>Ga0307510_10001563_pt1 | contig 25311 bp, 27 predicted proteins | sample 12_EM_MG_FD_207224 | JGI IMG/M metagenome (GOLD analysis project Ga0307510, IMG submission 207224) | Populus trichocarpa ectomycorrhiza microbial communities from riparian zone in the Pacific Northwest, United States - 12_EM | ecosystem: Host-associated > Plants > Roots > Unclassified | place... | reverse complement strand
TGAGATAAATCGCGGCTAGTCTTCTGGAGTCTTCTGGAGCCAGACAGAGTTGGAAGCCACTGGATCTGCTAGGATGCGCTAGGAGAGCTAGTCCCAGGACATCCAGAGACGTGTCATCTTGCTGATGATAACTCCACTATGTGCTCCTTCCCCCCGCCTCTCACTACCACACTGGTACTTTCTCATTTTCTCGCCCTTGGGACTACTGATGTCTCCACCCTTCGGACCATCTACAATGTTCGATAATCTCCTCGTACTAGACTCAAACCCTTTGGCGCTCGACCCCGACTTGCGCCCATCTATTTCAAGCGATTATTTGATCAATCAAACCCAATCACCTCGTGTCTGCGTGAGAATATGAAACACGTCGATGGGGCAGTACCCTGCCCTTCGCTCTTGCCCCCATCCCTCTACCCACCACGGCCCGCTGTCTCGTATTGTATTGCCACGGAGAACCAATCACCCTCCCCCCGATCCCATTCTTTTCCTACTTGTGACATGACTGACCAGCCAGGATCGGATCGTTTCCAGAAAATTTTAGAGGAAGCCTTAAGGGTTCACGAAGAAAGGACGAGCACTAAATCGACTGCCCTCGATTATTTGCTTGCTATCCAACTACAGAATTGCCATTCCATCAATGGCATAGCTACTTTGTTACAAGAAAAAGCGCAGGCCTTCAAAGATCTTCGACAGCGTGATAAAATCTTCAGGTCTATCGAGACTATTGTATCAATTTTAGCCCCGATTTCTGGCGTCGCATCCGCCGTCGACGACGCAGGCCTGGTACGCCAAAAGGTCCTGAAGGCCTGTCTTGCATTCCTCACCATTTTCACAGGGGTTACTCCCACATGCAAAAGCGATACATTCTACCGTCGGTATCCTACTGAATGTATGTATCATTCCTAGGTTCATATGTAGATATCCTCTTGACGTCCACTTCAATCAGGCTGCCAATGGCGTAATCACGAATTGCGACGAACTCGCCGATATGCTCAAGTCGATGGAATATTTCATCAAGCGTCTCAGATTATATGCTGAAGCGTCTCGCTGGCACTCTGAATTGGAAGACATAGTGGTTGACTTCATGGTCGAGTTAATCTCCACGCTCGCTCAGGTGACCCAACAGCTCGAGGGGAAGCGACATTTAGGTGAGTCCTTCCTCGCTAATGTGTTACTTTACTCAGTGCGATGCAGCCATCTTGGGAATGGGGAATTTCGGGGTCAAGTATATTAAGACAGCACGTGAGAGGATTAACAAACTGCAAGTACAAGAGGATCTGCTTGTCGGAGCTCTGACTCTCGGAGGTCTCGAACCTCGGGCTCTCATGCTCGTCGGACCTCAGACTCCCAGGGCTATCGATGGTGAGTGAACGCCCTCGGCTTGTAACCCACTGTGTATTGAATACGTTCCCACAACAAAGCGTCCCCTGACGGTGTCCGGAATGTCCTCTGTACGTTTAATGTTTTGTTGACTATAAAGAGCGATTTTTGTATCTGACTGGCTGCTAGATCGAACGCCAAGTGACACAAACAAGCTGAAACGTCAGCCATCTCCTGAAATTCGCACTCCCTGCTTGAAAGGCTGGGACACTCTGGCAGGTGCCAAGTTATTGCGTAATATTCGACAGTGGCTCTCTCCCCCCGATCCTTGGAAAAACTTCAACGTTGCGCACGGATCACGGCACAGGGAGACTGGGGCGTGGTTCCTTAATGGAGACACACTCTCAGAATGGAAGGATTCGGGACCGAGTTCGCTCCTGTGGATCAACGGGAAACGTCAGTTGTCGCCCAGTGCTTACATTTTTGCAGAGACTGATGCCCTCCCCTGTTCGTAGCGGGCTCCGGAAAGAGCGTCCTTTGGTACGTTAAACTTTCCATACTTTTGTCTTGAGCACTCACAGTTTGTTTAGTTCCGTGATCATCGAGCAGATCTTCACTATGCAGAAATCTGGGCGCGCGTCACTTGCGATATTTTACTATGATTTCAGGGAGAATAGAAAAAAGCATGTCTGTGGGTTACTCTCATCGGTGTTATTCCAACTGTGCGACCAGTCCGACTCCTACTACGATATCCTGTCCACTTTCTATTCGACACACCGCGATGGTGCAGAAAGTCCCGGCGACGACAAACTCGCCCAGTGTCTAATGGACATATTGAAACGCCCAGGACCGCGACCAATTTACGTGGTCATAGATGCCTTGGATGAATGTCCAATCACATCTTCTCTGCCTTCCCCCCGCGAAATACTCTTATCACTTTTGGAGGACCTCGTCGAGGCGCAACTCCCAAACCTACACATATGCGTCACGAGCCGACCCGAAGTCGACATCAAGGCTATCCTCGAGCCCCTAGCATTCCGTTCCATTTCCTTACATAACGAAAGCGGACAAAAAGAGGACATCATAAAATATATCCAGTCGATCGTTAACACCGATGGCAGGATGCAACGTTGGAAACCGGAGCACAAGCAGCTTGTGATTGATGTGCTCACAAAAAAAGCAGATGGGATGTGAGGCATTTATACCTCATCTCTTTCATCCATCTCACACGTACCTCCGATAGGTTCAGATGGGTCCATTGTCAGCTCGAATACCTCACCAGATGCTACCCAAGTAATATCAAAAATGCTCTGAACGAATTGCCGGCGACGCTTGATGAGACATATGAACGCACTTTGCGAGAGATTGAAGAGACAAAGTGGGAATCTGTCCAACGACTTATCTTTTGCGTCACCGTGGCTTGTCGCCCGCTCCGAGTCGAGGAACTTGCGGAAATTATTGCATTTGAATTTAAGTCAGGGGCAATTCCGAAATTTCACGAGGGTTGGCGCCTGGAAAATCCGGTCGAAGCAGTACTATCCACCTGCTCTTCATTACTTGACGTTGTCAACGTCGAAACGTCTCTCGGAACTTCCAGAGTCGTACAATTCTCTCACTTCAGTGTGAGGGAATTCTTGACGTCTAGACGCTTTGCCGAAAGATTCGACAAGATTTCCCACCGTTACCATATTTCTATGCCACCTGCTCATACCTTCGTCGCCCAAGCATGTCTGGGTATGCTGTTGCACCTGGATGAAAGCATCACCAGCCGGAGCCTGACGGATTTTCCTCTCGCTGAATACGCAGCACAGCACTGGTTCGAGCACGCCCGTTTTGAAGGTGTATTGCAAGATGTAGTGGAAGGGATGAAACAGCTCTTTGACCGGACGAAACCATATTTTTCTATCTGGCTCTGGATACATGACCCAACATTGCCCCACTGGAAGCGAAGCAAACGAGCCGAAAGGCCATCTTCACCTTGCCGTACCCCTTTACATTATGCCGCTTTTTGCGGTCTACACGGCATTGCAGATATCTTGGCCAATGAGCACCCACTGGATGTGAACTCTCAAAGCCTCGGTGATGGATCATCTCCTTTGCATCTGGCTTCACGTGGGGGACATGTGGATCTCGCACGGATGCTGGTAGAGCGCGGCGCCGAAGTGTCGGCCGAGACCACGCACGGGTCAACTGCGCTGCATTTTGCGTCCTACAACGGCCATATGGATCTCTCGCAGATGCTCATAGAGTACAACGCCGATGTGTCAGCCCAGAGGAAGGACGGGTGGGCTGCGCTGCATGTAGCATCCCTCAACGGTCATATCGCTCTCGCACGGATGCTCATCGAGCGCGATGCCGACGTGTCGGTCCGCCACAAGGACGGGTGGACTGCACTGCATGTGGCATCCCTCTTTAACCATGTGGACCTCGCACGGATGCTCGTAGATCACGGGGCCGACGTGTCAGCCAAGACCGAGGATGGATGGACTGCTCTGCTCTTGGCATTAGAGAATGGCCATGAGGATCTCGCGCGGATGCTCGTAGCGCGCGGCATCGACATGTCAGTCCACCACGAAGACGGGCGGACTGCACTACATGTGGAATCCCGCTATGACCAGGTGGGCCTTACGCAGATACTCGTAGAGGACGGCGCCGACGTGCCCAGACCGAGGATGGGTGGACTGCACCGCATATGCTAAGCATGGCAGAACGGGTGAAACTAACTTCTCCATTCCCTCATTTCTTCGTGACTCCGCTGCATCGCCTTCCATCCATTCTCTTCTCTTGCCACCCACACTCTCCTATTCTTGCCCACTCGCATGACGTCCTTAGGTGGTCGCCGCCGCCTAGCACTCCTCGCATCGTCTTGTCAATGTACTTTCCCTCACATTGACCTTGCATACATTGCTCTCATTCACTCCTGACCTCAGCCGACACCGGCCCCCGATGACGCCGGCATCACTGCCTCTTTCTTTCTGCATTGCTCTCCTGCCTTCGCCTCTGTGGTCTCGTTCTCCCACCAATACCCTTACCTTGCTAGTACGTAGCGCATGCGTTTAAACAATGCCTCCTGCCCTCGTGCACTAAATCGTCATCATTATCGCGTCGCACATCCCCACTCTTACCCTTTTGTTCTGCTCTCTTCGTGATCACTCCTATTCCTTCGACATAGTGAGACTGTCACTTGCAACACCTCCTTTTTCTCTCTCTGTCGCCAGTCTTTAGCCTCACCTGGCGGATTCGTCGTCCGTGCTCCTTCTCAACTCTTCGTTTTCTTGCTCTCCCACTTTCCTTCTTTCCTTTCCCTCTCTGTCTGCCTTCCCTTGGGTCTACATCTCAATTATCGTAGCCATTATTTCGGGCTCATCGAACGACGGGTTTTCTTTCCCTGTTTTAAGTGTGTCATGGCACTGTCCACTGCGTATTCGTGAGAATGATGGCGGGTGGGACCAGTACTGAGTCCCATGCATCCCTTATTGAAATTGGATTGAACACCGTGCATGTGAAGTCGGGACACTCAGCTGATCGAAGCGGGGGCTCTGACCGCGGTTCGCAATCTTCGCTAGTCCCAGATGGGGTGCTTGCTGCGCTATTCGCAGGAATCCGCAGAACGTCGCACGTACGTACCCATGTCCTCGCTCGTAAAAGACCCGAAAGGCACCGGCATGCTTTTCTGTTCACTTTGGGCCGGAATTTTCTTCTCTTCTCCCTTCAATGAGCCGATTCGGACAAGGTGACCTTGTCTCGAGAACCGTGTCTGGGAAGAAAGTGGAGGGGGAACCAGTGTGAGAACACCACCGATGATCGATGATCTTTCTTCGCGTTTGCGGGCCGATCAGGTGTGCTCGCATACCCACACCGTATTTTTCAGTCTTCTTCGGTGCGCGATGCCTCGGCACGGAAATCCATCGCAATGTGATCGCGTGATCATCGATCATCCGTGGATAGATCACGTTGCTTATTCATCTTCCTCGGCTTCGGACTCAAATCAAGCGAGAGAAAAAAAGGAAGATCCAGGCACCACGCACCATCGGTGCTGTATCTCCGGGAAAAATGACCACAAGGGGGACAAAACGTCTATATATGTATAGTTCCGTTCTCATTCGGTGCTTGCTGCTACTCTTGACGGCAGGGGTGCCTGGGCAGGTCATTGTATTGCGGGAGAACGTTGCTTACACTCTCACCTGAGCCTCACATGTATGCACAACGTGACATTATTTCCAGAAATCAGAGAGAACGACGGGTATGAGAAAAGAACAACGAGAAGATTTCGAAGCTTCGCTTGCAGCAGCAGGAGCAAGCCAGCTCAAAAGATAAGATATGGCACAAGTGGCGACGGTTTTCCGTCGGCACCATCTTTGCGTCCTTCCCACTGCAACTTCCTTCCACTTTGAACCTCGATAAGTCATGCACGTGAACAAACTCCTGCGCCGCGCTATATGTCACCGCCTCCCATGACCTCTTTGCGCCTCCTCATGCATGCTTCGGAGGACTAATGCGATAAGGAATGTTTTGTTTGGTCGACTCCGCCTCAGCCCATCCTCGCATGCAAGCGGGGTTGCTGCGGAGCTCCAGTCGGCTTCATCGCGCAAGCGTGCGTGGCAGATCCATCGTATCATCACCGTCACCCACCTCCCCCATTTGACTGCGAATTGCGGGGCGATTGCCTACGTCATCATCAATATGCGGAAGCAGAAGTGGAGGTGAAGTAATTGATAGTTTTCGGTGCTGCCCGCGTAAGGATTTTAACCGCAGGGCCGGTACAGACAGTACAGTGGGTGGGGCTCCCACTGCCTTAGTAGTACGCGGCGAGCTGGGCACCATATCGTGTGGTCGAGGGTAAATTGGAGACAGGTTTTCATTTTGTGATGGCTGTAATGAAGATGATCTAGCCTGGGCCCGGACCGGAGGAGTCTTTAGCTTGTCTGGAAGGCGCTTAATGACACCCCTACAAGCGACCTCACGGGTGTGGGTAGCGTGTGGAGGTGCGTTAACATGATGATCACAATGAAGTAAATGAGTGAGTATATGCGGGCACAATGTTAGTTGGCAAGGCACATATGGCGTCACCCGAGGAGGGGTTCCAGTTTGCGGATGATGGCTCGGGCATTCCGAATGGCTAGGTCCGCGCACAGCCCCGGGAGATATTTTACACTTATACAGACTAGAACATTATTCAAGAGTCTTGTTCTCTATTTTTGGGTCCTTGCATCTATACGTACACGGGCGGTTGAGGCCAGTTTGGAAGATAGAAGAACACACTATTAGCACAACGCAAAATACCAATAGCCTCGGACAAGACTACATAGGCATGGGAACACAAAGCTGTTACAGTCATGATTTTATGGTGAGGGTGCAGTTATCATCTGGGTCCGAAGGAATATATGGGTACAGAGGAGATGAGATAGAAAATACATGATGACGCTAGCACATTCTTGTGAGATATCACATAACGACTGATTCATATTCACATTCAGGCTGTGACTGCCTTTAACGACTGGGAGACACATAAATGCACAAGGAAGGCTATTCAACAAAGTGTCATGGAAGCCGTGTTCCATGTACTACAGCCCATGGCCCATGAAGAGCCGGATTTAGTGCGTTCGATGGGCTACAGGGTGACCTGCATTCCGGCGGGTATAGACGAATCTCCGGAATGCACCGCCTGTGTTGCCGCTACGAGAATACGTGAGTTCCTTCAACCTTGGGAGTATGTCCATGGGCAATTCTCCATTGTCGAATAGTGACGATGGGGACAGCTCCTTAACGAAGCTGAGTTGGACACGAAGGTTCTTCACATTATCAAACGACCTCAGAAGAATGCGCCACAGAGTACGATTGGCCTGGTTCTGCCACTGTGTTGACGACCAATGTCCCTCGTATTCAAGAGCGAGATCCTCGACCGAAGCAAATACTGGCCTAAGGACGTTGAAAATCTGGGCCGCGGTAGACAACTGGTGTCTGCTGGAAAAGCGCAGGGCAAACGTAGGCAACCCGGTTGTCGCAAAGGGATATACCCACAGGCTTGCTCCCCAGCCATCGAATGACATTACAGCGCTCTTCAACCTGAGCTTCTCTGATGAGGTCATGAACTGCAAGAGACATGAGACAGAAAGGGACAGCTGCTTAAAGAACACGACCTGGAGCACCTCGAGGTGAGGGGCCGTGATCCGAGAAAGAAATGCCTCGGAATATGCGGTAACACCTCCAAATCCAAACGAGCGAAGGTTAGGAAGAGTGACGTGTGTCATATTCTGCATGTGCAGCAGTTCCTGTTCAACGTCATGGTTGGGAAGAGGGGGGTGAAAATCAATCATAAGTGTTTCGAGGTGAGGAATGAGCGAAACCTTTCGGAGTAATTCATTTGGGGGGAAGTAAGCAGATTGATGAATCCTCGTGAGAGAAAGAGTGGTGAGGCCCACGGCAGCTGAAAGTTGTGGGGATCCGATGGGAAAGGCGAGGTTAGTCAATACAAGGCGACGCAGTTGGGGTGCTTGAAATGCCCTGGGGATTCGTAAGGTCGTATTGTCCTCCGGCGATATGCATAGGTATTCCAACATCGGAAATTCATCGTCTAGGACAACAACGAGCCACTCCAGAATCGGAATGGATCCCATGAGGCGGATCCTGCGCACGCGATCACGGTGCAGGAGGGCGAGCATTATTCCTTTTCGGTCGCGGGAGTCGATGTCGTGGTAATCAATAACGAGCGGAAAGGAAGGTGAATGTGCTAGCATATCAGCTACCGGAGTGCCGTGTGTGCAAAGTAGGTAAAGACCGAGATGGGATGGTGACTGGAGTATGAGGTGTCGCCATCTTCGACAAACGTGCGCAAGCTTGTACCACCAGCATTCGCGGTGCCATTTTTTACCCAATATGATATGCTCATTAAGGTCTTCATCTCCATCTAGGAGAGCAGGCCGATAGAGATGAAAAATGTTGAGAAGGCAATCGTCGTCGAGGGCGTTGATCGGTGCTCTACTATGTGGGATCGATTACAGGCGAGCCAGAATTTCCCTTAAGGACTTGAAGTAGACAAATAGCAGCAGAAGGGCACGTACCTCCGGCGATGGGATTTATGGTGCCCACCTCGACCGGTTCTTTCAATGGATTTGAGGCGAGACACTGGGGGTACGAGATGGGACATGCAAGGGTGGTAAGTGTGGGCGATGATGAGGCCGATTACGGGCGTTTGTTTCCCATGATTATGATCAGATTATGTAACCCTCATCGGAACGCTTCGGCGCTCAACCATTCCCATGAGGGGGCCAACTTGTCTCCTTCACTGCTTGACCTCCTGGGTGCGGTCTGTAGAAGACACGAAATCTAAGGTTCCAAGCACAAGTCGGGCCGCAGAACGCGCCTGCAAAGGAAGCACTGGAGGGATCATATTACATACTACCAAAAACAGATGGAAAATTTTTCAAAAAAAATCCAAAAAAATTAAAACTCTATTGTTGGAGTATTTTGGCATGAAACATTCTCCAAGGCCTCCAGGACCCACTTTTCATCCGCCAAATTGGCATCGTGGTCAAACTGGTGCTCGTCCTGTGATGAAAAGTTCTGCGAATTGAGCCTGAAGTGCCTCCTTTGCCTTGTACAGCTCCAGGTACTTGAGAGAGCGTGCGACAAGTCCATTGTTCATAAGCGTCATGCTTTGGAACGTGATCTCAATCAAGACAGGATTGCCTTTCTCCTGCAGGTAGGTGGCGGACGTCCGCGAGACGTGGCGGAATGAGACACAAGACGAAGCGGGATCGGAAGGCACGGGCCGGCAAACGTTGCTAACTTGATCACGTGGTTGCTTGCTGGTCAGTTCTCGAACACGTCCCCTCGTTTTCAGTCGATCAGTTCATCGCAGGATTCAAATAAAGCCATGGTACGTGCCCTTCCCCTGCCCTTGCGTTTTGTAATTTGTCCTGATTGACAACTGGTTCACGACACGCCGACTACCAACTCGGACCGCAGTCCGCGCTGTTCAACTTCCAATCCCTACTTCTCGTCATTCTCCTGCTTATTTGCACCTGCACGTACATCCGCGCTGTGGCGCCACGACTTATAGATAGTAACAAACAAGGGTGCGTGCACGCCGTCCATCTTTGCGTCCCATACGTGCGCTCGTCCTCTGCGCGTTTTGCCGCGCACTTGTCCTCTCCCCACCACCCTACCTCTCTTTGCCGTTGCTAACAGTCCCCTTGTAGCTTCCTCGGCATCTTTTTTATGTCCGCGCGAATAGGTGCGTCCCTTCCCCACTTTCATCCGCGCTCCGCCTGGTACGCCTAATCAACAACGCCTGATGCGAACTACAGGAGAACGGCTATCACCTTACGTGGCATTGACATGTGTCGCAATGGCCGTACGGATGACCCTTTCATGACGAATTCCCATTGTATTCCCTTCTACACGTTTCTCCCCGCCTTTGCTGGTAGCATATACTGCTTCTACCTCTCATAACGCATCGCCACTTGTACCCCCACGCCCCAAGTCATCATCTGCCCGTCCCGTCCGTCATCTGTCATTCCATGACCCTCAATATATCACGGGCCTTGTCGCATGCTCACTTATTGATCTATGTTTTCGAGAACATGTCAGCTAGTGCCTCGTCATAGTGTTGTGCGTGGTATCATGCGCTGAATACCGCTCCGACGCTCATTATCTTCTGCGGGGAGCAATTAAGCGACCAGAGACGCGCCAAGTTGCTGTCCCCATTCCCATGCGCTTCGAGTCCAGCACCGCGGCCGTTTTCGACCGCCCTTTCCCAAACGAACCTCTCAGATGCTTCGAACAACATGACCTCCCTGAGTCAAGAGGCAGACGGCATGACTTTGATGAGAATTCTGATGTTGATCATTAAACGCACCCTCATCCCCTGCATGCTTGGTGCCGACGTGTTCTAACAGGTCAGAAAACATAATCGTTCAGGCATAGTATGTATATTCATGTCGTTCTGGCTAATCTTGGAACTCAGAGTATTCTACGACATCTTTTTAAAGCGTGACACGTGATGCCTCGATTGGAAAACCGACCAATCAATCTGGTGTTTGGCTACATATTGAGGAAAGTGAAGCTCTCCAACTCGTACTAGTTGATACGACTGTTCAGCCCGAGCACGTAAAAACGTCAAATTAGGCAGAAAAAAAAACCGTTCCCCACTCATGTTCATCAGGTCTACTATAAAAGACTGAGTATAACATGCTTCCTGAACAGGAAGGAGACATGATTCGTGCGTCAACAGCGCCAAGTTCAATTTTTCGTGTGAGTCTAGTAGTCTACTAGTAGCAGGCTTCGAGTTCAAGTGCCACTGCGGCTGGAAGTTCCGGGCGAGAGAGGAAGCCTGGGGCCGGGGAGGAGGCGAGCAGCTTTTTCAGCAGCTGAGGTGGGACTTGAGTCATCACCTGTTGTATGGGGGAGATTTCGGTGAGACATGAGATGTGGCGAGCCCATGGAGGGGCGACGACGGTGTGGATCTGTGGCGCCGTGGCCGCGAGTCGTGCACTTGGTCGCGCAGGTCGTTGTCATAGAATGTTTCCCGTGAATCTATACAACGTGTTCTCTGCTACCGGGTCATAAGAAAACCATAATGAACGTACGTACTGTTGCGGCACATATCCCCACATGCAACATGCAATTGCCGATGCCCCAAAGTTCCTCCTCCACTTCAAGTTCACCATACGCTGCAAGTTCAACTGCATCAGAGCCATTCCTCGGAATATTGGTGTCGTCGTTCTAGGTATCTCGGGTCGACCTCTATATGGCGAAAAAGCTGTTGGTTGAGGTGGAATAGCAGCCGATGACATGCGAGTCACATAGTCCAGGGAGAATACCGGCCGAGACTTATGGGTGAAACCATTTGAGGTAGAATATTAGCCCCCGGAGGAGGGGGAAACGGCAGTGGGAATACTATGGGAAGCAGAAGGAGAAAGTAGCTTTAGGGCGCCGTTTGAATAGTTAGCGCTTCCAGTTGGCCTGACCCAAGGACCTCCCATTCTCAACTCTAATTCAATAGTCACTCCCTAAACATGTTGCCTCGCATGGCTGTCTATGATCTCCCAGAAAGAATCTGCGAGAAGGTACCGAGTTGTGCCGGTGCTTCCCAATGTCGGAGGTATGCTCCCTTCTATGTTTATCACTCATAATTGTGCATAAACGACCATAATCCACCGCCAACAGCCGCAATGTTACATCTATCAACATCCTCGATGATGATTCGCTTATCAACATATTTCGTCTATATCGCCCGGACCTCTTGGACGAAGACGAAACCGACGAGATTCGCATCTTAAGGGGGGGAGAATGGCGCCGCGAACGTTGGTGGTACAAGCTTGTGCACGTCTGTCGAAGATGGCGATCTCTTATCCTTGAATCCGCATCCTACCTCGGCCTCTCCCTCCACTGTACACTCCGAACGCCGGTGGCGGACATGCTGGCACATTCTCCTCCCCTTCCGCTCGTCATCGATAAGCTCGGCCCGAGTTTGCTTTCCGAGATAGAGGATCATGTGGGTACTATCAAGCTCGCCCTCCGACACCACGACCGTGTGCGCCGCATTCGCATTGCGGTGTTCCTCCCGTATCTGCCAAATTTGTTCAACTGCATGGACAAGGAATTCCCGATCCTGGAACACCTATACATCGACTCGTTGTCCTACGACCCTTACGGCACGGGTATTGTACTCCCCGAGACGTTTCGAGCGCCAAATCTGCGCCATCTCGTCCTGGTGAATTTTGCCCTTCCGGCGGGGTCTTCGTTACTTGCAACCGCGACGGGTCTCGTCACATTATCCCTCCACTTCATTCCTCCATCTGTCTCCTGGAGCTTGACCGATCTTCTCCATAGGGTTTCATCGTTGCCGCATCTACAGACATTTGGGATCTCGCTTCGCTCTCGTGTGCCCAATCATGTTGTCGAAAGGCAGGCTCTAAATACGCAGAACGTGACGCATGTCGTGCTTCCCAACCTCCGCTGGCTCGGGTTCGAAGGTGGCAGCACTGACATGGAAGCCCTTCTGTCGCGTATGACAACACCTCGTCTAGAAAAGCTTCAAACCTACCTTTCCAACAGAGTCATCATGTCTGTTACGAACCTCCAGCAATTTATTAGCAATTCAGGGATCCTCAGGTTTACCGGCGCCAGCTTGACGTTTGGTCTGCGGGGATTTGCCTTAGAGGCGTATCCCTGTAAAGGGTCCAGAACGTATGCCTTGTCCATGTCACTTGACTCTGTAATCGAAACTTGGCCATTATCTTCTACTGCATCGATACTCGGCGTCCTCAGTCCAGTATTCTCTGGGGTGATGCACCTCTCTGTTGGCATTTGCGACTTCAATCATAGGATATACTTGGGATTGCCCATATACAATGAAGCTGACCGCACGCAGTGGCGTGATGTTCTCAGAGCGTTCAACAACGTGACGACGCTTCGGGTGGAAGATGGCCTCATCAGGGAAATATCTCGTTCTCTCAACGTTCGCGATGGAGAATCGACGATGGACCTGCTACCCGAGCTCAAGGAGCTCATATGTGGTGCAAATGTCGATGCTGACGATTCGTTCGACACTTTCGCGGCTTTCATCGAGGCACGACAGCACGCCGGCCATCCCGTGACCCTGATCAGTCGTTGAACACACCTCTTCGATCAGCCGTTGTGGGCTATGATATGCAGCAGCGAGTTCCAGATGCCAGGCTTGGTGACTGTCGTCATAGTACGGCCCCCAAATGCAATTTGTGCATGACTTGTTCTATCACCCGGTTTCCTACGGTGCCCATTCCTTTCACAGTATCGTTACGGCCATCTCGATTCGCTGACGAAGTCATGGCGCCAGACAGACCCCACATAGATCTCATCACATGGATGTATACCACCTTCCCGCATTTCTATGCCTCTTACATTCCGTCTAGTTTGGCCCCACTTTGGATTCTCGGTCGCTGACTTTGACCATACCTATGATAAAAACGCGCTGTGTGGAAGCACCTATACCGCCTTGTTTGTGCCACTAGTACCCTATTTTGTATAAATATCTCGGCCAAGTGTGATACATACTCCTGATGTTTGATACTATTGATTGTATCGCTGTCTGCTGCGTCTTGAAAGAATATTTGGGACTGTGGCCAGCTCCTACAATAGCTAGGACCTCAACCTCGGATGGAGGTGGGGGTTTAAAGTTGTCTCGCCGAGAATCTCCTGTCCGAATACATTCGTCTCGATCCAGAGGGGACAGCCACGAATGAGACAATGGCCTGACTAGGGTGAAGCTGACATGGTTGAAAACCAGATGTAAGGGACGCACGCGCTGCAGCCTTAGCCTGCCTCGGAATCGAGCATCCACGACGACGTGACGTGCTCTGTGCATCAGCCCGTTCAGCCTTTCATCGATCTTATCCTCTTTGTCTTGCACGCCTCGCCTCCAATCCTTCGCCACCCACCATCGTTGCCACACGATCAACCCCTTCTCCTTCACGGCCAATTTTCCCTCTTGTCACACCACAAGGCCCTCCGGCCAAAAATACGCGGAGCGCTCAAGACTCACGCGCGCCACCTCGAAATTCACGTCGGTCTACGTCGCACACACCGCACACGGCCCCTCGCTGGTCTGTACCACGCCACCGTTTTTGGAAAGGGATATTACTGTGTATAGACTTGATCAGGGCTTTTTCGTACGTTCCATTGTTTATCTTGTCGTGCTGGACCGTATGCTCTCCATCCCACGATCACCCCTTTTAACTTAGCCCTTTCTCATCGTACGTCGCCGCACCTCCCTCGCCCTCGTCGCCCATGCGCCCACCATCACGCACTTAGATACAATTCAGTGAATTCCCTCTCTTTTCGGACACCGACTGCCTGCCCTCGTCCCCACGCGACCAGAATCGCCTTCAGTTCTCCCTTTTCTCTCTCTCCCCTCTAATTGTTTGTAGCATACTTGTATTACAGTCCCGTATATAATCCCCCTCGCCTGGCCTCAGGCCATGCAGGCAATCGAAACCCGCCGCTATTTCTCTCTCCTTGTTTGCATGTTCTCGTCCGTCTCGTCCGTCTCCCCTGCTCGCGTAAGGTCTCTCTTGCATTCCTTACGACTTTCGCGTGTTCTAGAACTCTGGGGACCGCGGCCTGGCTCCATATTTCCTTATTTGTAGGTTGATTTTTGGTTGCTGTTCCCATTCACATGCGCTGAGATTCTAGCACCGCAGCCGTTTTCGACCCTTTCCCGAACCAACCTATCAGATACTTCGAATGACTTGGCCTCTCTGAGACAAGAGACAGACTGTCGCAGCAAAAGGGGTTGAAAGGAATGCGCAGCCGGTGCGAGAGGGAACGAGCGCGAGAAGAAAGGAGCGTTAATGGAAGCTGCACACAAAGGACTCAGTAATGGCACAAACGGGTGCACAAGACTCTATTATTCACCTGCACACAAAGGACTGTGCAGGGTAAGTACTGGTAACGAACGCGAAGGGAATGTAACTAAGTGCTCACCTCAGTAATGGCACAAACGGGTGCACAAGACTGAGGGAGTGGCAGCGGTAACCAAGGGGCTCCCGGAATTGCAAAAAAGGACCCAGGGTTGATTTTTGTCGAAATGACATTTGGCCTTGGACTAACTAAGTATGTAAGCGGGCGTCTATCTATATATGGCAAGTATTTCCATATTTGTATGACACGCCTTCACTATAACGGCGAGGGCCAGGGGCTTAGTGGGGTTCTTGTCCATTCCAATTCCATGTAATTAATCTACACTACTACATAGTGCATAGTGGTTGACCCTCCCTAATCCATTTGTGCGCGTTTCGGCATCCCCAGGCAGGCCATTTCGTCTGTGACATGCCAAACACTAAAAAAAAAAGGGTACATACTATTTGTTTGTGGGTGGCCTTGCTGTGGGGCGGAGAAGCCATGGGGCTGTTGTGGGGCGAGCATGGCGACCAATGAGGCACCAGCCATTGGGCCTCTCGTCATCGCTCACGCTCATGTTCACTGGCGCTGTTAAGGGCAGCGCGAGCGAGCACGACAGTGTTGGAGGTAACGCGGGTGGGGACGCGGTACTGAGCATGAACCCGCCTGTTTGCATCGTCGTGTTTTCGTGCTTCGGGCCAAGTCAGAAACGAAGGGTCTGGGGGCGCACGGGAGGGTGGGGCGTGCAGAGAGCTGGGGTGAGCACGCAGAAGGGGACAGGCGGTACTCACCTATTCAACCCATAATGTCACATGTGCTGCCGACTTTCCCACCCACAGGGGTCGAAAAGGTAGGGGTGCAAATGGCGGTGTTCATCGAGACCTTGCGACTGCGCAGCTGCTTCGGCTTCTGGCAGGTTTCGATGGGGGCGCGGGGGTGGCGTTCGGGAGGGGGCGCCAGGGTGGTGGTGGGTCAGCAATAGAGAAAGAAAGACAGAAACAACGCACCCAAAATGACTCGCATGCCGACCACAGGCTGCGCACACAGAAACCGTGGGAGGTGTTGGCCCTGGTCCATGCGAGGTGTGTGCCGTGGGTGCAGGTACACAGTGAAGCCGCAAGGGCGGGAGTCCATGTGCACGTGCATGTGTTGCTGCTGCTGTGTGGCCATCGGTTTTGTGCTGCAAGTCTTCAGGACTGAGAGTGCTGGCAGTGGTGGGAGGGGCAAGTTGGGGAGGGGTGAATATGAGCGAGAGGGAGATCGAAAAAAAAAAGGACTCACATATTCGAACCCCATAAAAAGCATGACCTCCTTGCGATGCCTGTGGGTGACGATGGCGTATGTGCTTTGGGTTCTGGGTGTAAGGGTGCGCAGGGGTAGGCAGAGCACACAAAAAGGGAAAAAAAAAAGTAGTCACCTATTTGAATCCGCACAAAAACGCGACCTGCTTGCCGTGTTGTGGTGCGCTGCTGATGCGTGTGCAGGCGGTTTGCAGGCAGCGGGTTGTGAGATCATATGACGGCTATGTTTTGACTTGTGAGGGAGATATGAGAGGACGTTCGCAAGTGAGGGGCAAAAGCCACTCACCTCCTGTTAATGGTCGTCGTGGTTTCGGTTTTGGGCTGGAGGAGTGGGGACAGTGGTGAGGACAGTGTAGGAGAGGGACAGGGGCACTCATGCTGGAGACGGAGACGGTGAAGCTGGCTCTAGCTCGTCGCTATTCCCAAGATTTCCCAATTTGGAGGGGGTCAATTTTTATCATAACGTGGTTGGGGGCTGGACTAACTATCTAACCCCCTATCCCGGAATCCCGGTCTGGGACCCCCTTGGCGGTAACTACTGAGTATAAAACGATTGTCTGAGAGCACAAAAGGGGTACTCGACGGAAGCAAAATGAGGGTAGGGTAACTAAACTAGTCTGTGCAAGCTGTCTACGGCTCGCGCTAGCACCATGTGCACTGTGCTCTATGTACTTTGTGTGAGATCTCGGGGGGCCGATCATCATATTCGCGACACAGACAGCATGACTTTGAGGATTCTGATGTTGATTATTAAACACACCCTCATCCCCTGCATGCTTGGTGCCGACGTGTTCTACCAGGTCAGAACACATGATCATTGAGGCATAAGATGTACTTTCATGTTGTTCCGGCTAATCTCGGAACTCGAAGAATTCTACCGTATATTTTTAAAGCGTGATACCGCAATGTGAAAACTGACCAATCTGGGGCGTTTGGCTACATAATTGAGCAAAGTGAACCTCTCCAACTCATATTCGTTGATGCGATTGTTAGCGCGAGCAGATAAAAACGGCAAATAAACAAAAAAAAAAAGTTCCGCACTTTTTTTTTGAATCGATTATTTAATGTGCGCCTTGAGGTACACAGAACCCCACGTAGCACTTCGACGACATATACATGCGATCTGTCACATTGAATAAACCTGGGTCTTTAACTCTGCCTTTTCTCTCCCACAGCCAAGGGCCATCATCGCGTAACATCGATTGCAGTAGAACCGATGAGCACGATAGTAGCGCACTGGGAGCTCGAACTCATATCGATCAAGTCTACTGTAGGAGATTGAGTACAACACGCTTCTGAACGGGAAGGAGACATGAATTGTGCATTGATAGCGTCAAGGCAATTGACCGTGTGAGTTTATAAGTAGCAGGCTTTGAGTTCAAATGTGATCGCAGGAGGAAGGTCTGAGCGAGAGAGGGAGCCAGGTCCGGAGGAGGCAAGTAGTCTTCTCAGTAGCTGAGGTGTCACTTGGGTCATCAACTATTCTATGGGGGAGATTTCGGTGGGACATGAGAACGTGGAGAGCCCATGAACTTGAAGGGGCGATGATGATGTGGAGACGTGGCATCATGGCAGCAAGTCGTATGGGTATGGGTCGTGGGCGTAGGATGTTTTCCGTCAAATTATACGGCGTGTACCGGGTCAAATGGGAACTAGAATGAACGTACGAGGCTCTTGCGACACATATCCCCACACGCAACACGCAGCTCCCAATGCCACAGAGTTCCTCCTCAACTTCACGTTCACATACACTTCAAGTTTCAATTGGATCAGAGTCCTTCCTCGCAATATTTGTATCGTCGCTGTCGGTGTCTCTGGACGAGAAAGCTGTTGGCCGATGAGGAATAGCAGCCGATGTTGTACGAGGGACGTAGTCCGCGGCGAGTTCGGCGTTGACTGGTTGGTGAAATCAGTGGAGGTAGAATATGCGGGATGACGGTGGAAATACTATGGGCGAGCAGGAGGTGAGAGGAGCACTAGCGTCATTCGAATAGGGCGTTGTGTCGGTGGCCATGGTGATGGTGAAGGTGGCTGCGGGCTGCGGGCTGCGGATGAATTTTAGCGCTTGTCCCGACTCGATGGTCCCCCATCCTCGACTTCATTTGCTGTAGTCACTCCCTAAACATGTCTCATATATTGCCTCCCATACATCGCCTCAGTCTCTCAGAAAGAATCCGCGAGGGCGTACCGAGTTGTGCTTCCCAACGTCAGAGGTATGCTCCCTTCCATGTTTATCGCTCATAGTAAACGACCATAATCCACTGCAAACAGTCGCAATGTTACACCTATCGACATCCTCGATGATGATTTGCTTATCAACATATTTCGCCTATATCGCCCGGACCTCTTGGACGAAGACGAAACAAACGATATTCGCATCCTAAGGGGGGGAGAATGGCGCCGCGAACGCTGGTGGTACAAGCTTGTGCACGTCTGTCGAAGATGGCGATCTCTCATCCTTCATTCTGCACCCTACCTTGGTCTTTCCCTCCTTTGTACACACCGAACGCCGGTGGCGGACATGCTGGCACATTCTCCTCCTCTTCCGCTCGTCATCGATCACGTCGGCGATGGTTGGAATATCACTCCAGAGGATGAAGAGGGTATCAAGCTCGCCCTCCGACACCACGATCGCGTGCGTCGCATCCGCCTCGCGATGTTCGTCCAGTATCTGCCAATGTTGATCAACTACATCGACAAGGAATTCCCGATCCTGGAACACCTATACATCGATCCACTGTCCTACAACGATAAGGGTGTTGTACTTCCCGAGACGTTTCGAGCGCCAAATCTGCGCCATCTCGTCCTGGTGAATTTTGCCCTTCCAGTGGGGTCTTCGTTACTCGCAACCGCGGCGGGTCTCGTCACGTTCTCCCTCAGCTTTATCCCTCCATCTGTCACCTGGTACCAGACCGACCTTCTCCATAAGGTTTCATCCATGCCCCATCTACAGATACTTGGGATCTCGTTCTACTCTGATGTGCCTAATCATGTCTGGAGGCGGGTCATGAATATGCAGAACGTGACGCATGTCGTGCTTCCTAACCTTCGCTGGCTTGGGTTTCAAGGTGGCAGTGCTTACTTGGACGCCCTTCTTCCTCATATGACGACACCCCGTCTGGAGAAGCTCCAAATCTACTTTTTCAATGAAGTCTTCGTGTCTGTCAAGAACATCCAACAATTTATTAGCAGCGCGGAGATCCTCAGGTTTACCAGTGTCAGCTTGAGGCATGGTCGGATGGGATTTGCCTTGCAGGCATATCCCCGTAAGGGGTCCAGAACGTATGCCTTGTCCATGGTAATAATTGGCCATGGAGGCGAAGACTGGCCATTATCTTCCACTGCGCAGATGCTCGACGTCCTCGGCCCAGTATTTTCTGAGGTGATGCACCTCTCTGTTGGCATTTGTGACAAGAATCATATGTTATGGTCGGGATTGCCCAGGTTTAATCAAGTTGATCGCGCGCAATGGCGTGATATTCTGAGATCGATCAACAACGTGAAGAAGCTTTACGTGGAAGATGGCCTCATCAAGGAGATAGCTTATGCTCTCAAAGTTCGCGATGGAGAACCGACGATGGAGGTGCTACCCGATCTCAAGGAGCTCATATGTGGTGCAAAATTCGACGCTGACCATTTGTTCGACACGTTCGCGGCATTCATCGAAGCACGGCAGCATGCAGGCCACCCCGTGGCCCTAATCAGTAGTTCAACACACCTCTTCAAGCAGCCGTCGTCGGATATGATGTACAGCAGCGAATTCCAGACGCCGGGCTTGGTGACTGTCGTCACAGTACGGCCCAAAAGCAATTTGCGCATGACTCGTTCTATTACCCGGATTCTTACAGCACCCACATTCCTGCCGTCTTCTATCCACGACATCGTTACAGCCATCTCTAATTGCTGGGGAAGTCACGACGCCAGCCAGACCCAGAGAGACCCCACATAGATCGCATCTGATGGACATATACCATCTTCCCACTTTCCTATGTCTCTTACATTCCGTCTAGTTTGGTACCACTTTGGATTCTCGGCCGCTGACTTTGGCTATACCTATAACAAGAACATACAGTATGGAAACACCTATACCGCCTTGTTTATGCCACTAGTATCCTATTTCTTTTTATCTCGGCCAAGTGATACCTACGCTGATGGATGTAACTATACCATTGATTGTACAGCAGGTCGATCATGATGATTTACGGGACTTCAGAGGACCAGGGAGGACCCACAGACTGCCGTGGATTGTTGACAAACAAAATCAATCGTCAAACTAAGAATTGCGCTGTGGTGAATGAGGCCATTAATGAGGCCTTAATGAGGTCCCACTGACAGCGCTGTTGACTTGGTCACGTGGTTGCATGTTTGGCCTCGACGGCTTTTGTCCCGGGCCACTGGCACACTTCCGCACACAAACCACTCACAGACCCCGTCCCCTTCCTCTCAGTCGACCAGAACTCAATAGTTGATCACAGGGTTCAACTAACGCCGTGGTGTCCTTTCTCCGTCTCCGCTTTTTGTAATCTCTGACCGCAGCTCGTGCAGTTCCGAGTCCGCTTCCAATCCCTCCTCGTCATTCTGCTGCTTATTTGCAGTTCCACGTATATCTGCGCTGTGGCGCCACGGATTATTGATAGTAACGAACAAGGGTGCGTGCATACAGTCCATTGTCGCGGCCCATACGTTCGCTCGTACTCCACGCCCCTTGTACTATGCACATCCATCCTCCACCCATCACCCTAATGCCAACTGACTCCTTGTAGCTTCTTTGGCATATTTTTCATTTCCACGTGAATAGCTGCGTCCCTTCCCCACTCTCATCTGTATTTGGCTTGGTGCGCCTGACCAAAAGCGCCTTGTGCGAACTACAGGAGAACGGCTATTGCCTTACGTGGCATCGGCATGTGTCGCAATGGCCGTACGGATGTTCCTTTCGTGAAGAATTCACATTGTACTCCCTTCTCCCCGTTCCCCCCTTCTTTGCTGACAACATATACTGCTTCCGTCCCTCGTGACACACCACCATTCGTATCGCCACGCACGAAGTTATCAACTGCCCACCCTGTCTGTCATCAGCCACTCTATGATCCTCAGTATATCACGAGCCTCATCGCATGTTGGTACCTTTTACTGACTTCTCTTCGAGAACATATCAACTAGCATCGTCATACTGTTGTACGTGGTATCCTGCACTGAGTACCGCTCTGCCGTTCATCATCTTCTGCAGAGGGCAATTAATCGACCAGAGGCGCATTAAGTTGCCATTCCCATTCACATACGCTGAGGGCCTAGCACCACGGCCCTTTTTTGCCCGTCCTTTCCCACACCGACCTATCAGATGCTTCGAACAACGTGACCTGAGACAAGAGACCGACAGCACGACTCGATGAGAATTCCGACGTTGATTATTAGACGTACCCTCATCCCCTACATACTTGGTGCCGACGTGTTCCACCAGGTCAGACCCCATGATCGTTGGGGCGTGGTATGTACTTTAATGTTGTTCCGGCTAATCTCAGAACCCAGAGCATTTTACCATATCTTTTTAAAGCATGCTGCAATTTGAACACTGACCAATGTTTCGCTACGTATTGAGCACAATGAAGCTCTCCAACTCATATTGATTGATGCGACTGTTCCGCCCGAGCAGATCAAAGCGTCAAAATAAAATAAAGTTCCCGCACTCATATTGATCGAGTCTACTGTAAAAGACTGAGTACAACATGCTTCCTGAACGGGAAGGGGACATGAATCGTGCATCAATAGCGTCACTTTTTTTTTTTTCAATTGTTCATGTGAGTCTACGAGTAGCAGGCTTCGAGCTCAAATGCCACCGCAGCGGGAAGGCCTGAGTGAGAGAGGAAGCCCGGGGCCGGAGGAGGCGAGCTGTCTTCTCAGCAGCTGAGGGGTGACTTGGGTCATCAACTGCTCTATGGGGTATATTTCGGTGGGACATGAGAACGTGGCTTCGTGGCCGCGAGTCGTGAGGGTCGTGGGCGTAGGACGTTTTCCGTAAGATTTACACCGTGTTCTCTGCTAAAAGGTCGAAAGGAAATCATAATGAACGTACGGGCTCTTGCGGCACATATCATCCCCACACTCAGCTGCCATTACTCCAGAGCTCCTGAACTTCACGTTCAACCGCATCGGAGCGCATCCTCGCCATGATCATGTCGCCGTTGTAGGCTGTCTCGGGACGACCTGCATGTGGCCAAACGCTGTCGGTCGAGGTGGAATAGGAGCCGATATTGTATGGGTGAGATAGTAGCACGCGGCGAGAACAGGCGGAGATTGGTTGGTAAAGTGAATTTGAGGGGCGGTAGCTCCGGTGGGGAGGAAAATGAGGTTGAAAATACTACATGCTGGAGCAGAAGGAGAAAGAGCATTAATATTGTGAGCGTCGTTCGAATTGGGTGAATGCCGGATGGCCGCGCACACCGGATGGGCTCACCCGGCCTTTAGCGCTTTTCAAGTTAGCGCTTGGCCTGCCACCGCCGGATCACGGGCCTCAACGCCAATAAGTCTTCAAGCTTCAAGCTTCAAGCTCAAGCTTCTATACTACTACTGTAGTCACTCCCTAAACATGACTCATATTGTGCCTCCAACCTATGGTCTTAATCTCTCCGAAAGCATCCGCGAAGGCGTACCGATTTGTGCTTCTCAAAGTCCGAGTCAGAGCCTGAGGTACGCTCCCATCTATGTTCATAACCCATAAACGACCATACACCACTGCCCACAGTCGCACTATCGATATCCTCGACGATGATTCGCTGGTCAATGTATTCCGTTTATATCGCCCTGATCTTTTGGATGAAGATGAAATCGATGACATACGCATCCTAGAAGGAGGAGAATGGCACCGCGAACGCTGGTGGTACGAGCTTGTGCATGTCTGCCGAAGATGGCGATATCTCATCCTTGAATCTGCATCCCACCTCGGTCTCTCCCTCCTTTGTACACACCGCACGCCAGTGGCCGACATGCTGGCACATTCCCCTCCTCTTTCGCTCGTCATCGATCACGTCCACAAGAATCGGAATCTCACTCCAGAGGATGAAGAAGGTATCAAACTTGCCCTCCGACACCACGACCGCGTGCGTCGCATCCGCCTCGCGATGTCCGTCCCGTATCTGCTAAAGTTGGTCAACTCCATCGATAAGGAATTCCCGATCCTGGAACACCTGTACATCGATCCACTGTCCTACAATGATAATGGTCTTGTCCTTCCCGAGACATTTCAAGCGCCAAATCTGCGCCATCTTGTCCTAGTGAATTTTTCCCTTCCGTTGGAATCTTCACTACTTGCAACCGCAACGGGTCTCATCATGTTGTCCCTCACCTTGATCCCTCCATCTATCCCCTGGCACCCAACCGATCTTCTCCAGCGGGTTTCATCGATGCCCCATCTCCAGACACTTGGAATCTCGTTTTACTCTGCTGTGCCCAATCGTGATGACTCGAGGCGGGTCGTGAATACGCCGAACAAGACGCATGTCGTACTTCCCAACCTTCGCTGGCTTGGGTTCCAAGCAGGCAGTACTTACACGGAAGCCATTCTTCCTTGTATGACGACACCTCGTCTAGAGAAGCTCCAAATCTACTTCTCCAATGAACTCGCCATTTCTGTTACAAATCTCCAGCAATTTATTAGCAGCGCAAAGATCCTCAGGTTTACCAGTGCCGGCTTAAGGTTTTGTCGGATGGGATTTACCTTGCATGTATATCCCAGTAAGGGCTCCAGAACGTATGCCTTGTCCATGGTAATTGACAGTGGAGGCGATGACTGGCTATTATCTTCCACTGCACAGATCCTCGGCGTCCTTAGACCAATATTCTCTGGGGTGATGCACCTCTTTGTTGGGGTTTGCGACCAGGATCATACGTTATGGTCGGGATTGCCCACGTACAATGAGGCTGACCGCCGCAGACAGTGGCGTGATATTCTCAGATCATTCAACAACGTGAAGACGCTTCGCGTGGAAGATGGCCTCACCAGGGAGATCTCTCGTTCTCTCAATGTTCGCGATGGAGAATCGTTGATGGAGCTACTACCGGATCTCAAAGAGCTCGTATGTAGTGCAAATGTTGATGCTGACGATTTGTTCGATACTTTCGCGGCATTCATCGATGCACGACGGCATGCAGGCCCCGTGACCTTAATCAGTGGTTGAACACATCTCATGAAGCAGCCGTTGTGGGCTATGATATGCAGCAGCGAATTCCAGACGCCAGGCCTGATCACTGTCGTAACAGTGCGGCCCCCAAATGCAATTTGCGCATGACTTGTTCTATTACCTGGATTCCTACAGCACCCACATCCCTGCCGGCTTCCTTCCACAATATCATTACGGCCATCTCTAATCGCTGAGGAAGTGACGACTCCAGACAGACCCAGAGAAACCCCTCATGGATTGCATCTCATGGACTTTCCACTTTCCTACGTCTCTTACATTCCGTCTAGTTTGACCCCACTTTGGATTCTCGGTCGCTGACTCTGGCTACACCTATAACACAAACGTACAGTACGGAAACACCTATTCTGCATCGTTTATGCCACTAGTATCCCTTTTTTAAAAACCTTGGCTAAGTGATACCTACGCTGATGTACATAACTATACGGTTGATTGTCCAGCAGGTCGATGACGATGATTTACGGGAATTCCCAGGACTAGGGAGGACCCGTAGATTGCCATGGACTTGCCAAACAAATCGATCATGCCAGGGTTCCTCCCCAACCTCACGTTCACATGCTTCAAGTTCAACTGCATCGGGACCCTTCGTTGCAATGTTCGTATGGTCGTTGCGGGCTGTTTTTGGACGATCTACATGCTGTCGGTCGAAGTTGAATAGCAGCCAGCGTTCTACGAGTCACATAGCCCGTGGCGAGTACCGGCGGGGACCAGCTGGTGAAATCAGGTGAGGTAGAATATGCGGTAGTGACGGTGGAGGGTAGTGACGGTGGAAATACTATGGGGGAACAGAATGAGAAGGTAGCACTTGGAGATGTCGGAGGTTTAGGTGAAGGCGGACGTTGCCGCGGATGGGCCAGGAACTGCAGGAAGTTTCCAGGAACACCAGCCCACCGGGCCTTTAGCGCTTTAGGTTTAGCGCTTGGCATGACTCGATGATCGCCCATCCTTAAACTTCAACACTGTAGTCACTCCCTCAACATGTCTCACATATTAGGGTCTTTCAAACATGCCATTAATCACATCATTATTTGTCTGATTAATTTGTCCATTAAGTCGTTTTTCGCGCAAAATTTGGATTAATGAATGAAATAATGAGAAAGATAATGGGCAATTAA
>Ga0307510_10001562_pt1 | contig 25312 bp, 29 predicted proteins | sample 12_EM_MG_FD_207224 | JGI IMG/M metagenome (GOLD analysis project Ga0307510, IMG submission 207224) | Populus trichocarpa ectomycorrhiza microbial communities from riparian zone in the Pacific Northwest, United States - 12_EM | ecosystem: Host-associated > Plants > Roots > Unclassified | place... | reverse complement strand
ACGCCGGCTGATCGCGCAACTCTGACTGGAACTGGAACTGACTGCCGAAAAAGGACACGCATCATACCGTGCACACTTGTACGTAATCTATATCACGTGCCTATGACTAACACACCCTGCTGTACTGTAACCGTACCTGTGAACCGAATTACTGCACTTTACAGTACTGAGCCCATAGAAAACGAGTATCGAAGTCATCTATCAGTCATCACCACCATGCATAAGCTTCCGCGAAGCAACGATCCGTTTCGCGAGAGCAGTCAAGTTCGCATCCCCCACCACGACGTCCGGGGCATACTCGACGCCAAATACTGCCCGCACCACCCGCGCGATCCGAGCCGCCTGACGTTCAGACCAGAACCGGAAGTCATCCGGGTCCCCGCCATCGCTCGCACCATCCACGGCCACTCCGTTTCCATCTCTCGCGCAAGCAGTGGAACTGGGAATCAGTGATGGGTCGCCATCGAGACAAAGGGGAACAACGTGTGCCAGTGTCGCTCGAACGGATTCAAAGTCGACTTTCTCTGGGCGGTCCACTGGAACATTGACACACAATTAGCCCACGAAATATGGCAGGGGAGACAAACGCACCGGCTATTTCGATAGGTCCTTCGAGAGCGAGCACGTTGTATTTTTCGTCGTGGTGGTACCGCATCTCATACAGTCCGACCATCCATGGCAACTTGTCTCCCTTGAACACGACGGTACCACACTCCTCATCATTTGCACCCGAGCCTGCTCCATCTGCCGGAACTTTCGCCGGGCTGCTTTCGCCAATAGGGGAATCACCATCCCACTCTTCGGCGTGAACAGGCACCCACATCCCTAATGATGACGTCCGCGTCACGAGAGACGACTGGTTCGCACCAACACGGTACAACCCGAGCCAGTCCCTCCGCGAATGGTGCCGTGGCACCCGCCACTCGACAGTAATCTGCTCACCGAGGTGAAAACGCAGAGCCTTATCCGGGCGGCGGGAGACAACACGAATCTTGTATCTGTCCGTAGCATATGCAGATAAGTTGTCTGCCACGCGCCTACACCATCGATGGCCCTCGTCAACGCCCTACGTTCGATTACAGTACGGTAAGTTACTCACGAGATGACAAGTTTCTCGCGCGACTGCTGAAGGAGAGTTTTAGTTTCCTGTACGACCCCAGATATCTTTGGCCGAGCTGCGCACGAATTAGTGTTCGTAAGAGGGTGCACACTGGGGACGATGAGAACGACATACACTTGTTCAGAAGCTCTTCCAACGCCTCTGCAGTATCGTCATACACCTTCTCGAACGTGCCGCGTACTTCCTGTACGACGCGCTTAATCTCCGGTGCACGACGCCCTGCATGCTTCTCGAGTAGCCGCGCATTACGACGCGCGACCTTTTTCACCACTTTCGTGAATCCCGCGTCCTTCCGTAGGCTATCTCCGTACAACTTCCGCATGTGAGGTCTACATGAACATATGAGATCGGAGGAAGGGCGGGAAGGGAGACAACGTACTGTTCAACATAACGCAGGAACCACAAGTAGGCTATGTGTCTCACACCAGCGATGATATAGACAAGCTTGCTCCCACTAATGAGCGCCATTCCGAAGAAGGCAGCGCCGGCGGTGATCTCCGGGTCGTTCAGATACCTAGTATGGCATTAGGGTAAGCGCGAGATTGGTAAGATAGGTGTATTACCGGTAGATGCCAGAGTAGTCGAGCGAAGAAGGGTACTCATCCATGAAAAAGTCCCCGTAGAACCAGCCTGAAGGTCACATGTTAGACCGTAATGAGTAAAAGGCTAGATATGAGTATGAAATCACTGACCAAATACCCCCAAGACCTCGTACGACTCCCTCGTTACCCACATGTGAAAGGCAATCAATACCTACGGTCCATCAGTAAGGATATTGATGCAGCGAATACGGAGATGTTAGACTTGCCGTCCCCATTATGTGTCGCAGTAATTCATTACCCGTGATCCAGGCCGGTGGAAGCTCGTACGTCTTCCACACCAGTCCAAAGCAAGACACTGACCTCTCTATCAGGACATCGTTAAAGCAGTAACAAATAGGGCACACGGACCATAACTCATGCACATGCTCAGGTTGTACACCGCTTTCCAGCTAGAGAATGCTTCCCTTATCGCACCACGGCTCATGTCGCCTGCTGGGTAGTGATAGTGCTTTAAGAAGTGCCGAACGAGGAATTTGCGTGTGCTCTGTGCACGTAGGACGAGACCGAGACAAAACGTGTGGAAGATAGTCCAGATAAGTGCATGCCCAAAGTGCAGTCCCGCGCTCGTGAGTAGATGCGTGGGGAGGACTGCGGTCAATAATGGATATGCCATTGCGAGGAGAAGCATGAAATCTTGCGCCCTATTGAGTGGTGAAGGTATTATTACCCTGGAGTCCTCATCACGAGCGAAGGACACGCACCGGAATACGTCGTAATGAGATAGGACGATAGTGTCCCGGCGGAAGTACCGATTGTGTAGATCGTGGTCCGACAGCCTGGTTGGTCCGGATCCATCACTGACACATGTATGTTGCGAGTCAAGTTCGGTATCGAATTCCGTTTCGCTGTCAAATGGTGTCGAAGCCCCTGTGCCCGACGGCATTGACATCGGATCAGAAAACGCGCGGGCACGTGAGAGTATTTGCTCTCGTCCAAAAGAAGGCACCACGGTCGCTGAGCCATTGTGTGGTGGAGAGGATTGAACAATGGGAACACGTCGTGCGAGGAGCTTGCGCTGTCCGTAGAAACGCTCGATATCTAAAGCCAGAGGGTGAGACCTCAAGACGACAGTATAATGGCCGATAAGACTAACGGGGATTCTCGAAAAAGACGAGAAAAGCAAATTGCGCACAGTGGGCAGCAAGGCTCACGAACAACACAAGGTAGCTACCCACGATCATGGATATTCCATAAATCCAAGCGTAGCCTGTATGGACCTTATCAGTGGTCGTGTGACTAATAAAGCAGTCGGGCGCTTACCAACAGAGTACATGGGGTGAGGTGCCAGCTCAAACACGCCATCGAAGACAAGTGCGCCACGTTGAAAGAAGCAATCGCCCCAGTACCAACCGTAATCTGTAACTACGTGGTGCGCCTCTGACTTGACCCAGAGGTTGAATGTGATAAGGATGATACCACCAACCCAGCTGGAATGGAATAGGCGATCGGATGTCAGATGTCTCTGGGACGCAAGCTCGGAAGATGCCAAGGGCTCACCGCAGCACATGAACGAAGGTGGATAACCCCGACGGCACGCGGAAGCAAGCAAACGCAAACAAACAGAACGACAAGAAATCGCTAGGGGTGTCGAAGGGTCAGAAGAAAGTGGAGGGAGATGACCAGAAGGGAAAGGCACTTGATCAAGATAATGTCGACGGCCTGGCGAAAGAGTAGCCAGGTATTGTACTCGAGTGGGAGTTCCTGTAAACGCGAGGTCGATGGAGGCAATGAATCGGCCATGCGAGTGAAAGGACGCACGTCAAAGGAATAGTCCTTCCCCATTTTGTCGACGAGCTGCCTGCGGATCCATGCTCGAGCCTCAGGCCTGCGTTTCTCATCGAGCCACCCAAATCTCTTCACCGTTTTGACAATCCACTTGCGCTTACTCTGCTTCGTGAGCACATACCCTAACCCAGCATCGTAGGCAGCCCGCCAGAACGCAAAATATAGGAAGAAAAAGAGCCTGCGGGGTGTGGGCGGCAGGGTGTAAAAGAGCACAAGCTGAAGCGCAAGGAGGCCGAGGTTGAGGATGTCGATGTGCGATTTGGGGTAGGAAGGGTGCAAGAGAGCTGTGACGACATCGTGTGTCGTCGGGACCGGGAATACTGAATGGGCGGTCACCGAGACACGTGTTAGAGTGAAGCGACATCAGCGAACACGATGCGCACCTTGGCCGGATGGCGTCTTGCCCCAGACGACCTGGTCCCGCTTTGCATCGTCTGGTTCGGGTTCTTTGGGGGACGAAGGCTGCACTTCTCTTTGCTGGGGGATGCGCTGGCGTAGGCCGTCATCTGTGAGGGCCGACATGGTAGTTGAGATGCAAAAGTTGTGTCCACGTAAAAAACGACGAGGACGAGATATCGTCAGAGCCTCGAGTCTGCTCCGCCAGTGCTCCGCTCTACGCGTCCCACGTGAAAGCAAAATTGTGGAAAAATCAAATCAAATTCAATTCCCCGTTTCTTCCCACGGGCCTTGCCGTCATTCCGCTGGACAATAGAGAGCCGAATTTCCATCCAGAGTCCTCACCCCCACCACAAAGATTGCTTTTACAACGGCAGTATTGCCTTTTTTTCGGGAACGTTGTCGCTGATCTGATAACGTTTAGGTCAATGTTGGTCTAGTCGTCGGATATTATATGGGGCTCGACCTGGCGGCCCTTGATCCTCTTTCGGATTCTTTCGTTATCGTCCTCATGTTCGGGAATTGCACCATGGTCAAAAAAACCTGACATAAGGGCATAAGGGCCCAAGGTCGTCCGCTATTGACCAGTAAGTGTGTCGAATGTTACTGTATACTTAACAGTGGCGAGATGCATAGTGTGAAGGTCGGCGTAGCCTCGGCGTCAACACCGGCGCCGGCCCTCAAGTCGATCAATAATACATTTTACGTGTCAGAACGCTCATTTTGCGCTCAGCCCTTCAATTTCATCCATAACAGCAACGTTACTTCCGGCAAAAGACTTCAGTGCTGACCTACTGGCGAGCTCCCGTCGACCTATGCCGTGACTTACAGGGTCGTTGTCGGTTCCCCGTTGTTCACTCAGCGCCGGGCTTGAGCCCACCTGGCGTAGAGTTGCTAATGAGGGGGAAGAGAGAAGCACCCTATAAGTAGGCGTTAATTCAGCTACTTCCTGGTATTTCAGAACTATGTTTTACGACACGCCTGACAGAATTAATGGCCGCAACAATCAAATTTGCGCAATTCCTCCGAAATGTGATGACCCGTGTCGACCCCCAAACGTGTCGGTGTTGCGCCAGTTTCATAGCGCCTCAAAGTCTTCACCATAAAAGGACATTTCGGCATATCTCCCCCCATGAGCACATATTCCAATGTTCGTGACAACGATACAGAAAAATAACGGAGAAGAAAGTGGAGTATCAAGAGTCCGTGCACGATAGCTCTACATACGAGTCCGTCAGCAAACGTGGTATCTAAAATGAATGTCAGCTTCAAGGACGCAGGACGCAGGAGGAGAGTGAATGGATGCAGCCACACCACACCTACCTTGGCGAGTCATGGATATCTGTTCAGTTGGAAATGTCATTCCTGACCGTACTGCCAGCAGTTTGGAGTCTCGCTGTGCATGTGGGACAGCAACAACGGGTATATCAATTCTTGGTAAGTTTCGCTGCGCTGTGTGCGCATGCAAGTGGTGGAGGGGCCCGCTACAATAATGTAGCGTGAAGACATGTCGCGAAGTGGGTGTTCCGCTATGAGAGGATCGTTGTAGTGCTGCAGGGTTTGACAATGGAGGGGGTTATTCTCTGCCCCCTCTGCACCCCAACCCCATTTAAAGACCCAACTGTGGGCTTATCACATGTCCGAACACCAAACCAGATAATCACGGACTCGGAAAATGACACTCGCGGATTAGGTATAATGCATCCAATTATATGTGACACTGTGTGGGAGCATACAGTATTCCAAGCAAACAATGTCAAAAGCCATTCCGTATCTTCAATAATTTGTTTGGATATGTCCGTGAGAGAATAGACCTAATCGTATGTATTAAATGCCAGAGAAGTCCAGGGTTCCAACAGACGCCTCGATCGTGATCGCGCCCAGTTTTACCAGCCCTGAAGAAACCAAAAGAGGGTCAGGAAGATCGACGAAGGAATGGAATACGAAACAGTAATCGAAACAGGTCTCACCATTCCAGCGGATAAACGGAGATCGGCATGCGTTTCGTATTGGTCTCGCTCCGCCGTGTTGACTTTGACCACATCGAACTTGCCGTCCTCGCCATTCCAGTGGAAGATGCGCTTCACGCCCGCCCACCGACACCACTCCACACACCGCCAGCACGGCCGCGCACTGCCCATGCCGACCTTTGTCACCCGCGCGACATAAATGTCCGCCCCATTGATCCGCGGGTCACGCCGCCGCCCGCTCCATGCCTTCTCTCCTTCGATGCCCGCGCCGCCACCGGCAGTAGGAGAGCACGCACGGTGCGACGACGGCTGCCGTACATTTTGCTTTCCTACGGGCCCACTGCTGCTGCCCGACCCACTCTCGCCCCCGTCCCGACTGCTGCGACCATCAACTTCCTCTCCATGGTCACCGAGTGTGGGACGTTCCTCCTCCCGCCTGCCGGGCTTGCGCTTAGAAGACGATGAGGGGTTAGACCGCTTGCGGGTGTGTGGAGGGGGTGTCGCATCTAACTCGGATGACGGCTCGTTGAAGACGCTGCGGGCCCGGTTGCCCCTCACATGTAGCGAGAGGCGCCGGGCCTTTAAACACCCTTGACCGTGAGGCTGGTGGCGGTGGTGGTGTTGGTGGGGGCACGCGTGCGACGGAGGGTAGTGTTTGCAACTGCGGGGATGCGCCTGCGCGCGCACCTTGCTGCTGCTTTCGGAAGGAGGGCGACATGCCCGTAAGGCTGAAAATCGCGTGCATCTCCGCGTGCATCGATACGGGCTTGCGGTGCCCGCGAGTGCGCACTTCGGCGCCGTCGTAGTGCGGTCGGTGGTGGTTGTAGCCGCTTGAGATTATCTTGCCGCCTTTGACGAGGACGGCGCCGAGCGTGAAGCACATCGGGCTCTTGGAGGCCGCGTCGGCGCACTGCGAAAGGTAGAACTGCGTCTTGTTCATGGTTGGTTAGTGGTGGTGAGCGCGCTACGTTTCAAAAAGTGAGCACGTGTGAGGGCTAGGTCATTCGTGAAAAGCTCACGAAAGAGGGATGAATGGTCTCGAAAGGACTGACTCGACAAGCACAGCTACACGCGCCAGAAATTTTTTTGCGGAGAGGCCCGGAACAGCTCGGCCCGGCTGCATGCATTCTCCGCGTGCCTCGCATCACTTCCTGCCCTTCCTTGCATTTCCCCTGTAGAACCATGGTATTTCAAGCTATCAAGGCCAATTTTGGGTCGCCATTTATTGATGAAGTTATGTCCTTATCCAACTACATGGCTTGATGACTCACATCATTGAAGCGCTCGAAGGTTTCGTGACGTCCTGGCAAATGTTGATAACCTCCCTCAAAAACATGGCCATGTCGGGGAATTTCTTGGTTGTTATTGTCATAGGAGCTTTCTACAGGTGCCCGAATACATTGGTTCGTGGTCATTCTATTTAGTGTAGTGGTTTCTCTGATCTATACCGACATTCCTCCATTTGCATTACTTGTCACGAGTCGACTCCTGACCATAACAAATTTCAGGTTGCCCCTTGCATTTATTTCATTCTCTGTCCCGTCCCTTCATGGCCAGGCCGTCAAAGGCGGGATATGGTGAAACACTTCCTCTCCATTCTCGATCAGGACCCTGTGATCGGAAAATTGACCCCACAGGATGCCCAACACAGGCTCTCCGAAAGAGCCGATGGGACGTGAAAATTTAACAAGGCCTACTGTGCGTCACGTTTCATCACCCCGACTCGAACACACCATATCGTCAAGTTCGAACCCCTCCGCCGCTACCCTTGGACATATCGACGCGCTCTAGGTGAACCGCTAAGTTCATATGTCTCGTCCAGGGTCTCGGTAGATTCCGGACGAGCCATATGAACGCATCTTGGAGCGTATCGACAAGGCAAAGCGGGAACATGCGCTTCAAATGCATCACAGTCGGTGTTAGTTGATTTAGCTGAAACTAACTTGATAAGCAGCGGACACAAATATCAGCCTCACTTGGCGCGCCGTTGTCGGGCTATACCGCAGTGCGATTCTGCCTTGCTATTCTGTTAAAATCAAGCTGCGATCCCAACAAATATACTATCGAGAACATTTCCGTGTCGCCCAGTACGCTGCTCAGGCCTTGGGGTACCGTGTCCGATTCGGGGAGGACCTATGACGCACGCGAGATTCCCAACCGCATTTTTCAGTGGATCCGGGTATACTTCTGGATTCCGGAAATGTCATCCAGGCCCCGAAGGCACAATCACAGCTCGTGTTGTGGTAACGTATGCTGCATTTTTTGCGGCCTAGATCGAGTTCCTGGTGACATATTGATCACAGGGCGACTTCCCCCGACAGACCAACAGACAGATCGGTGGTACGAGGCGCCGAGGATGCTTATGCCACATCACGCGCAGACATAAACACTTGTAAGCCCCATCGAGACTAGACTGCGTTGCATGTAGCATGAGGAAATCGCATTACGTCTAGAATGGAATCGGGGTCCTCCTTGGCCGTCTCGAGAGCCGTTTAGAAGGGAATGCGCAAGAGCACTGCAATTGCGCACACACAGAATCTCCCCCCTGCCCACGATGTCGTGACAGGGGTTGCTTAGGTCTTTCGTGTACCCGGCGCAGCGGAGGTAAGTGCCCAAAGGTGACTGACTGACAGCAACTGAAACCCATTGCAAGATGCAATGAGGTGAGGAGGCCAGACCCGGGAGCATGTACCCGGATAGCCCCAACTCAAATACATCGCACACCGCAAATGCCCACATGTGAAACGATATAGGGAACCGTGACTTTGGCACGGTGCGACTCATCGCTGTCGCTGTTGAGTACTTTGAGTAACCAAACACGTGGCATAAAATCTGCATAAAAAGTTGTATCAAAGTCCCAGAATTGCCTTGACCTGTTGAAGCGTGAGTTCGGTTCAGAGCATGCAGGGTACGTGAGACATAATAACAGTACAACTCTCCTCCGAATAACAAGTAGCGCAAGAGCATACAGAACGCTCCGCGAAAGGAAAAATTGAACCGCCAGGACTGGTGTAGTATCGGTGTCCTCCCAACCGTGTGCACTTAATCTCCTCGGTTTGCGGCGCTGGCACTCACAATGACACGATTAGATTGCTTCTCTAAATCTCGAGGCAAGCGCGATCTCGTGCGCCACGGTGGGTCAAGTAAAGTCTCACTTGTACTGAGTACTGAGTAGCTGTAACAAATTGACCCAGTTCTGTTGAATGCATCGACCGATACTACGTCAATCGGAGGTAGCCCAGGCGGCTGTTCAGTTATTCGAGAGAAACATGGATCTGGGAGATGGGAGGTAGTTAATCAACAAACACTGCCCAATCGAAAAAAAAAATCAGCCATCTCCGCCGGCACTATGGCCGCCAGACGAACTCATGATGTGTTCTATTCATGAAACACATGGGCAGCAGTGGCCCGGTGCAATGGACTCGGGACGTGTATCACAGCCCCGAGACTGGTGAGAGGTGGGGTCTGAATAGGAAATTCCCACGCCTATCTCGGAAGGCAGTCACCGCTACAATATTAATACTACTAGCTACGACTTGGATCTAAGTTAGGCGGCAAAGTATGATTAGACTCGGCAAGCGTGGTGTCTTTTGTAAGTGTAAGATTGGAATCGCCGTAGCCTTGGAGCGCTGCTCACAGCCCCTTTCTAGTCGGGCCCAGTTCAGGAGTTCATTAACGTTCATTACCGGTTCAGAAAGGACTATACTGTATACGTTCACCTTATCTCCTTTGTTTAGATGTTTGTTCTTCATTCCATGCCCTCCATTTTCACTCTAGACTTTACCATCGAACCCTGCCACACCATTCTTCACCCTTGCCGACCTTGTACTCAATGTCGCGCACCTTACGATCACTCAGTAAATCTTCTTGCTTTTCGGACACCGGTTCATCGTTTACAACGCCATGCGGCCTGTTGCCGGCAGTAGTACCGAGTTCGTTTCTTCACCTTTTCCCCTTTTAGCTCACCTCTGCGTAGAATACTTGTCCCATATCGTCTCAACCTTGTGTATAAATACCCCCGCATCTGGCCTCAAGGTCAGGCAACTGTGTCCCATCTCTCCCCATCTTTTTTCCTGTGGCGTGCTATCGAGGGCAACTGTGCCCCATTCTCTCTCTTTCTTTCTTTCTTGCTCTACTTGCAAGCCTTGTGATTATCGATCAACCGGGGCAACCGCTGCCCTCCCATTCCTTCAAACCCTCTCCATTGCGCACTATTGCAAGAAAGAGGGCCTGTCCTGGGAACGAGCACATGACAGCAAGGATGAGGGTTAGCACAGGCTGAGGGAAGGAGAGACGGGGGGCCTTCCTTGTGCGGCATGGTCACACACTTGCTGTCCTGTGGCGTCGGTCAAGATCAGGCGTTCCAAGCCTGGCGCGCGCAAGCACCCTAAAGTATTAATTCAGCTCCTCACTGTAGAGGAAAAGGAAGCGAGCAATTAGAAGTTTTAGTCTTTCTTTCAGAGTCCTTCGTGCGCACATTTGTTCCTCCTTCCTCTCCTCTTCCCCTCTTCCCCTTCCCCCTCTCTGTTCACCGCCCCTTGTGTCAGCGTCATTCTTATCGCAGCCACCGTACATACCATTTCTTGTATTCGGTGGCAGTGATATTAGTATGTGATACCAAATCGGAAAGCCGCAACCTTCAGCGCCTATGGATATCCGATATCCGGCATGTGTGATGGAGATGTAGCGTACCCTCACTCAACACCCACTAGCAACCACTGCATCTTGTGATCTACTCATTCATATGAGGAGCCGACTCCTCTTTCCTAGCAACGTCTCTTTTTAACTCGCAATATGAGCACTTTCTCAGGTTACTCTCATTTTCAACCACTTTTTGAGGCTGGCCTCAGGGAGTATGAGATGCAAGCCGGAACAAAACTTGTCGATCATCCTTTCTACATCCAACTCAATACCTGTAAAACTACAAACTCTATCACTAAGATATTCTTGGACCAAGCACAAGCATTCCGTCAATTCCGTGGAGATGATGGCAAGGTGATGAAATGTCTCAAGGGAACTGTCAATGTGTTATGTAGATTTTCCACTGGAGTCTTCAGCGAAGTGATCGGTCTAGTGCGTCAAAATCGCTGACATCATGATCCCTAGTACTCTGTCATTGACGTGTGTCCTATAGCCGTGCCCACCCGCAAAGGCCATATTCGCCGGTATAGGTATCTTGCTCACGGCAAGTGTCTTCCTCTCCTTCAAGTTTGTGTGGGTCCCCGTAACGTCTTACATCAGGCGATCAAAGATGTCAGCGCGAGTTACGATGCGCTTGGAAACCTCCTCGAATCTATCGAACACTTTTTGAAACGCTTGGACATTTATACCAAAATCTCCCCTGTGCCAGCGCTGGATGAGATAATGGTAAAGATAATAGTGGGGTTACTCTCCACCCTCGCCTTAGCGACCAAGCATTCCAAACAAGGAGGACTCAGTGAGTTAAATCCCACCGGTATGTCGGCCAATGGTAGCTCAATATAAGGTAGAGAAGTTTGGAAAGAAGCTTTTTGGTGAAAACGATGTTGAAGACGTCCTACAAAGATTGGATAGGCTGACGGATGATGAGGCTCGGATGACTGCGGCACAGACCCTTGCAGTCGTCTGTGGTCTCGTCGACAATATGAAGACCACCATGGACAGTAAGTAGATATCTCCTGCTTTGATTCGCTGGTTGAAGACTGTCCCGTAGACGGCAACTTGAAGACATCAACGGATAACATCCGGCAGGCTCTAGGTACGTTTGGTTGGCATAGTCAAGCGTATACTGTATCTCACAGGGCGGCAGAGATTTTGCAAAAAGTAACAAGCGAGATGAATTTGTCACAACGTCAGTCACTGGCATTATTAACACCACCACCTCTCACCAGTAACGCTGAGACTTCTCGAAGGTCGCCGGTTGCGGGATTGGCTCTCCCCTCCAGATCCATGGAAAAACTATAATATAGCACGTGACACACTCCATGAGGGGACCACAGCGTGGCTGACCCAAGGTGGCACCTTTATGAAATGGAAATCATCTGGACCCCTCTTGTGGGTTCACGGAAAACGTTTGTGTATGTTGTTTCACCGTTTATACTGCCTCTGAAACGTATGGTTCCAGCGGGCTCAGGGAAGAGCGTATTAAGGTACGTGATGCGGCTGATGCCGCGGTGTTTCCTTCAGTTTTTAGAGGACTGACATCCTCTGGAAGCTCTGCCATTATTCAAGACTTGGAAGAGACGAACAAGCTCGGGTTAGCCCCAACGACATTTCACTTTTTCGACTTTAGGGATGATAAAAAGCAGACCCGACGCGGTTTACTTTCCTCCCTTCTTGTTCAACTTTGTGATCAATCCGGTACCTGCTACGATATTCTTTGTGAGCGATTTACGGCACACCGTGAAGGCTCGCGTCAACCGAGTGAAGGCGAGCTGTCAAGATGTCTCAAGTTCGTGGTCAATTCCCTAGGACGAGTGCCGATTTATATTATCATCGACGCACTGGACGAATGCCCGAATACCTCTGGCATACCATCAGCTCGTGAGGCCGTCCTTTCGGTCGTGAGTGATATTCATGATTTGCGACTTCCGAATCTCCATGTCTGCATCACGAGTCGGCCCGAGCCGGACATAAAAAACACTCTCGCTCCCCTTGCGCCTCAGTCTCTGTCCCTTCATGATCAGGCCGGTCAGAGGCGTGATATCGTGGACTACATCGTCTCCGTTGTCAACCAGGACCCTGCTATGGGAAAGTGGAGACAACAAGATAAGGAACTCGTTATTGAAACGCTCTCCCAAAGAGCCGATGGGATGTAAGATATGATAGTTGTAGCGTTTTATCAATCAACTCAGATACATCATACAGGTTTAGATGGGTCTATTGTCAACTTGACTTCCTCCGCCGCTGCCTTCCTCAACGTATCCAACGCGCTCTAGATGAACTACCGAAAACCCTAGACGAAACATATGAACGTACGTTGGAGCGTATCGATTTGGCAAACCTGGAGTACGCCCGTCTACTCTTTCAATGCGTCACGGTCGCTTCTCGTCCGCTTCGGGTCAAAGATGTCGCGGAGTTTCTCGCCTTTGATTTCGAGGCTGGCCCCCTTCCCAATTTTAACGCCGGTTGGCGCCCGGAAAACCCCGAAGACACCGTGTTATCCATTTGCGCCAGTCTGCTCGCAGTTGTCAAGGTACATGACGGTTCTCAAGTAATCCAATTTTCTCACCATTCGGTGAAGGAGTTCTTGATGTCAGACCGCATCTCCCACGCTGGAGGAATCGTTTCGCGTTATCGAGTTCTCATGGGAGAGGCGCATACCATTGTTGTGCTAGTTTGCCTTGCTATTCTCTTAAATTTAGGCCGCTGCCCCAACGAGAAGACCATCCACGATGGCCCCCTTATTTTGTACGCTGCCCAGCATTGGGTGGGTCATGCACGATTCGGGAACAACTTACCTCTCATCCAAGACGCCGAAAGGCGACTCTTTGATCCACGACGCCCGCACTTTTCAGTCTGGATCCGAATACATGACATACTTCCGGAAATATCTTCTCAGGCCACCGACGGTATGTCACAGCTGGTTTTACGTTATGCTGCATTTTGTGGTCTTCCACATGTAGTGGAGTTCCTGGTCACAACATGCTCACAGAACGTGAATCCTCAAAGTAATCAGTGTCTCCCCCCTCCATTACACTTTGCAGCAGAAGAAGGGTGCCAGTCGGTTACAGAGTTGCTTCTAAAGTATGGGGCAAATGCGAATGGCCGGGGCAGTCGAGGTCGGACTGCATTGCATATGGCGTCGTTCAATGGACACCTAGCAGTTGCTCGGGTTCTTCTCGATCACGGTGCAAATACTGATCTCTTGGACCAATATGAGAAAACGCCATTGCATTGGGCGCTGGAAAAAGGCCACACAGAACTCGTTCAGGCCCTTCTCCAGTACGGTTCAGATATAAAAATCTGGGACGACCGCTATACAACTCCATTGCATCACGCATCGGAAAAGGGATACCTAGATGTCGTTCAGACCCTCCTCGAGCGCGGTGCAGATGTAAATGCCCGGGACAACCACCTTCTAACGCCATTGCATCTCGCAGCAGCCAATGGATATCTAGAAGTTCTTCTAGCCCTCCTCGGATATCGTGCAGATAAAAATGCTCGTGACGAACAACAGAAGACTCCTTTGCTTTTGGCGCTGGAAAATAGATGTCTTGAAGTCGTTAGGACCCTTCTCGAGAATCGTGCAGATCCGAATATCCCGGACGACAACAATACGGCCGCCTTGCATCGGGCATCGGCAGAAGGGTATCTGGAGATAGTTCTGGACCTTCTCGAGCATGGTGCAGATTCGAACGTCCGGGACACATTTAAAAGGGCTCCCTTGCATCGTGCGTCTGAAAATGGACATGTTGCAGTAGTTCGGGCTCTTCTCGAATTTGGCGTCGATCCAAATACCCGGGATAACGATAATCGAACGCCGTTGCATGACGCATCGGGAATAGGATATCTGGACGTCGTTGCGGTCCTTCTCGAATACAACGCAGATGCGAATGCCCGAGATGACAAAAACAAGACTCCATTACATTCGGCTTTGGAAAACCGACGCCATATAGTGGTTCGGGCTCTTCTCGAATTTGGCGTAGATCCGAATATCCGGGATAACGATAATCGAACGCCGTTGCATAACGCATCGGAAACGGGATATCTGGACGTCGTTTTACTCCTTCTCGAACACAACGCAGATGCGAATGCTCGAGATGACGAAAACAAGACACCATTACATTCGGCTTTGGAAAACGGACGCCTTACAGTGGTTCGGGCTCTTCTCGAGTGTAGTGCAGATCCGAATATCCGTGACGACGACAATGAAACTCCACTGCATTTAGCGTCCCTGGATGGTCCTCTGGAACTTGTTCAAGCCCTCGATCATATTGCAGGTGTGAATTCTACGGACAACTGCGACAATACTCCCTTGCATTTGGCGTACAGGAATGAAGATGAGGACTTTGCCAACGTCCCTCTTCAACAAGGCACAGAACCAAATGCTCTTGACACAAAAACAACCGGATTTAATAACAACTGATGTGGGGAGACGGATTCGATGTTACCCCGATTCACCGCTCTAGCGACTTTGGCCCCGCGCAGCCCTAATATGATTGATTTGAGACGTCGATCAGTGTTTGGTACTGACATAGAGAGGTGCCAAAGAGCACTCATAAACAATGTAATCAAATGACTGCCACCCGTCAATATTGCGTCAATCCCACCCGGTCACATCACATCACTCTCTATCCGAGCTCGCAGCACTTTCTCTCTCCCTCGTAATATATTTCTCACCATTCTACTCCAAAGCTTCATCTTTTCCCTTTTCATTTACACCATAGGCCCCGATCTGTAAGCCCAAATTTTCTGTGAGTCTGACTTCCTGAACAAACTGGCATTTATATCCAAATCTTTGCTGACGCCCGTTGCCCTGCAAACCAGTCTACCTGCTCAGCGTATATCCAGAGAGGGATGCCACCCTGTGATACTAGTACGTCATACTTTCATAACGGTGATGTTGAAGCTTACTACTTATTAGGTCAATCAGTCATGTTTGCCACCAGACCATCGATTCTTCCGTCGGCGCTGTGACAGCGTTCTCCAAACTCTGGTAACGCCACAGACAAACTTTCCACCCGCATAGGTCGATGATCCAAGGCAGACAGATTAATCGGCATTGGGAGGGAGGTAATCTCAAGAGGAAGGAGAGGACAAATCATGAATGTGCGTCTCGGTGATTCCGGCCTTTGAGTGACTTTGCCCACCCTCACGTACTTGTTTGTGCGTAGTTGTTCACCCTCATATGATCACCACCTGCAAAATCAACTACTCTTGAACCTCTGGACTCAGCTCATCCCCGACAATCTCGCGACCGCGATGGTTGCAGCAGCTCTATGGGCATCTCCATATTTTCCAGGGCAAGGGGGCCACAATCTCCGGGTCAGCTGCGCCACTTCTAAACTTGAAGAATGGGCCGTCTCGATATACCCGCCTATTATTCCACCTCTTCAAGTCTTCCACCACATTGTCCCGCAGGACCATCATCTCGCTTTACAGTCTCCAGTCATGGCCAATGTGATCGTTGATCCCGGGACAGGTTTCAATGTAGCAAAATTTCGAGAGTGCGGTAAATTCTTGGGTTCACCAGACTTGAGCCCTATCGAGACCAGATGGAAGGGAGATACACACATACCCGACTGGTAGGCAGATAGAGCTATCACTAGAAATGAAAAGCTACTGACTTTCAGTACATACAACACATGAAATTACAGGGTTTACCACATGAAATTCCTGGAATCTGCAACAATTCGGCACCTCAATCATATACAATCCAACTTTTATGACTTTTTTCATTATGCTATGTTGCAGAAACACATGAATTTCAGCACTTAACACATAAAATTCAGCACCCTTTTCTTTTATAGTGTATCCTCCCCACCTTCGAGTGTTTCCTGAGTTTTTCTATTTGGGGCGTCCTTTTCACACTTCACACCCATCCCCAATATAAAAACGATTTCGTATCTATTACAACGTGCCTGGCGTAACAGTGACTTCAAATAGAGCAATATCCTTCTGTTCTAGCGATGCCACGCAGTATGGGATCTGATTCAAGAGGAGCAGTGGACAGGTTGCACCTGCACGAGGGTCGCATCAGCACCATTTTCAACGAGGAATCGCATGAGACCCACAGGGTCATGTTCCAATGCTTAATGTAGTGGGCTCCACCTGTCCTTGTCCTGGCCTATGGGATCGGCACCATGCTCTATGAGTAATTGCGCGAGAGTCACATGACCACGTGCTGACGCCTGATGTAGCGGAGTCCGCCCGTTCTTGTCCTGGACTTTCAGGTTGGCACCGTGCACAATGAGGAGTCGCGCGAAATCGAAATGACCACGTCCCGACACATGATGTAGCGGAGTCTGCCCGTTCTTATCCTGGACGTCTAGGTTAGCACCATGCTCAATAAGGAATCGCGCAAGATCCAGATGACCATTTCCCGATGCATGATGCAGCGGAGTCCGCCCATTCTTGTCCTGGACGTCTGGGCCGGCATCACGCTCAATGAGGAGTTGCGCGAAAGCCAAATGACCACGTCCCGACGCATGATGTAGCGGAGTCCGCCCGTTCTTTTCCTGGACGTCTGGGTTGGCACCGTGTTCAACGAGGAGTCGCGCGAAATCTAAATGATCATGTTCCGACGCATGATGTAGCGGGGTCTGCCCGTTCTTATCTTGGACGTTCAGGTCGACACCATGCTCAATGAGGAGTCGTGTGAAATCTAAATGGCCATGTTCCGATGCCCGATGTAGCGGAGTCCGCCCGTTCTTGTCCTGGACGCCTCTGGCGGCACCATGCTCAACGAGGAGTCGCGCGAAATCGAAATGACCATGTCCCGACACATGATGCAGCGGAGTCCGCCCGTCCTTCTCCTGGATGTCTGGGTCGGCACCATGCTCAATGAGGAGTCGCGCTAAATCTAGGTGACCATGTTCCGATGCCTGATGTAGCGGAGTCCGCCCGTTCTTATCCTGAGCGACGGGATCGGCACCGTGCTCGACGAGCGATCGCGCGAGAGTCACATGACCATGTTCCGACGCGTGATGTAGCGGAGTCCGCCCGTTCTTGTCCTGAACTTTCAGGTCGGCCCCGTGCTTGAGGAGTCGTCGCGCGAAATTGAAATGACCATGTCCCGACGCGTGATGTAGCGGAGTCTGCCCGTTCTTGTCCTGGGCTTCCAGGTCTGCACCGAGCTCAAGGAGGACGCCCGCGACTTCAACATGTCCCTCTTGTGACGCAAGATGGAGTGGGGTTGGATCGTCATCGATACCCCGAGAACTCACGTCCTGTGAGTGCTCAATGGCCAAAAACGTCACTACAGTGTGTAAGCCACAGAGGGCAGCATATTGTAAGGGGGTACCGCGAGGTCGTGACGGTCTTTCGGCTCGTTGAAATTGCCTCCAGCGCCTGTTGGGCTCGTGTATCCAGACCCAAATCACAAGGTGAGGTCTCCTCGGGTCAAACAGCTGTTTCATCCCTTCTTCAACATTTTGGGACAAACGGGCATGTTCAACCCAGTATTGGGCAGCGTATCCAGCGAGGGGGTACTTCTTCAGGCTATCTCTAGATATATTTTCATCCAGGTGTAATAAAATACCCAGACATGCCCGCGCGATGAGGTTATGAGCGGGTGTCATAGAGACATGGTAACGGGAAATGATGTCATACGTTTCGGCAAGGCGGTTTGACATCAAGAACTCCCTCATCGAGGAGTGAGAAAATTGTATGACAGGGGACTCGTTGACGTTGAGAAGGGTAAGCAATGTGGAGCACGTGGACAGGACTGCTGGTACTGGATCTTCAGGGCGCCAATCCTCACGAAATTTTGGAATCAGACTGGTCCCAAAATCAAGTGCAAGAAATTCTGCCAGTTCCTCTACCCGGAACGGATGGTGAGCCGCGGACACGCATAGAAGTAGCCGTCTGGCAAATTCCCAGTTTGGCTTGTTGATCTCACGCAAGATCCGTTCATATGTGCCGTCGAGCGTTTCGGGTAATTCGCCCAGAGATTGCATGATACGCCCTGGGAGGCACCTGCGCAGGAGCTCTAGCTGACAGTATACCCACAGGAACCTACCGCGGGATTGGTCAGAGTTGAGAGAAATTAAGGCATTAGTGACTTACATCCCATCAGCTCGCTTTGTCAGGACGTCCAGGACCATTTGCTTGTGCTCTGGTCTCCAACTACGCATCGCTATATCCGTGTTTACGACGAATATGATAAAATTCTCGATATCCTCCATTTGTCCGGGCTCGTCATGTAAGGAGATAGAACGGAAAGTTAAACGAAGGAGAACCTGTGTGATGTCAACCTCAGGTCGGCTGGTGACGCATATGCGCAGATTCGGGATTTGTGAGTCGACGAGGTCCTGTATAAGACATAAGACATTCTCGCGGGGTGATGGCAGACCATATGCATTTAGACATTCGTCCAAGGCATCCACAATCAAGAAGATCGGCGCCTGTTGTGGGAGGTTTACCATATTGTTAAAACAACATACAAGCGCATGATCGCTGGGCCGTTGAGAACCATTGCCGTGTTCAGAGTATAACTTGGAAAGAATGGCACAGTGGGAATCGGATTGATGGCAAAGCTGGATTAGCACAGATGAGAGCAGTCCGCGTAGATCCTTCTTTTGATTCTCCTCAGTGTCATGATAAAACATGGCCAGCGATGCAAGCCCAGATTTCCGCATTGTTTCGATCTCCTCGATGATTCTCGAACTGACCGACACCGTGAGACCCTAGGACAGAAAACTGGCAGGATAACGTACCAAATTACACTCTTTCCAGACCCCGCTTCCAAAGGGAAAAGTCATCAGTTTCAGCGAAAGAGTAAGCAATGGACGGCAGCTGACGTTTCCCATGTATCCATAGTAAGGAACTCTGTCCACATGCTTTCCATTCCGAGAATATGCTGCTGTTAACGAACCACGTCCCGGTCCCGCGATGCAACGATTTGAGAGCCATGTGGTGATTTTTCCACGGATCAGGGGGGAGGAGCCAACTTAGGATATCCCGTAACAACCGGTCACCTGGAAAATGATTCAGTTCTTCCGGGAAGTACTGCCAACATTGGGGGATAACTAACGATTCGACCTATTCATGTCGCTGGCCATTCGGTGTAAAATTTCTGGCGCCCAGTCAGAAAGAAACGAGCTCCTTCTCGCAAATAGAGCGTACTCAGGTCTTCCCGGACACCGTCGATGGATGCTTGGCCGTCTAGTAAGAAGGGTGTTCAATAGATGGCAAATAACAGGTCGAGTGCGTTTCCTCACCTTCCATGACCATTCTCATACCTTGGACGAGACCGTGGATAACATTGAGAATCTCAGCTGCCGTGACGCGAGCCTCGTCTTGCGTGAGTCGGTCAAGCCTTTGAAGGACAGCCTCAACGTCCTCCTCTCCGAAAGCCTTCCTTATGAATTTGACTACGTTGCGCTGAGTAAGGCGACACGTCAACAGAACGCGACTCACTCGATCGTCCCTGCTTGAGCTCTCTGGTCGCCAGAGCGAGCGTGGTGAGTAACTCCACCAATATCTTGACCACGATCTCGTCCATTGCGGGCGTAGGTGGGATCCGTGTATATACATCGAGACACTTAAGAAAATGTTCGATGGACTTGAGCAAGTCGACGAGCGCATCAAAGCTGGAAATGACACTCTTGGCCGCCTGGTTCACTTCGATGTCACAACGATACTGAGATTAGAAGTAGAGGACGACACATACATCAAGTAGGATAGCGTGGCCGGCATATATCGCATATGCAGGGGATAATGGCTGTAAAAACCAGTTAAGGACGTGGAACAGCATATCAACGCGTTCTGACGTACCAGGTCGATAGCCTCGTCGAGGGAGAGGGTGGCAGAAATGGCAGATAAATGAGATACAGTACTCTCTATCGACTTCATAATTATATCGCTTCCTGGGAGATCAACGAAGGCTCGTGCTTCGTTTTTAAGAAGTCTGATGACGGACTCGACAGAGTGGCAACTCTGGAGTTGGATGGCAAGTGAGTGCTCGGCCAATGTTACGCTGGTCTTCCTTTGGTAGGCCTGCAAAGCGTATTCGAATTGTGCCCGAAAACGAGAGGTTCTCGACTGGTCGGCCATATCACGAGTGGGGTGAAAACGCGGCGTTTCAGAGGGGAGTTGGTTCTTTGCGAGGGAACGCGGTAAGCCGGTGGAATGTGTTGGGCAGAGGGTTGGAGTGAGGGTCAGCGCACTGCCTCATCGATGAACCTTGTACTATTCCCACTGATACAACGCCATTGCCCAAAGTAGAATGGGCGTAAGTTGGAATTGAGCGCTGGACTGCTTTGGTGTGAGACGAGTAGGAGTTTATTGAGCACTGTTGTCTGTGCGCGAAAATGGGTCCGTCGGTAGTCCCGAGGGCGATTGGAGACATGGCAAAGTTGGGTACCGCAGTGAGACGCGGAGGGTGATAGAATACAGTACAGCAAATGCCGAAGTGTTAGAACCCATGATCTTAGTAGTACAACGGCAGTATATGTATCATCCCTAGAAGTGCTACATGGGGCTCCGCTGCCCGAGGCGCACAATAATGGAATCCAAAATAAAATAAAAAAGAATACAGCAACGACCGTTCTAGCTGGAGCTGTTCAGCCGTCCAGAGGGATCACTGTGTGATGGTACCATAAGAGAATAGGTAATCGCATGTTTATCTTTAGGGTCCACATACACGGACAGGAGATAACTTAGAAGAGTAAAAAAAAAAGTGAATAACAGCACTCCAAATGGGATATATCTTGAGCAGTTCTCTATCCCGACTATCCCACATCCCTCTTCCTTCACTTGCGGTGTCGTCATGATATATACCTCACCGTAACTTAGAACCATCTCTAATTGGAGGCCATCCGCGGGTCGCGATTTATCGATAGACTTTATCAAGTAAGCTTACATAGCTTCGCAGATTACTTGTATTGCTGAAAGCCGGACTATTATCCAGGACTTACGGTGAAGGCTCGAGCGACGACGAGTTGAGAATTTGCCTCGAAGGTACGGTCATTTCCTTGGGGGAAGATCCTGGCTTGCATAACCATCGGTGCAGTTGACAGTGGACAGATTGGCCAACCCCAACCATAACTCACGGGTGTCACGCGTCGGTCGGGGACCAAACACGCCTTCCCATTTCTCCTTTGTTTTGTTCCTTCATGATCAGGCCAGACAAAGGCGAAATAACGTGGACTACCTCGTTTCCACTATCGATCGGGACCTTGCAACCACAGGATAAAGCACTGGTTATTGATGTGCTCTCCGAAAGAGCCGAGGGATTTAAGGTACGTTTGCAGTGGCGTATCATCACTCACTCCTACTCAGACCCATAATGCAGATTCTGATGTGCCTTTCATCAGCCTGACTTCTTCTTTCTGCCTTTCTCAATGCATCCAATACACTCTGGGTGAACTGACCGTTCATACGTCTCGTCCAGAGTCTCGGCAGATCCCGGACGAGGCGTATGAACGCACCTTGGAGCGTATCGAGAAGGCAAATCGGGAACGTGTGCCACCGTCTTTTACAATGGATTGCAGTAGCTTTCAGCCCACTTCGGGTTGAAGAAGTTGCACGGTTCCTCTCCCCTTTTGATTTCGAAGCTGGGCCAATTGCCGGTCGTCGTTCGGATTGGCGGCCCAGAAACCCGGACTCGTGCCAGCTAGGTGCTCCAGCCCGGCAGTTTTCTCGCAGTTGTCGGCGTTGACGGCTCCTAGGTCATCCAAATTTCCGATTATTTTTCTCTCGGCGTCAGGCCGCATCGCTCAAGCTAAAGGAATCACTCCACATTTTTGAGTTCTACGCAGCCACCCCATTTCCCCCGTGTCGCAACTCTGCCTTATCTCTCAGTTGAAATTAAGCCGCTATGCCAACAAAAGGGCGATCGAAATCATTTCCCAAGTCGTCTACGCTTCTTAGCTCTTGAGGCCTCGAGGGCCATACACGATTCGCGAATGACTCACTACGCACGCAAGATCTCAGGAAATGAATCTTTGACCTGGTTAAGCCGCATTTTTCAGTCCGAGTCCGGGATATACTCCTGAAATTTTAACTAGGGCTTCCACAGGCACATCACGGGTCGTATTCCATTATGCTGCATTTTTCAGTCTCCCGGACGTGGTTGAGTTGCTGATTACGAGCCATTTACAGGACGTAAACTCCTTTCGGCTTCCATTAAAGATGCGTACTAGGAGGTTGCGAGGCTGCTTATACAGCACCGTACAAACACAAATACTCGGGTTCATCAAAGCTGAACCCCGTTGCATGCAGTGTCGTAAAATGGCCGCCATAACGCCGTCCGGCTCTTTCTAAGCACCACACAGACGCGATTACCCGTGTGACAGCCGTATAATTCTACTATAATTGGCATCGGAAAATCGGGAATGTGGAAGTTTTTCTGACCCTTCTCTGGCAAAGTGCGGCAAGGACCCTGCAACAACGCACTCGCGGAATATCTATCTTTCTACCCATAGGGTCATGATGTGTTGGTCGCGTGACTCTCTCTCGAGCTTGGGGCAGACGTAAGTGCTCAAAAGTGATGACAACTGAAACCCATTGCAAAACGCAGCTAGGAGAGCGGAGCCCAAAGTATGTACCCGGAAAACTGCAGCCTAAATACTCCACCGATACTCACGTATAAGACAATTAGACGCCATCCCAGGTGTACGGAGCGACTCACCGCCGTCGGGTTACCGAACATGGACTATATCACTTGACACCCTTCCGACGAAGAACTTGTGCAAAGGCACGCGGTAGCTCCCGCCCCACTTACCTCCCAACCGCCAGTCGTAGGTTTGTTGTTCCGGACCGTTGGCCGATCTCCCCGGTTTGCGCTGCTCATCCCAATTATCCCCTCCGGATTCTCTGGGCGAGCGCGAGCCTGTACGAAGAGACCTCAATTATCATTAAAACTTAAACACAATGGGTAAGCTCCAACTCCGCAAGTCTCGTTCCGGCACCCTTCATTCTCCCTCGGATCACTATCCCATTCCCGATTCCATCACCTTTGCCCTCTTTCGACCCCTCGCATTTTTCCCTTTATCACCCGAGTATACCTGGGCAGTTGGCAGCCTTCGGTAAGAAGGCAGTCGTAAATGCCTTATCCTCGCGTCGAATATCTCTGAGTATAGCGCCGAAAAGGGGACTGATGCCATTCGCTTCAAACTCCAACTATTTCCCTGCAAATCGCACTGCTACAGTAGCCGTGAGCCTGGGGCGCATCCCGGTGAAGTCGTTTCGCATATAACCCGGAGATTACCTCTCAACAAAGAACTGGTAATGCTGTACGACGACTTTCCGGGCCACGCGCGGAAATGGTGAGTCAGTAGTCAGTCACATCGCACCATTCCTCCTCCCTTTCTGAACCCCATCCACCATCTTCAAAGCCAACGTCGCCATCGTCCCTCGATCGTCTCACGCAAGAATTCTGAGCCCTGAATCTAACGCCCGGCCATTTCATCCTTTATCCGTCTCCGTCTCCCTTTTCAATTTCCTTTCTCTTCTCCTCTCTCGCATTGATCAACATTGCTAGGACCTGCTGCTACCGCGCGGCGAACGAACGCCCCATTGGATATCATTTCCATATTATCCCTTACCCTTACTGGCCCCCTTTTGTATTTTCATCGATGGCCGCGCCTGTTGCGTAGATCCGCGCCCTCGTGCCTTTATTTCCTCCTAACGCTCACCCTTTGGACACCTCCTAATTTATTTCTCTGGTCATTGAAAGTGCTTATTCCTTGTACCTGGACAGGTACGACGTTTGTATATACATACTCAACCTTGGCCTGTTCGAACGTGGCACTCCCACTCGCATAATTTCAATAGTATCTCTGTGTGTTTACTTTCATCTTCTTTGTTCTCGCATCGAGACTCGGAACTGCTGTCCGCATCGCGCATCGCCGAGTCGTCCACCTCTCGTCGACACCACTTCACCTTCATTTTCTCGGACTCGTCCTTCGCCTCTCGCTCCGTCCCTCATCCCTCACTTATCTCTTGGTTCGTTCTCTTGTCTCCAGCCTCTTGCCTGGTGTCTTCCGGGATTTGCTTTGTCTCTATAATGTCGTTTTGTCTCGCCCTTTGCGCCGCTCAAGCCCACCCAAGTCTCTCGCTCCTCTTTTTCTGTTTTCGATACTCATCTCCTCATCTTCATCTCTCTTATCCGTGCTTCTCCTTGTGACGACGACATCTATGATCTCGCAGCACCACCGACAATGCAGCCGTACAAATTCCGGTTCTGTATAGTAATAATCAAGTCGATATGTCCCAGCTCATCACTTTCACCGCTTCCCATTAAAAATCTGTCCGACGCGTTCTACTATAGTAACGCATGCCTTCCCGTCGTAGACAGGTACCCTACTTATTTCGAGGGGGAGAGCTCTTCCCGGTACGGTACGCAGGAGGTACAAACCCGTCTATGTCGATGTGTCCTGCACACAGATGTGCCATGAACAGTGCAAGCGGCCGCGGCGCGCACAACTTCTCATATTCTTCTCTGCTGTCGAAGTAGAGCTGCCAGCGAATGGACTTAGCTGCGTTCCGGTGTGCGCAGGTGTTGGCCACGGTACCGTCGGTGAGTCCGGGATAGTATAAAATGTGAGATCTGAGAAGGAACGCATGGAGGATGTGACTCGGGGTGCGTATATGTGTAGCCTGACTTTGTTACTCCTGCGGATCATAGGAAGTAGTTCATTTACTTTGCTTCATGCGGAATGATCATTTGACAAATACTAATGCTGACCCATTGCCACGTGACCCTCTCCGCCATCACCCCTTTCCATCTCATCTCATCCTCTCTTCCTTGGTTTTCTCCCCTTCCGACATATGCGAACACGCACATTTAGACT
>Ga0307510_10001561_pt1 | contig 25326 bp, 18 predicted proteins | sample 12_EM_MG_FD_207224 | JGI IMG/M metagenome (GOLD analysis project Ga0307510, IMG submission 207224) | Populus trichocarpa ectomycorrhiza microbial communities from riparian zone in the Pacific Northwest, United States - 12_EM | ecosystem: Host-associated > Plants > Roots > Unclassified | place... | reverse complement strand
GGGGAGACAGGTATGTCTCAATCTGATGTGGCACTTTCGTCTCGTACTCATGCGGCATACAGCTACTTTACCGGTGCTGAAGTGCCACGTGTAGCCTATCCCGAGGGCTTCCAGGGGAACGAGATCCGCATTGACGGCGAGTTGGTAGCGAAACTGGTACATAGGAGGCTGTCCTTGGCAGAGGAGGCGGACGATTAGACACTCGAATTCTATACTTAAGATATGCAGGGGTTAATGCCCCACATGGATTGCAATCTGTAACTTTACAGCGCGCTATTAGGGGTGACAATCATCGTATATATGCAGAGTGCTTCTATCCGGAAGACTTTATTAATGCATCACGACAGTAGACATGGGCAGTGCAAGCGCAGAGGCCAATGCGAAGCGCGGAACAGGGTAACACAAAAGAGACATTCGAAAGTTGTGTTGTAGATTGATAAAGCCAAGTGTTTGTGAAGCGGAAGGTGGGGGGAACAGCGACTGTAGAAACCTAAAGCTAGCGGGCCGTTTTTATCGTTCGCATCCGGCGTTCGCATCCGGTGCCAAATCATGGCGGGGATGATGTGGCAAGGCCGCCCATTACCAAGCCTGGCCCAGAGTCTTTCATCTATCTATTTCAAGCGATCACCTGAATCACCTCGTGTCTGCGTGCGAATATGGAACATATGGATTGATGGAAGCGGTGCCCTCACCTTCGCTCTTCCCCCCAACCCTCTACCCAACACGCCCCGCTGTCTCGCCATTGTTTTGTCTCCGAGAACCAATCCTCCACCCATACACCCAATTCTTTTCCTACTCGTGATATGACTGACCAGCCAGGACCGGCTCGTTTCCAAGCGCTTCTAGACTTTGCCTTACAGGAGTATGAGAGACAGGCCGGCGTCACACTGGCCGACAGCGAAGATTCGCTTGCTATCCGACTACAGCGTTGCCACTCCATCGATGACATTAATACCTTGTTGCAAGACAAAGCCCAGGCCTTCAATGACCTTCGACAGCGTGATAGAATCTTCAAGTCTATCAAAGTTACTGTATCAATTTTGACCCCGATCTCTTCTGTCGCATCCGTCGCCGACGACGTAGGCCTGGTACGCCAAAAGGTCCTGAAAGCATGCATTGTATTTCTGACCGTTTGTACAGAATTTACTCCCACATACGAAAGCGATACATTCTACTCTCGGTATCCTACTGGACGTATGTATCATTCCTAGGTTTATACATCGGTATCATTCTGACGTCCAGGTCAAACAGGCGGCCAATGGCGTAATCACGAGTTGCGACGCACTCGCCGAGATGCTCGAGTCGATGGAACATTTCATCGGTCGTCTCAGAATATATGCTGAGACGCCTCACGCTATGCTTGCAGTGGACGAGATAGTGGTCAAGTTGATGGTGGAGCTAATCTCCACGCTCGCTCTGGTGACGCGAAAGCTCAAGAAGCGACGTTTGCGTGGGTCTTTCCTCGCTAATATGTTACTTTACTCAACGCGATGCAGTCAAATGGGTAAAGAATTTTTTTGGAGTCAAGGATATCAACACAGCACGTCAGAGGCTTGACCGGATCCTACAAGAAGAGGATCGGGCTGTCGGAGCTCAGACTCTCAAGGCTACCGGGGGTGAGTGAACACCCTTGACTTGTATTCCGCCGTGTATTGAATACGTTCCCACTCCAAGACAACAAAACGGCCACCGACCGTATCCAGAATACCCTCGGTACGTTTAACGTGTTGTTAGCGATAACGAGCGAGTTCCGTGTCTGACTGGGTGCTAGACCAAATAACAAGTGACATGAACAAGTCGAAACGTCAGCTTTCTCCTGACATCGGCATTGATGCTTGAAAGGCTGAGATATCCTGGCAGGTGGCGAGTTAGTGGATAATATTCAAAAGTTGCTCTCTCCCCCCGATCCTTGGAAAAACTTCAATATCGCACGCGAATCACGGCACAAAGGGACTGGGGAGTGGTTCGTTAAGGGCAATACAATCTCTGAATGGAAAGATTTGGGACTGAGTTCGCTCCTATGGATTAATGGGAAACGTCAGTTGTCGCCCAGCGCTTACATTTTCGCAGAGACTGATGCCCTCCCCGTTTGTAGCGGGCTCTGGGAAGAGCGTCATTTGGTACGTTAAACTTTTCATGGCTTTCTCATGAGGACTTACAGTTTTGGTTAGTTCCACGATCATCGAGGAGATCAAGACTATGCAGAAATCTGGGCTTGCGTCACTCGCCATATTTTACTACGATTTCAGGGAGGATACAAAGAAGCACGTCTATGGGCTACTCTCATCGGTATTATTCCAGCTGTGCGACCAGTCTGACTCCTACCACGATATCTTGTCCAATTTCTATTCGACATACCGCAACGGTGCACAAAGTCCTGGGGACGCCGAACTTGTCCAGTGTTTGAAAAGCTTATTAAACCGCCCAGGACCACGACCAGTGTATCTGGTCATTGATGCCTTGGATGAATGTCCAAGCACATCTTCTCTGTCATCCCCCCGCGAAAAACTCCTCTCATTTTTGGAGGACCTCGTCGAAGCACAACTCCCAAACCTGCGCATTTGCGTGACGAGCCGACCCGAGGTCGACATCAAGGCTATCCTCGAGCCTATAGCTTTCCGTTCCGTTTCCTTACACGACGAAGAAGGACAAAAAAAGGACATTATAAAGTATATCGAGTCGATCGTTGACACAAATACAAACATGCAAAATTGGAATCTGGAGCACAAGCAGCTTGTGATCGATGTGCTGACAAAAAAAGCGGATGGGATGTAAGACAAACATACCTCATCTCTTTCGTCCGTCTCATCCGTATATCTGCCAGGTTTAGATGGGTACACTGTCAACTCGCATACCTCGCCAACTGTTTCCCAGGGAATATCCAGGATATTCTGAACGAACTGCCAGAGTCTCTTGATGAGACATATGAGCGCACGCTGCGGGAGATTCAAAAACCAAAGTGGGAATCTGCACGACGACTCCTCATCTGCGTCACGGTGGCTTCCCGCCCGCTCCGAGTAGAGGAACTGGCGGAAATTCTGGCATTTGATTTCAAGTCGGGGGCAATTCCGAAATTTCACAAGGATTGGCGCCTGAAAAATCCGGTCCAAGCAGTACTATCCGCTTGCTCCACATTACTTTCCATTGTTGACGTGGAAACGGATTTCGAAAGTTCCCGAGTCGTACAATTCGCTCACTTCACTGTGAAAGAATTCTTGACGTCTAGCCGGTTTGCCGAAAAACAGGACAATATTTCCCCCCGTTACCGTATTTCTATGTCACCTGCTCATACCTTCGTCGCCCAAGCATGTCTAGGTGTGCTGTTGCACTTGGACAAAAATATCAACACCCAGAGCCTGACGCAGTATCCTCTCGCTGAATACGCTGCCGAGCACTGGTTCGAACATGCCCGTTTTGAGGGTGTGTCGCAACATGCAGTGGAGGGGATGAAGCAGCTCTTTGACCGGACGAAACGACATCTTTCCATCTGGCTCTGGATACATGACCCAAGAGTACCCCCCTGGAAGCGACGCAAACGAGCTGAAGGACCATCCCCACCATGTGGTACCCCTTTACATTATGCCGCTGCTTGCGGTCTACAGGACTTCGCGAAGGCCTTGACCATTGAGCACCCACAGGATATGAATTCTCAGACCTCCGATGACACATCAACGCCTTTGCACTTGGCATCCGGCAACGGCCATGTAGATCTCGCACGGATGCTCGTAGAGCGCGGCGCCGACGTGTCAGCCCAGAAGAAGGATGGGTGGACCGCGCTGCATTTCGCATCCTGCCACGGCCATGTAGATTCCGCACGGATGCTCGTAGAGCGTGGCGCCGACGTGTCCGCCCAGGAGAAGGACGAGCCGACTGCGCTGCATTTGGCATCCTCTTACGGCCATGTAGATCTCGCACGGATGCTCGTTGAGCGTGGCGCCGACGTGTCAGCCCAGAAGAAGGACGGGTCGACTGCCCTGCATTTGGCATTGCGCAACGGCCATGTAGATCTCGCACGGATGCTCATAGAGAATAGCACCAACATGTCAGCCCAGGAGAAGGACGGGTCGACTGTGCTGCATTTCGCATCTGGCTACGGCCATGTAGATCTCGCACGGATGCTCGTAGAGCGCGGCGCCGACGTGTCAGCCCAGGAGTATGACGGATCGACTGCGCTGCATTTGGCATCCCGCAACGGCCATGTAGATCTCGCACGGATGCTCGTAGAGCGCGGCGCCGACGTATCAGCCCAGGCGAACGACGGGCAGACTGCGCTGCATTTGGCATCCGACAACGACCATGTAGTTCTCACACGGATGCTCGTAGAGCGCGGCGCCGACGTGTCAGCCCAGACGAAGGACGGGTGGACTGCACTGCATTTCGCATCCCGCAACGGCCATGTAGTTCTCACACGGATGCTCGTAGAACGCGACGCCGACGTGTCGGCCCAGAACAAGGACGGGTGGACTGCGCTGCATTTGGCATCCCGCAACGGCCATGTAGATCTCGCCCGGATGCTCGTAGAGCGCGACGCCGACGTGTTGGCCCAGGAGAAGGACGGGTGGACTGCGCTGCATTTCGCATCCCGCAACGGCCGTGTAGATCTCGCACGGATGCTCGTAGAGCGCGGCGCCGACGTGTCAGCCCAGGAGAAGGACGGGAGGACTGCCCTGCATTTGGCATTCCGCTACGGCAATGTAGATCTTGCACGGATGCTCGTAGAGCGCGGCGCTGACGTGTCAGCCCAGGAGAAGGACGGGTCGACTGCGCTGCATTTGGCATCCTCTTACGGCCATGTAGATCTCGCACGGATGCTCATAGAGCGCGGTGCTGACGTGTCAGCCCAGGAGAAGGACGGGTCGACTGCGCTACATTTGGCATCCCGCAACGGCCATGTAGATCTCGCATGGATGCTCGTAGAGCGCGGCGCTGCCGTGTCAGCCCAGGAGAAGGACGGGTCGACTGCCCTGCATTTGGCATTCCGCAATGGCCATGTAGATCTCGTACGGATGCTCGTAGAGCGTGGCGCTGACGTGTCAGCCCAGGAGAAGGACGGGTCGACTGCGCTGCATTTGGCATTCCGCAACGGCCATCTAGATCTCGCACGGATGATCGTAGAGCATAGCACCGACGTGTCAGCCCAGGATAAGGACGGGTCGACTGCGCTGCATTTCGCATCCCGCTACGGCCATGTAGATCTCGCACGGATGCTCGTAGAGCATAGCACCGACGTGTCAGCCCAGAAGAAGGACGGGTCGACTGCACTGCATTTCGCATCCCACAACGGCCATGTAGATCTCGCACGGATGCTCGTAGAGCGCGGCGCCGACGTGTCAGCCCAGAGGAAGGACGGGAGGACTGCGCTGCAATTGGCATCCCGCTACGGCCATGTAGATCTCGCACGGATGCTCGTAGAGCGTGGCGCCGATGTGTCAGCCCAGGAGAAGGACGGGTGGACTGCACTGCATTCGGCATCCCGCTACGGCCATGTAGATCTCACACGGATGCTCGTAGAGCGCAGCGCTGACGTGTCAGCCCAGACGAAGTTCGGGTCGACTGCGCTGCATTTGGTATCACGCAACGGCCATGTAGATCTCGCACAGATGCTCATAGAGCGTGGCGCCAACGTGTCAGCCCAGGAGAACGACGGGTCGACTGCCCTGCATTCGGCATCCCACTACGGCCATGTAGATCTCGCACGGATACTCGTAGAGCGTGGCGCCGACGTGTCAGCCCAGGAGACGTACGGGTATACCGCGCTGCATTTCGCGTCCGGCCGTGGCCATGTCAATCTCACACGGATGCTCATAGAGCACGGCGCCGACGTGGCACCCCAGCAGGAGGACGGGTGGACTGTGCTGCATTTGGCATCCCGCTGCGGCCATGTAGATCTCGCATGGATGCTCATAGAGCACGGCGCCGACATTTCAGCCCAGGATAAAGACGGGTCGACTGCAGTGCATTTGGCATCCCGCAATGGCCATGTAGATCTCGCACGGATGCTCGTAGAGCGCGGCGCCGACGTGTCAGCCCAGGAGAAGGACGGGTCGACTGCGCTGCATTTGGCATTCCGCTATGGCCATGTAGATCTCGCACGGATGCTCGTAGAGCGCGGCGCCGATGTGTCAACCCAGGAGAAGGACGGGTCGACTGCGCTGCATTTGGCATCCCGCGACGGCCATGTAGATCTTGCACGGATGCTCATAGAGCACGGCGCCGACGTGTCAGCCCAGGAGAAGGACGGCTTGACTGCACTGCATTTAGCATCCCGCAATGGCCATGTAGATCTTGCACGGATGCTCGTAGAGCGCGGCGCTGACATGTCAGCCCAGGAGAAGGACGGGTTTACTGTGCTGGATTTGGCATTCCGCTACAGCCATGTAGATCTTGCACGGATGCTCGTAGAGTGCTGCGCCGACGTGTCAGCGCAGGAGAAGCATGGGTGGACTGCGCTGCATGTGGTATTCCTCTATGGCCGTGTAGATCTCGCATGGATGCTCGTAGAGCACGGCGCCGACATGTCAGCCCAGGAGAAGGACGGGTCGACTGCGCTGCATTTGGCATCCCGCTATGGCCATGTAGATCTCGCACGGATGCTTGTAGAGCGCGGCGCCGACGTGTCAGCCCAGAAGAAGGACGGGTCGACTGCGCTGCATTTGGCATCCCACTACGACCATGGAGATCTCGCACGGATGCTCATAGAGCACGGCGCCGACATGTCAGCCCAGGATGAAGACGGGTCGACTGCGCTGCATTTGGCATTCCGCTACAGCCATTTAGATCACCCATACGGCCATGTAGATCTCGCACAGATGCTCGTAGAGTGCGGTGCCGATGTGTCAGCCCAGGAGAAGGACGGGTCGACCGTGCTGGATTTGGCATTCCGCTACCACCGTGTGGATCTTGCACAGATGCTTGTAGAGCGTGGCGCCGACGTGTCAACCCAGCAGAAGGACGGGTCGACTGCGCTGCATTTGGCATCCCGCAATGGCCATGTAGGTCTCGCACGGATGCTCGTAGAGCACGGCGCCGACGTGTCAGCCCAGGAGAAGGACGGGTCGACTGCGCTGCACTTGGCATCCTCCTACGGCCATGTAGATCTTGCATGGATGCTCGTAGAGCACGGTGCCGACATGTCAGCCCAGGATGAAGATGGGTCGACTGCGCTGCATTTGGCATTTCGCTACGGCCATGTAGATCTCGCACAGATGCTTGTAGAGCGCGGCGCTGACGTGTCAGCCCAGGAGAAGGATGGATCGACTGTGCTGGATTTGGCATTCCGCTACCACTGTGTAGATCTTGCATGGATACTCGTAGAGCGTGGCGCAGACGTGTCGGCCCAGGAGAAGGACGGGAGGACTGCCCTGCATTTGGCATCCTGCTACGGCAATGTAGATCTCGCACAGATGCTCATAGAGCGTGGCGCCAACGTGTCAGCCCAGGAGAACGACGGGTCGACTGCCCTGCATTTGGCATCCCGCTACGGCAATGTAGATCTTGCACAGATGCTCCTAGAGCGCGGCGCCGACGTGTCAGCCCAGGAGATGTACGGGTATACTGCGCTGCATTTCGCATCCCGCTATGGCCATGTAGATCTCGCACGGATGCTCGTAGAGCATGGCGCTGACGTGTCAGCCCAGGAGAAGCACGGGCGGACTGCACTGCATTTTGCATCTCGCTACGGCCATGTAGATCTCACACGGATGCTCGTAGAGCGCGGCGCTGACGTGTCAGCCCAGAAGATGGGCGGGTCGACTGCACTGCATTTGGCATCCTGCTACGGCCATGTAGATCTCGCACGGATGCTCATAGAGCGCGGCGCCGACGTGTCAGCCCAGCAGAAGGACGGGTTGACTGCGCTGCATTTGGCATCCCGCTACGGCCATGTAGATCTCACACGGATGCTTGTAGAGCACGGCGCCGACATGTCAGCCTAGGATGAGGCCCAACGAGGAATCTGTTGATACTATGTGACGCAATTCGATGCAGGCTTAGTGTACGATATCATCTCTTGTTTTCGAGCGATGTATCAAGCACCGACCCGTCGGGAGCTCGCCCTCTTCATAGCTCTTTTGGTTTTCTCCTCCAACTTTGTTTCATATGGAAGCGTTTCTCACCTAGATCTTTCTTCCGTATGGCATGATGTCCCTCCACAGCTCAAAACACACCATTCCCACTCTCCCTTCAGACACAAGACACAAGAGTATCCCGGGGAACGTCTAAATTTCCTCGAATGAAAATAACAGCACACGTCTCAGGTGAGCATTCTTCGTCCGATATTGACTCTTGTATCCTTATGTCGACTCTTCCCAATGGACTGTCATTGACAAGATATAGATTTACAACGGCACCGTCTTGTCAGTGACGAACCAAGAACATTCTCCAATCGAAATTCATCACCTCGACTGGAATCACATCACCTTCGACAATAGTCCAGAAATTGTCAGAGCTCGCCTGCCTGCCGACAATGACATGCGCATCATCAGCACTGGTCGATGATCCCAAGCAATTATTATTGTCATTGGTCTGCCGAGCTCACATTTGGCCTTTGATTTGGCCTTTGGCGCACCTACTCGTCTCTCGACCCGTATATTACCCAAGACAGAATTGCCACCTCCGCGAAGACTTATCTTCACCCACCTCGACGCCGATCACTGGCGTGATTACGCCTCCATAAACCAGTGGGTCCTCCGCACCGCTTTCCCCTCTATCTCCATGGAGTTCTCCGACGACTGGAAGGACTGCGCGGCCATGAACGTCCCCTTCGTCTTCGATCGCGTCGTCTTCGCCGATCGTGCCGCAACCATGAATGGCGCGAACTTCCTCCACACGCAGCGCACGACTAGTGAAGCGTTCACCCTTCCCGGCTCGCCAAACTGGTGGAGCACCTTCAGGAACGTGATCGAGTCCACGGACTTGAACGCGAGCACCGGCGCCGGAACCCGCGGCAATCCGGTGATCACAGCGGGACCACGAGGAGATGGTCGAGGAGTTGTACAAGCTACGCAGGTACGAGGTCAGCGTGGTGAGCATGGACAAGCTTTCGCCGTTTGAGCAGTTACGGCTTGCGGGGCGAATCACGGTAGGTACCCTTTATCTTCCTCCCTGTCTGGGTCTGACGGTTGATTTGGCCATCGCAGGTCATGATGGGGGTGGACAGCAATGGTCTGACGTCGCTATAGTAGATGAAGCCCTCGCCACGCTCGACACTCATGGAATTCTTCTATCCTGGTGGTGTTGCCCACGACTACGAATACACTACGCGCGCTCTGGGTATGGTGCATTATGGGTTCTGGGCAGACAGGTATATCTCAATCTAACGTGGCGCTTTCGTCTCGTGCTTATGCTGCATACAGCTACTTTACTGGTGCTGAAGTGCCACGTGTAGCCTATCCCGAGGGCTTCCAGGGGAACGAGGTCTCCATTGATGGCGAGTTGGTAGCGAAGCTGGTGCATAGGGGGCTGTCCTTGAGAGAGGAGGCGGACGATTAGACATTAGCTTAAGATATCTGGTGCCACGCGGGGGTTGGTGTCCCACATGGTTTGGAATCTGTAACTTTACAGCGCGCTATTAGAGGCGACGGTCGTCGTATAAATGCAGAGGATTTCTATTCGGAAGACTATAATAATTAATACAGTGAGAGTACAGAGCAATGTGAAGTGCGGAACGGGGTAACACAAATGCTGGTATATGGGAGTGGACCTCCGAAAGCTGGCCCCCACGTGAAGTGATGACAGGGTCGAACGGTGGAGGATCTATTAGGTGCAACAGGAAAAGGGGGGGTTGAGGGGAGTGGGAAGGGAGTGGAAAATTTGGAATGGGAAATTAATAGGCTAATAAGGGACGAGGTATGGTCCCTTGCCCAAACGCGTGACCCGCAGACGATCAACAGCACAGTACGGTGCCAGAGCAGCACGTCGCGCAATTCGGCGTGCCACGCGGTTCTCGGGCGACGGAGACCGATAAGGCGGCGAGGGGAGTACGAGAGCGAGGGGCAACGTCCCCGGGACCAACTCGGACGAGTAGCTGAACGTGATCCGGATGCTGACGATGACGACGATCTTGTGATGCCATCAATACGTTGTTCAAGCCCGAACCCGAGCCCGAGCTGGTGGACGACGTCCCCGTGGGGGAAGGGTATCCTGATGATTCAGAGAAATGGGTTCGTGTTCCCGGGAATGTGCATTCTGCGATCGCTTCCTCGTCTGAGACGCGACATGAGCCGGCCAGTCGCAGGGAGAGCATGACGAACGGGTTGGGTATGGGGATCTTGATCTTGAGTCCCGTCTTCCCCTTCCCCATCTCCCCAGAAGTTATCTCCGAACCCTCTGACGTCAGCGAGAACCGCCCGGTAGGGGGCGACGGGGCGAACAACGATGATGATGATGATGATGCTCTGCGATGGACAGCGCTGGGGACACCATCGCTGTCGTCGGCGAGACTGCACGATCGTTCGAATGCCATGGCGACATAGGCCTCGGATTTACCGCCCGGAATGACGATGGTGAGGCGCTCCTTAGCACCGACATACGCACGACGATCGCGTCGTGGCACCTCCGCGGCCTCGAACTCGACATCGGCGTCGAATCCCGGAGACTCGTCGCGTTCACAATCATAGGGGACGTGTGCGAGGCTGAGGGCTGTGATGTGTCCGGCGGGTAGGGGCGAGGGTGTCGGCGGGCGGTGCCGTCTGGTCTTGGTGGTGGCGGTGGGGGCTGGCGGTGCGCCTTTAGGGGCGGCCCATAAGGAAGAGGAGGCGATCTGGTGCGTCTGTTGGGTAAAGGCCGCACGACGTAAGGAAGCAGTCTTGATTGCGGCGCGCTCGGCACGCGTCAGTTTCGAGAGGTAGCCTGAGTCTGGGCCGCCACGTGAAGGTCGAGAGCGCTGGCGCCGCTCGACTCCGCGGTATGCGCGCGGGATACGGCGGTCGGGGGATGATGGTGACGACGGTGACGATGTCGGTGATGGTGGTGGTGGTAGTGATGGCATTGCGTTAGTGGGTGCGACTTTGGGGAAAGGCAGAGGGCCAGCAAAGTAATGACCAGTGGAACATGCGCTTGTGGGCGGGTGCCCGATCGGGTGTTCTGTGACACGAAGGTGGGGGAGGTAGTCCACGCTGAGGAGGTCCCTCTCAATCGAGGATGGGTCCGAAGGGTTCGAAGGGTCTTTGTGGTCAACACTGTAGAGGGGAGTGGAGCGCGGACCCTGTGTTTAAATGCGAGAGAAATGAGCAGCGCCGCTCACCCGTCTCGATACAGCAGCACCAGAATGACGGTGACTCACGATTTGGTATCCTGGTGTCATAGCCTGACTGCTGGGTACTGATGAGAGTGGAATGGCGTCGAAGCTGCACCTGGCAGCCATCGTGACTAGAAAGTGCCCGAGGAGTGGAGCTGATAGGATAGGTGAATGTGGTGGTTGAAGAAGAACTTAAACCAAAAATCTGTGGCAGAAATAACCTCCGAGTCGCTGGCGACACAGGTTACCTTACGCTATTGTCGGTGGGGCGTATGTTTCGGGTCGGGGGCGCGGAAGGAACAAAGGTGACGACGGTGAAGCCGAAGCGATGCCGACTCGCCCCGACCACATTATTCAGAACTAGGATAAAGAGGGCATGCGCCACTCCACACAGCCCAGGTAAAGTGGATCAAATCCATGTTGACGCGGTGACGGGTTTGATACGGTTTCGGATGGGCGACGATGGCCACATTTTTGAAGGGTTCGCGCTTGTTAACTCGAGTTACTTGAAGAACAATGAGGACCGTAACTCTAGGTGGTCGGGGGGACAACGAGGACAATTGGACAATCGATGGGCACAGCCGCTGATGTAGGGTCAGAGGGTAAGGAACGTCCAAAAAGACGTGTGCCTGAGGATGGTCAAGCCCACGGCGGTCTCGGTCTTAAGCGCTAAGCCGTTAAGCGCGGAAATTGACCCGGCTCTCGGCCAAGTGAACCGAGACTGAATGCAACTACAGTCGACTCCCTCTTAACCCATACCCCTCCGTGATGCATTTTAGCTATGGGTTATCAGGGAGTATGGGCTTTGAGGATATTACTAAACATTGACGTAAAAATAAAATAAAATCAGTACCCTATCATTGGTATATTTGACGTGTTTCTGAGACAATATTGACTGTTCTGAATGAAAGTAATTGGTGATCCATGTGGTGGACAGTCCCTGAGACCTATCCAACCACATTTTATGTCAAACGAGGCCAAATTACCTTGAGTTTGTGTGCAACCAGATCATCAACGCATGTGACATGTCTGCTCGCTGCTCACAATACATTGATAGGGTTTGACTGGTGTTGTGCCACCCTCTACATTGTACATTGTTGTCCCCACTGTTGGGGCGACCCCCCTCCTGTGCATTGCATGTGGCCGAGGCCGCCGAGCCAGCCTGACAAATCTCTTCATCCATCGTCCCTTCCATCATCCTGGTGTAAGGTAGAACGGTGTCTACGAGGTGAGTTCGAGTATATCCCCAGGTGAGATGGTGTGTGAGAGGGGAAGGCTGCATTCCCGACTAGCGAGAACACGCAGATGAGGAGACGAGAGAAGCGTAGATGTCGGTGTGTTGACACCGATGTTGACTAGCGTTTCTTGTGAAACGTTGATGAAATGAGACGGCGATACGTGAAAGTTGAAGATGTCGGCGATGGCGAAAGAGATGGCGAAGGCAGACGACGAGTTTGAGGGAGAGCGAGAGAGATGGCGGTGTGATGGTGACGGCGATGGTTGGCGATGAAGGAGACGATGTTGACAGAAGCGAAGATAACGAGACGAGAGGAAAAGAGTTCAGAAAGACGGTTGCGGCGCAGCAGGCTCGCAATCGTCGCACAGACAAGCACACAAGATAAAAGAGGAGAAGATGGGGCCGCTATTGCCTGACCTTTGACGGGCCAGACACGGGGGTATTTATACGCATGGACGAGGACAGTATGACACAAGATATTCTACGCGCGAAAGATGAGTAAGAAGAAAAATGAGATAAAGACGAACGCTATGAGATACTGCCGGCGACAGACCGCGCGGCGTCGTAGACTAGTTGAACCGGTGTCCGGAGAAAGGAGAAAATATTTGAATGGTCGCGAGGTGCACGACATCGGGTACGAACGCGAAAGCAAGAGGAATGGTTGCAGAGGTGGTCTAAATCTAAAGAGGAAACCGGGCATGGCGAGCGGGCGAATCTAAGACGGAACAGAAGTGGAGAGCGTACGAAAATGAAACCGACGATCCTATTTACATTCAACATCCCTTCCCATTTCGAGGAGACCGGGGCGGTCGGCGAGGGCAGCGCAAAGCGCGTACAACGTGTGGCGGTGACGACTCCGGGTCTTGGCGTCGGCCGACCCGGTATGAGCGATCCGATAATTCTTCGGTGCGACGAGGGAAACGACTTGACTATTTGAGGGAAGGTTGCGATCTCTTGACGACGAATGGTAGAAATGGAAAAAGAGGGGAATACGGCGTGAGAGGAGGAGGTGGGCACGTGGAGGCGAGGTGGTTGACTTGGGGTTTGAGCGCGTTGGAGCGGGCCGATCCGAGAGGCTAGATCACGTGTTCATCAGCACATACAGGGAACAGACTCACAGGATCGATAAGGCGGGCTACGGCTCAGAAATATGGCTGCGCGGTGTGGTTTTACTCGTTTCCAAGCCTAGCGCACGTACCGGCCTTACACCTCCCGGGGGGTTTAAAAATTGACCCTCCCGGGTCAACTTGTCACTGCCATAACCCGCCCCTCTCTCCGAGGAGTTGTCGTGCTCGAGGGAAGCGAGGTCATCGCCGCCTACGACCTGTGTGACTGGAATGAAACTACGTGAGCGAGCATGATATGGGATAAGTCGGAAAGCGGCATAGCGTAAACGCGAGACAGCTCCATCCAGCTCGCTGAGCCTGTATGCGCCGTTGCGGGTGCGTTGGAGAACGACCATCGGGCCGTAGTAGTGTGGCCTCGTCTTGTCCATGTCGGAGCCGGCGCTGCGCACGAGAACGAGTGCGCCTGGAGCGAAGTCGAAGTCGCGAATCGTGTTCGCGTGATGTTTCTCGAACTGGCGGGCGGAGGCGAAGCGGCTGGCGATGATGCAATCGTGGATGGTGGCGAGGTCGGCTGGGCGTTTCTGAAGTTGGCGAGCGCGGGCGATGAGGAGGTCTTCAGTCGAAAGCGGCTTGGCGAGGTCGGGTACGAGGAACGTTGCCATCGCGAGGTCGAAAGGGAGAATTGGCTCAACCCCATGCACCATGTAATACAGCGAAAAGCCGGTCGACTTGCGAGTAGTGGCGCGGTCAGCCCAAAAAGCGAAAGGTGCAAACGTCGGCCAGTGAGAATGATTGCCTTCGCACGCCTTGAGGATGGTGTCACAGATGGTACGATGTTGCCGCTCGACGATGCTGTTGGCCTGTGAGTTGTACGCCGAAATGCGAATGTGTCTGATGCCATACCTGTCCGCGAGCCAGTCGAGAGCCGCCACATAAGCGGTGCCATTGTCGGTGACGATCTCCTCTACTGCGCCCCATCGGCACAGTATCTCCTCGAATATAAACGCGCTGATCGTCCGGCCAGTCTCCATGCGTAGAGCGCGCCACTCGGGCCAAGCTGTGAGTGAGCACCGAGCCTGTGTGATATACCTATACCCTCCCATGTGTGGCATGAACATAGTGTCGATATAGACTTTGCGGAATAGCGGTGCGGGGGTGTCAACGGTGAGCGGAAGGTGGATGTGCGTAGTCTGGCGGATCTGGCATTCGTGGCAAGTCTGGACATACCACTTGACGTCGGACTCGAGCGAGGGCCACCAAAAGCGGTCGAGGAGTGTGCAGCGCGTGGAGTAAAAACCCTTGTGCCCTAATTTGTCATGCGCATCGCGGACGAGGGCGTAGCGTTGCAAGTAGCTGGCGTAGAGCTGGTGTCGGCCGTCGGCTTGTCGTCGCCAAAGTCGTCCGCCGGAGATGAGGAAGCGGCGAGTTCTACTGATAAAACGGGTAAGCGCATTGCTGGATAGATCAGGAGGGGTGCACCGAGAGATCAGATAACGTTGAATATTTGCTAAGTCATCTTCTGCCTTGTTAGCCTTGATGCTGGTGGAAAACTGTGCTGGAATGGGATGGCGGCCGTCGGAGGTGTTGTTGACGTCGTTGAGAATTTGAGGAGTGCTGGAGGTATGGATATTTTCTATGTTGCTGTTGCTGCTGGCGCTGTCGTGGCGGCGGCGACCGGTGTTGATGTCGGAGTCGATGGCGGAATGCTCGCCGTGTCTGCTGAGAGCGCGTGAGTCGCGTGAGTTGTGTGCGCCTTGCTCGTTACCAAACATCCGGTAGCTGTTGTTGTTGTTGTTGTTGTTGCTTGCGCGTGCAAGTTTGTCAATGTCAGTATAAAAGGGGGGGTGCACGTCGCTGCCGGCGCCTTCGTTCCTTTCCTCCCTTCCATCACTATCGTCGACGTCAGCGGCATCCCTTTCAGCGCCAAGGCCGTCTTCACGATCGTCGGGTGTGCTGGGGCTTGCGGTCGCTTGCGGCTGTGCTCCTTCCCCTGCGATTGTTGATAGGCCTTGTTGCTGCAAGGTGTCGGTGGTGTCTTTGTCGTTGTTGGGAAATGAATTGGTGGCAGGATGTCGGGATCGGCCGGAGGCGCGAGGCGAAGAGGTGAGGTCGTCGGTGCGGTATCGCGCGGGAAGGCAGCGATTGCGGCGGGGTCGGCTGAGCTGAGTGGCGGCTTCATCGTCGGAGCTGTCGTTGGCGTCGATGGAAAGGACGAGGGGCACTGCGTGATGCGTATCAGCGGAAAGGGGGAAAACCCAGCTCACTACCCAGACTCCGAGGGCGAGGGCATTGTCGACCCAATCTTCGGGGTCGTCTTCTTCTTCGTCTTCTCCCGGAACGGGCTCGTGCCTTGAGAGGCCGTCCGGTCCCTTGTGCTTGTCAGCGGGCACATGAACTAACTTGAAATCGAAAAGGAGAATTGCCGCGATCCACCGATTGATGGCTGCATTCGGCTGGACGTCGGGATTGCTCAGCATGCCCTTGATGTAGCTTGCATCGACTTCGACTACGAGGTTGCGGACGCCGACGAGGTAAAGGCGCATTGCGCGGAGAGCGCGGAAAAGACCGTAGAGTTCGAGCTTGGCTTGTGAGTAACGGGCCTCGCGTTCGTTCCAAGCGATGGAGCCGAAGCGCGAAGGGCGGTGCCGTCCGTCGGGGCAGTCTTGCGCGAGTATCCAGCCTACGCCGCGATAAGAAGAATCGACTGAGAGATATACGGCGCGGTCAGTGGAGTAATTAATGGTAATGAGCGCAGAAGACTGGGCGATGGCTGTCTTGAGAGCCTGCATGGCTTGATTGTGTTCTTCTTCCCATTCAAAGGGAGCGCCTTTGCGAGTCAAGTTGACGAGAGGGCGGGCGATTGAGGAGTAATCTTGGATCCAGATGCGCATGTAACCAGTGATGCCGAGAAAAGCGCGGACGTCGGAGAGATTCTTGCATTCGGGCCAGTCGCGAACTTTCGCGATTTTGGAGTCGTCGGGGATTCGGCCCTTGTAATTGCATCTGTGCCCAAGGATGGTGACTTCCGGTGCAGCGATGGCGAGCTTCTTGGCGGATACGGTTGCGCCGGCGCAAAGGAAACGGTGAAGGATGCGGTGGACGTCGCCGACGTGCTCCCAGATGAAGCGACGGATCTGCGGGTTAGCCGGAATCGTCTCATACCCTCTGTCCTCAAGTTCATAACGTGTTTCCGGTCCCTTGATGCTGGCGTCGTCCACAAAGGGCATTGCGGGGTCGGGGATCTTGGGTTCAAGAATGAAAGTGACATCACCGTGGAATATCGCAACGGCTCCGGTCCATCCCTGTGGCACCACGGTCTTTCGGATAGCACCTATAGGGGACTGGATAGTTGTAAGATCACGGGAAGCAATGTCAAGCGAGCGTTGATCGTAGCCAGAATATAAGTCAAGCATCGTGTAACACGAACGACCTGCCATGGACTCGATAATTTGGTCGGCGATGGGAGGAACGCCCGAGTTGCGAAGGGTAACCGCGTTGAGGGGCTGAAGGTCGTGTACTATGCGTGGCGCGCCGTTCTTCTTCTTAACGCAGAACCATCGCGAGCGGTACGAGGCGTCGGAGTGCTCATATACGCCGGCAGCGAGCTTCTCCCGAAAGATCTTGATAACTTCTTCTAAGAGGCCTGGTGGGATAGGAAGGTTCTTGTCCGCCCAAGGAACGTGCTCAATCACCGGGATCTTAACAGGAGCAAAGTACTCATCGCGAAATCGACCCTTTTCCTCTTCCGTCCATGCCAAGGCGAGCTTGTTGACTTTGAGGATATGAATTACGAGCTTGAGTTCTTCGGGCCACAGAAAGCCGTCGGAGTTGAGATCCAGCTCGTCGAGGCGTTCTTGCGTGAGGCGTTCGCCGGGTGTGAAGTCAGGCGGATGAGTCGGTAGAGGCGGAAGCGTGAGGAGCGGGTCTTCAGGGATGCGACGGATGGTGCGAAATTCTTCTGGCACGGTTGCGGGAACGGGTTGGACTTTCTTGTCTACTGTTTTGTATTTCAGGAGGAGGGCGGGGTCGACTGGCGGAAGTGGCGGAAACGGGTGCGGCGCGATGACTTGTTCGGATGGAAATGAAATGGATGGAGACGAGCGGTTGACGACGGAGATGACTTGGACTGCTGGCGCGCGTCCGGTGCGAGGGCGTGTCGGGACGTACACCCTGCGAGAGATGTCAGCGGGATCGCGCACAGAGATCTCTACCTTGCCGCCAGGGAGATCTTCGAATCGGCAAAGGAGTGCCTGCTGGAAGGGTCGTCCGAGGAGGAGGCCGAAGGAGGCGTTTTCGACGACATGCGCGTGGATTTTGAACGGCACATCGCCTACCTGTAACGTCAGGTTCTCTGCGCACCCTACTGTCCAATTAGTGGCGCCGTTTGCTCCCTCCATCTCGATGAGTTGCTGAGTGTTGATGTAAACTCCGAGCGATTGGATGATGTCTTGCCTGATGACGACGATTTGCGAGCCGGTGTCGAAGATAGCCGGAATTTTGACGCTACCACCGACTAAGATGTCGAGCTCTTGCAGTGGAAGGCAGAGGGCGGCGGGCGGCTGGTTTGAAGGATAGTCGGGATCGTCGTCATCGCGAACCATGACGGCTCTAGCGATTCTGGCTTCGGACAAGGAGGGGTTCACAACGGAAACCGCCTCGTACTCGTTGGCTTCCACGCGTTGTACCTTGAGTTTGTCGACGACGTCCTTGCAAATGGCGGGACTGGCAGCGAAAACGTGAGCGGGAGTCGTCAGCGATAACTTCCCCTGCATGAGATAATCCTCCAATTCGGTGACGAGGCGTTGGTCTTCCGCGTTGGACGTGTATCGATACTGCGCGTTGGGTCGCGAGTTGCTGGAGGTGGCGGGACGTGCTTGGGGTTCTGTAGATGTCGCGGATAACTCAGATGCCTTGCCCTTCTTGTCGTCGCGCTTCCTCTCGGTGGCAAAGACTTCGAGGATGTCGTGCGAGAACTCTTGTCCTTCCTTGATGGTGGCGGCCTCCTTCACCTGCAAGATATGAGTCTCGACTACCTCTTCGATCCGACTTGTGGGTGCGCTACGAGAGTCGATATGAGGCGGTGGTTCTCGCGCGAATACGACGCGGGTTTGAGCTGTGGTCGGCGCGGGTGCTGCCTGCGCGGCCAACCAGGAATCGATGCTGGCTCGGATGCCTCGTCTTGTGCTGTCGTAAGGGATGGGTTGTCCATTGGGAAGGTGAAGTCGGCCGTTGATGATGGTGGCGCAGCCTGATCTAACATATTCATCACCGATGGGGCACTCACGAATTCTATGGCCTGGTCCGAAACAGAAAGAGCAGACTTCGGGGCGGGGACCGAGGCGGTAATATGAAGGGGCGGTGCTTGCGTTGACGGTGGCAGGAGCTGGAATTGGCACAGGAGGTGCGACGTGCGCGCTCCATGACTGCGGCGGAGGTGGCGGAGGTGCGGTATGCATGCTCCACGACTGCGGCGGAGGTGGCGGAGGTGCCGTGGTCTGGTACGAGTAAGTGGTGGCAGTAGTTCTTGTCCTGTACTCCGGTTTGGGGATACTCATCATCGCACTTGGGAAGCGCGTCGCGCATCGGGCATATAAGACAGCGTAAGACAGGTCTTGTACCGAGAGGCTATGCAACTGCCGAATAAGATCCTCCATCTCCTGTTCTTCTTCGCGCAGGGTATCTTTGAATCGAACGGATCTTGCCTCGACGCGCGCTGACGAGTGTCGGTGCCCCCGATTCGGGTAATCATAGTCTTCCGGCCCCGGAGCCTCTTGATCGTCCGACTCTTGATCTTCGAAGGGCGAGGGTTCGCGGTACCGTTCGCGCCTTGCAGCGCGCCCGTCGCGACTCATTCCCCGCGAACCTTGAGCGGTGTGCCCCGTCCTTCGTTCTCGTGCGCGGTCGGCTTCGTGTCTTCGTGGGGGCGGCTCCTGAAAGAGAAGGTCATCGTCACCTGAGAATATGGCTATGGCCGTGTCGAGGACGTCTTGAAGGTCGAAAGCTTGACCCTTGGGCCTGTCCGGTTGCTTGGCGATGAGGCGTTCTCTAAGTGCTTGACGGTCCTCGGGATGGAAGCCGCGCCAAAAGAAGGCGTTGCGTTCGCCGGTGGTTATTCGCCCTGCTTCGAGAAGGGGCTTGCTGAGCGTGTTGAACTCACGATGATAGTTGATCACGTCGGTTTCTTCTTCCATTGGTAGCCCTGCGGACCGGTTGGTGAGCTCCACCAGCTTCTGTTTTGAGAACCGTCCTTGGGCGGTCGGGCTGATGTACTCCTTGCGTAGCTCGCGACAGAGATCGTCCCAGTCGTGGCGAACGAAACCTGACAAGGTCGTCCAGATATGGCGCTGATCAGTGTTTACGTACCGGATAACGGTTTCCACTTTCTGTCGTTCGGAGAGACCGCATCCGTCGGCTAGTTCTTCGTACTCTTTGAGGAAATCTTCTATTTTGATGTCAACCTCGCCGGAAAAGTATGGCGCGGTTTTGTCACGTGGAGACGGCATCGCGGCAACGCCTCGTGCTGATGTGCGTGCCATGGTTGGTGGAGGTTGAGGGATAGGCGGAAGTGGCGGTGATGGTCCTGCAAGACGAGTGAGAGGTTGAGGTTGTGCGACTCGAGGCGGCGTTCTAGGCAGAGGCTGAGGCGGTAGCAGAATCTCGAAAGGCTCGTCGTCAGAAGATATGTCGCTGTCGACTAAGTTGGTTGGCTGCTGAGCTTCTAGGTCGAATTCCGGCAAGATGGCGGCTGGAGCTTGTAATTGATTTTGCGGTTCTGAGTCGTCCGATCCAGCAGCGTTGAAGGTGGGGGGAAGGATAGGTGTTTCGGTGGTATAGCGCGGCGGTGGTACGAAGCGAGGAGGACTGTTTGATGGGCTATATGTGTAAGCAGCTGCGGCGGTAGCGACGCGGGCAATTTGTTCTGATAAGGGGACGGCTGAGAGAAGTGGAGCTCTGGCGATGTCAAATAAACGTTGAAGGTGGCTAGATATGCGAGGAGTTGTTGCAGGAGTAGTCGTTGGTTGTGTAGGCTCTTCTTGTGGTGGTGGTGTGGAGACTCGAGTAAAGCGTCCTCTAGAGTCCCTGCGCTGGTGTGCGTGCATAAGAGGGGTTGCCGGAGGCAACCAAGAACAGAACCAAGAAATTTGATGAATAGACTAGACAGCGAGCTTGAAAGAGGTCGCTGTCCAACTGGGGTCGGTATCTGATAAAAAGACTACCAAACCCTCGCGGTGGGCTCCAGTTTGTAAGGTAGAACGGTGTCTACAAGGTGAGTTCGAGTATATCCCCAGGTGAGATGGTGTGTGAGAGGGGAAGGCCGCGTTCCCGACTAGCGAGAACACGCAGATGAGGAGACGAGAGAAGCGTAGATGTCGGTGTGTTGACACCGATGTTGACTAGCGTTTCTTGTGAAACGTTGATGAAATGAGACGGCGATACGTGAAAGTTGAAGATGTCGGCGATGGCGAAAGAGATGGCGAAGGCAGACGACAAGTTTGAGGGAGAGCGAGAGAGATGGCGGTGTGATGGTGACGGCGATGGTTGGCGATGAAGGAGACAATGTTGACAGAAGCGAAGATGACAAGATGAGAGGAAAAGAGTTCAGAAAGACAGTTGCAGCGCAGCAGGCTCGCAATTGTCGCACAGACAAGCACACAGAAATAAGAAGAGAGGAGATGGGGCCGCTATTGCCTGACCTTCTTGACGGGCCAGACACGGGGGTATTTATACGCATGGACGAGGACAGTATGACACAAGATATTCTACGCGCGAAAGATGAGTAAGAAGAAAAATGAGATAAAGACGAACACTATGAGATACTGCCGGCGACAGACCGCGCGGCGTCGTAGACTAGTTGAACCGGTGTCCGGAGAAAGGAGAAAATATTTGAATGGTCGCGAGGTGCACGACATCGGGTACAAACGCAAAAGCAAGAGGAATGGTTGCAGAGGTGGTCTAAATCTAAAGAGGAAACTGGGCATGGCGAGCGGGTGAATCTAAGACGGAACAGAAGTGGAGAGCGTACGAAAATGAAACCGACGATCCTATTTACATTCAACATCCCTTCCCATTTCGAGGAGACCGGGGCGGTCGGCGAGGGCAGCGCAAAGCGCATACAATGTGTGGCGGTGACGACTCCGGGTCTTGGCGTCGGCCGACCCGGTATCGTCAATCCGATAATTCTTCGGTGCGACGAGGGAAACGGCTTGACTATTTGAGGGAAGGTTGCGATCTCTTGACGACGAATGGTAGAAATGGAAAAAGAGGGGAATACGGCGTGAGAGGAGGAGGTGGGCACATGGAGGCGAGGTGGTTGACTTGGGGTTTGAGCGCGTTGGAGCGGGCCGATCCGAGAGGCTAGATCACGTGTTCATCAGCACATACAGGGAACAGACTCACAGGATTGATAAGGCGGGCTACGGCTCAGAAATATGGCTGCGCGGTGTGGTTTTACTCGTTTCCGAGCCTAGCGCACGTACCGGCCTTACACTGGGCTCTTCAGGTGGGTTCAGTAGGGCATCAATGCATCGATGCCCATCCTGCTCCTGCTGTGAAGTATGCCAGTTGCTTCCAAGTCGTCAAGGGCACCTCTGAGTGCATTCTTAACCATCGCAATGGGTTCCTGATTGTGGGAAGGGTGTGAAGTAGTGACAAGGATCAGACCAGTGGGTTGGGCTGGTCGTGGTACAGGAGAGTCCATGTTAGGTGGCTTCTACACCGTTGTTTTCACAAAAAAAGTACTTTTTTTTTGCTGGTTCATGGCATGCCATTGCTCCATAATTCATGTCCGCTACAACATCCTAACTGAAATTGTACCAGTTACATGTATGGGTTTTGGGTCATGGGGGGTATGGAGTATTGGGTTTCGCGGTTGTATGGGTTATGGACTGGGTTTCCCCGCATACCAAGTTGGTAATAAAAAAAACCTATGGGATATTAGGGAGTATGGGTTATCAGAGCTATGGGTTAAGAGAGAGTCGACTGTACCTTGATTGCTTCAGCTGTCGTCAGCCTTGGAATCATGCTTTTGATTCGAAGTGACCCTTGTACAACAAAAAGCAATGCGATACGGAAGATGTGAATGGACAAGAAATAGGACACGGATATAAGTGAGCAGAAACTAACCATCACTGAAACACGATGCATATGAAATAGGCAGCAGGAATGGCTTATTGCCGGAATGAAAGCGTTCTCAGTGCATGAAACAGCGCCGCGTGAGCTTTTCTAGGGTATACAGATAAATGAGAAAGCAGAGCGCAAGAAATAATGATAATAAAAAAACAGTTGGGGAGAATACTAATAAAGATGTCCGGAGCGCGGAGGTCGAGTACGAAGACGTCCCGTAGTGGGTGACCCGAGCAGGAAGTCGGGAACCTCGCTTCCCGCCGGGGTGTCCGCGTCCGCCCACAACTCCTTGCGCTTTAATTTTCCTCCTGCGCGGTGGTACGGCGACGCAGCACCGCGGCGAAGCTTGCGGCGAGACGTCCGGTCAGGACTCGACGATGAAGGGTGGAAAGCAGGATGGTAGTCGTCTTCAATGTCACTTTCGGAAGACGATTCCGAAGGAGCATATCCATCCGGCGACGAATCGTCGAGGCCCTCGTCATCCTCTGTTTGTTCCGTCACGCTGCACGAACCCAGGAGACGAAGGGCAAGGCGATCTACGAGGCCGGGTATCTTGATTGTCAAACCGCTCTTTTTGGGGGCGCGGAGTGCGTCGTGGGGCGTAAGCGTTGTGGTCGAGACAGTGTCCCTCGGGGTACTGGGGCTCTCCGCGACGTTGCAGTAAGCGGAAAACTGGGATGAAAGGTCTATCTCGACAGGATTTGTGGGCGTTGGAGACACCTCTACATGCATACCAGCCAGAATGAGGTCAGCGGTGGGGGAGACGGTAGTTGGTTCGATAGGAGGAACAGAAGGAAGGTGGGGGACTTCTATGAACATCTCCTTCTTGGGGGAACGCCTCTTAAATGCCTGTCGCTGTCCCAGCGACGGAAGTGAATATGCGCTGTAGCGGGCAGATGTCCTTGCGTGGCGGTGAACGCGGTGTCTCTCAGAGACCTTGGTGGCAAGGTTACCTGGCATGGACAGCTTATGAAGGTGGGATGAGGGGTATGGCGAGGTTGGAGGGGTGGATAAACAACCAGTGTTGGGAGTAGCCACGGCACTGGGAATGTAAGTGGAGGCCGGCACGGGAATATCGGCATTAGGTTCCAAGACGTCAGATAGGCAAGCATTGTCAGGCAAAGACATATAGTCATCATCCTTAATTGTGCAGAACCGTTAGCAGCGAAGGATGGTGAGAACGATATATCGCCCACCGCTTCATCATCGCTATCCTCAATTTGCAGTTGCGCGTTCCGGAAGGGACGCGCGAGATCAGTGAAGATATTCAAAAGAAACATCTGAAAGTTGTGTAGTAGATTGGTGTGCCAAGTGTTTGTGAAGCGGGAGGTGGTGGTGGGGGGAACAGTGACTGTAGAGACCGAAAAATAGGGGGCCATTTTTATAGCATTCGCATCCGGTGCCAAATCTATGGCGGGGATCCAAATGGCAAGACGTCGTCGACGGTCTGGTGGAAGAGGCCCCACCGACTGCGATGTGGCAAGGCCGTCCATTGCCACCGACCAATCCACAATTTTGAGCACGGGCGGGATGGTCAAAGCGCGCTCGTCCCTTCACTGGCCAATCACGGACTTGTCGGAATGGATCAATGGCTCGCAGTCGCGATTGGGTGGGCACGAGGGACAATGCACAACTACACTCGGACGTCAAGCCGAGCCCAAAGGGGGTATTGAGCGTGCCACTGGCAGGGCAATGCCTTGGGCGCCTATACCGCTCACGGGCGCTCGCCACCACGCCACCAACCAATTACAGTAAAGCTCCGGTTGGGCTGAATATATCGACGAGTGGATTCCAAGGTTCACGATCCGGAGCCATGCTCATCGCATATGTGTTGGGTCGCGTTGCGATTTCGACAGGAATGGGAATATGTCATGATCGAGGCATGCTTGAGCCCCGGAGAGACGCGTCAGACTGGAGACGGACGGAAACATGCGGCGGTCCGGAATAGCCGACTAATATAAAGTGGGCCACAATTGCCAGTTGTGTGCAAAGTCCGAGTGGAATGCCCAGGCAAGCACGTCTTCACTTTCTCTCCCTCAAATCTTCCCTTGTAAACCTCCCAGTATCACTTTTTGGCCCTCTTCTTGAACGTAATATTGCAAGTCCGTCATTCTCTTCCTCTCCACTGCACACTAACCAAATCGTATCCCGTACAATTAGCGCCCACAACATGTCGCTATTCTGCTCACACGTACCGCGCCATCTCCCGAGTTAGACGGAAAGAAACTCCACGCATATGTCGGGTGGACAGGCATGGTGTCTGCTTCATCCTTGGCTCACTTCAATTCCACTTCCTCCGACATCACTCTCGAGACAGTCGAAATTGACCCACAATATGCGGAAGGTCTTGGTTTCAAGAATGGAGACGTGGTATGAACAATTCTTCTGTTCCTTTCTCTATCGCTCACACCAGCAAGGTTGAGGTGGGGTTACTTTATGATTTACCCATAGCCAAGTCCGTAGCCACGGAACCTCTCACCGCAGATGACTGGGAAATACTGGTACGTGTGTTCAATATAACACCTAAACAACACTCAACTGTTTCTCCCAGGAATTGCATGCACAACACGTAGAGTCCACACTGTTATCTCAGGTCCGCGTCGCCCCACTTAACCAGGAGGTGGATGTCTGGGTGCTAGGTCGTACTCGCATTCGTTTACGTG
>Ga0307510_10001560_pt1 | contig 25328 bp, 20 predicted proteins | sample 12_EM_MG_FD_207224 | JGI IMG/M metagenome (GOLD analysis project Ga0307510, IMG submission 207224) | Populus trichocarpa ectomycorrhiza microbial communities from riparian zone in the Pacific Northwest, United States - 12_EM | ecosystem: Host-associated > Plants > Roots > Unclassified | place... | reverse complement strand
CGCTCCTTCATTATAAGCGGGTGCCAAAATGCTCATGCTCGGCGTCTCTGTTGAGGATGCCAGCAGGCGATAATCAGTAAAGCTGTTTTTATGCAGGTAAGAACGTGTTTCGCTGATAGAAAATGCGCCTATCAAAACGTAGCATATCAAAAGTATAATGGAATAAAGCAGGATACCATAGGTGAAAAGGTGTAAGATAAACGTCTGCCAACTCATGCCGCTATTTCTCCTTTTATATGCATTATTATCTCGTTAATTGGATATTTTGCTTCTTTTGAATATTCTTCCAAAGAGATCATTCCATTTTTACTGCTTTGCACCAGCGCACGCGCCGCATGAATCTTTATTTCATCATTTTCGAAAGTTAACAGATCCAGCAGGAATGCTACATCCTTATCGGTTCCTATGGTTTGCATCACTTTTATCATAGCCAACTGATTCTTTAGGATCTCATTCAAAAATCTTGATATTAAATGATCGGAAGTCTCATCCGTATAGATCTCATTAAGACAGTGGATCGCTTCAAGGCGTACCCAGGGATCTGAATGATCAAGGCATGATATGATATCGTCGTGTAATTCAAACCGGTGATAATTTCGGGCTAGTTTTAATGCGAGTACAATAACGCTGCTATTAGCTGACTTAAACCATGGACCCATATCAATATCCGAGGGCGGGAGGTGCGATAATTGCTGCAATAATTTTATTTGCTGCCAATTTGAAATGGGAGAGGTTATGGTATCCAAAAACCGAAGCCCGTCAAATCCTTTAAACTGCACCAGGGCAGACTGCGCTTCCATGCGTACAAGGTCATTCTTATCATCGGTGTATGAATATATTTGCTCAACAAACTCATTCATATCCATAATGGTGAGTTCCTGCACAGCCTTTGCTTTAATATACCATCTGCTGCTGGTTAAATTATTTAAAGCATATTTTTCTAGCCCAAGCTGTACATAAAGATGTTTCAGGTTATCTGCTGATATTCCGCTAATATTCTTTTTTGCCGATGTAATCTCATTTACCAACAGCCTTCTGAAGTGTTTATCGTGCATCAGTTTTTCTGCCCGGGCAGTAACAGGTATCAATGTGTCATCCTGTATTTCATCGTCATCGTAGAATATCGCTTTGCGGATCAGTAGGTCAGATATTAAACTCCACTTATCAAATTTTTTATCGTAAACACTTTTGAAATACATGTAAGAAAGCATGTAAACCAAAAGGCCCAGGATCAACAAAATTATGCCTGCAAGTATTATATTCTGAATATGCCAGGCTATATTAAAGGAGGCAAATAAGTACGTTTTGATAACCAATATCTTACTATTATAATTAATGGAATTTATTTGGCCACTGATACATCAAACCTGCGCACACGCACAGACAGCTCATTAGGGCTAAATGGTTTAGTCATGTAATCATCAGCACCAAGCTGGAATGCCTCAAGTACCACATTTTCTTGCCCCATACCAGAAAGTATGATCACCGGGGTACCGGTTGGATATCTTTTCTTTACTGCGCTTACTACTTCAAGGCCCGATAAATAAGGCATCATAATGTCAGTTATCACCAGGTCCGGCTGGAACTCTTCCAGTTTGTTCACGGCTTCACGACCATCGTGGGTAATTATTACTTCATGCCCGTCTTTTTTCAGGCGGAATTCAAGCATCTTAATCATTAATTGATCGTCCTCAGCTATCAAAATTTTCATACTCCGCAGTTTTTAATTGTTGTTAATAATTTGTTAAAGAATAGTTATCACCTTCCATTGGTTGTACTACGCCTTTGTACGAATGCAGAGAAAAATTAGTTCTAAAACATAAGAGGTTTTTAGCGCTGATACTTAGGAAATTGTATTATCCGCTCTAAAGGTGCTGAATAGTCTTTTTTGAAGGTTTTTTGGTTTATCCCGGGTGTTCACGTTCACACCATGAACACCCGGGAACATTATGAACGACTGGTTATCAGTTGCTTGTATTATTGTAGTCATTGATCATCTGCCTACAGTAAATCTCAGCCCATCCTTAAATCCCGAAAAATCTGCATTCAACCGCCTGGATACCAGTTGCAGCGAATCATGGTTGCGCCTAACTTCAAGATAATGGAACGCGGGTTTATAACCGCCCGAAAGATCATGCGTTACTTCCTTTTTGCCCGAATACAAAGGCTGGTGCGGACCGCCTCCGCCGCCTATCACAAAAAAGTATTTTCCCTGTTGGGTAAACTGCTCAAAATTGTGCGAATGCCCCGAAAGAAATAGCACGCACTTTTTCGATTGTATAAACCCCGGAACAAATTTCTCGCGCACAGCCACAGACGGTTTAGCCGCCTTACTGTTGGTAAAAGGGGAGTGGTGGCAGCCCACAATCACCAGTTTTATCGCCGGGTCTCTGTCCATTTCTTTCAGGGTATTGGCGTACCAATCATCCTGCTTTGCTATTTCCCCGGGACTCATTTTAGTGAAATTTGAGTTCAGCAGGATCACAGCCACCGAATCAACCACTTCGCTGTAACCCGTAAAGCTGTGTGCCGCAAACCGTGCCTGGAAATTCCGCCTCCCTTTGTCCGCATTCCCCATCAGGTCATGGTTACCGGTAACTGCATAAACCGGTATCCCGCCATCGGCGCATTGTTTAAGGTAAGTGTCTATTTTTTTCCACTTCGCATCCTTATAACCCAGTGACACCACATCGCCGAGTATAAGCAAATATGAAGGACGAACAGTAACCACATCCTTAAAGATCATTTCCGTAGCTTTTTCATTATGATTCAATTTGCGGATGACATGTTCAATCAGCATGGGCGACTGCGTATCGCTCACAAACGCAATCACCGGACTTCCTCCCTGCGCAATAACCACCGACGGCCAACAGGCTATCCCCGCCAAAAAAATAATAAGGTAAATCTTTATCCCCGCCGTCATTTTATGCAAGCCATTTTTCGGCCCAACTGCATTTAAAGATACAATATTTAATACCCTTTCCCATTGGTCGATGCAAAGCGAACAAAGCGTTAAAAACCCTCTTTGCGAAGCAGAGAGGGTGGTCGGGCGAAGCAAAGACCGGGTGAGTCGAATAGCCGCCATGCTATGCTAATGAATTAATGCCCTTCAACTGCACCTAACAACAATCCTCTTACCACCGTTGCCTGCCCGCTCCCAGGCATCGGCAATAGCCGACAAAGGCACCTCTTCGGTATCAATCACCAGTTTGCCTTCTGCTGCCAGCCGGAATATAGCAGGAACCACCTCTGTAAAAAGTGAAGCCATAGTCTCTCTGGTCATGCTGCCACCACCCAAACCATATAGTTCCAAACCGGTACTCCTCAGTACAGATCCCGGGAAGCGAATGGTTGATCCCGCCATTTCCCCGATGTGGATATAGCGCGTTACTTTGCCTTCTGCACGGAGGTCGTGCCCGGTCAGGGCATCCAGCAATATTTCGGCCGGTCTTCCCCATAAGTAATCCAGTACAATATCAAAAGGTGTTTCCTTAGCGGCTTCTTTAAAGGCTTGTTTCAGTTCCTCGTCCGGTTGTGACAGGGAGATCATCCGGTCGGCACCCAATTCAACCAGGTTTTTAAAAATGCTTTCATTCCTTCCGGCAGCGACGATCTTTCCGGCGCCGAAGTGCCTGGCCAATTGTATGGCCATTTTTCCGGTGATACCGGTTGCCCCCATAATCAGTACGTTATCGCTCTTTTTGATCTTACCCCGCCATGCCAGCGACATCCAGGCCGAAGCTGCCGGGTTAGGTAAAGCTGCCGCGGTAATATCATCAAGTTCATCAGGAACCGGGACGCTGTAGCCCGGAGGTATAGCGGCCTTTTCGGCCATCATGCCATAAGGTGGAACGGAGCCGGTATAAACCCTTGTCCCGTCTTCCAGCACCGCTATGCCATCAACACCCACTATTACAGGGAATTGGCCGTAGGTTTTGTCGTAATGCGTACCTTTAGCCAGCGATTTGTCCAGGTTTTTAATGGATGCGGTCTTAATAAATCCTAATTGTTGTCCGTTGCTAAGGATAGGGTCGGCAATTTCCTCATATTGCGGGATATCGCCGGTTTGGTGTAGGACTGCTGCTTTCATATTTAAATTTCTTTTTTACAAAAGTGCAGCGCAATACAGGCACATGACGATAACATTTGTTATCAAATGAGCTTAGTTTTTTCCCTTTAGGATCTTGTTTTTGATGCGGCTGAGATGCACGGTGGTGATGCCCAGGTACGATGCGATAAAGTGTTGCGGCACCCGTTTTACTACCTGCGGTTTCTCCGTCAGCAGGTTCAGGTAACGCTCCTGTGGCGTATCCCGGATAAAAGAAAGAAACTCTCTCATATAATGCAGCTGGCGTTCAAAAGCAATGTCCAGCATATTGGTAAGCAGCGCCGGTTGTGTCCTTAGGTCAGCCATAATTACCTCATAGTCCTTTTTGTTCAGCACTTGCAGCACACAGGGTTCAACCGACTCGATAGTCAGCATACTGGGAATATTTTTCCGGAAGCTTTCTGCTGAGGATATTACCTCGTTTTCAAAAAAGAACTGAAAGGTTGTGTCTTTGCCATTATTGTTAAACCCCGCCCGCAGGCAACCTTTCTCAATAAAGAATGATCTTTTGGATACCTCGCCTTCACGGAGCAAAATCGTCCTTGCCGGAACCTCTTCCCGCTTGTAAAGCCCCGCATATTTCTCCCAGTGATCGGTTAACTCCGGAAATCTATCTTTTAAATGCTCAAACATTTTTGCTTTAAAAACCCGCTAAATATAGGATATAACCAATAAAGAAAGCAACAACGGCTTGTTTTACCGGTACTGCACAGAGCCATCTCGCAAATCCGCTTTCTGCCTAACGCAAAACAACCCTGAAACGCCTGCGCCCATACGTTGCGCTATCTGCTTTGTCCACATAAAAAGCATAATTGCCCACTCTTAGGTCTAAAGAATCCTTTCGTGCGCTATCCTGTAGCCAGACATGAATTCCCGCCGGTATTTTATGTAAGTAACTGATCCCTAATAGGTAGACCCCGGTCCGTTTGGCGTTCACATTCAAGCGGATGGCAGCACCCGGACTATATGGGAGCACCTGTATGGCGCAGGCCACACTGTCAGTGGTGAAGCTGGCAAGGCTGGCGACCCCGTTACCGGTAAAATACATGGCATCCTGCGAAGAGGCAAAAACACCCGTAGAGGTATGATTAAAGATGAACATGGTCTCGTCAATATCTGCAGAATCCTTTCTTAGCCTGATCTTAAGACTTGCACTGTCGGGTATAGTATCTTCCACGCGGGGCGCTACAGCCATTTTAGCAGGCGGCGCAGCGGCAGGTGCTATTGCTTTTTGTTTTTTGCACGAGAGCAGCGATATAATAAGTATCAGGAATAATATATAGGTTTTCATAGTTAGTGTCAGGTATAGAGGTAGATAGGGGTGACAAAGATACTATTAATTACCTATTAATTAATATAAAAATAAATTAGAAAGAAAAATAATTATTTTTTGAAACGGAATTTGATATAGAATAGACCAAAACTAATGACTATCTCCGCCAAAACATTGTCACCACATTATCCGCCGCAATTGGGTAAATTTGATTGTACCCGCTGTTATCCTGCGGCCCACTGCACAGCCGCGAAAAAACCAATAAATTATTGTGAAATAATTGGAATTGCTCTTTGACTTATTAATCAAACACACGTGCTACGCACTTGCCACACTGCGTTTTCATGTAGTTAAAAACAGTATATGGCGATAAACTATAAAATAGTTTTATTTTAACCTTTGGTTTGGTCAAATGGTTATTTTTAGGATCAAACCCAGTATAGCGGCAATCCCAATGATATAAGGCTCATGCATCTTTTTTACATACCAAAGTGCCAGCATTGCGCCAATTGCTATCAATGCGGTGGGAATATCAATGATTGAACGCATACCGATAATAATCACGGAACCTACAAGCGCCCCGATTACTACCGCCGTTATACCATCTACAAAAGATTTAATACTTTTATTTTTTGCTATTTTTTTGAATGATGGTGCTAATGATACTGTGAACACATAACAGGGAAGGAAGGTAGCCAGCGCAGCAACACATGCCCCGGGAAAACCTGCCACAAGGTAGCCGATAAAACCCACGGTGATTACCACCGGGCCAGGTGTTATCATAGCAACAGCAACTGCATCAACAAACTGTTTTTCATTAAGCCAATGATAATCTGCTACCACACCTCCATGCAAAAATGGCACAATGGCCAATCCGCTGCCAAACACAAATGCACCTGCCTTTAAAAAGAACCAGCCAATTTCTGGTAATATCTTGCTGTCGTATTTCCAGAAACCAATACCCAATAGCATTACGCCAGGCACAATGGCTGGCTTTTTAAGCCACTTTGGCGGCGCTTTGATCAGCATATACAATATGCCGCAAACGAGAAATAATAAGATTTCCTCTTTTTGGGTGATGACTGTTATTATTATCCCAATAATATAGAACACCCAAAGCAGCCATTTTTCTTTTATCGCTGCCGGTTCAAATTTGCTGATGGTTTTAATCGTCAGTTTATAAGCACTTAACCCGATAATACCAATTACCGCAGCTCCAACACCATAGAAAACCGCCTGCATCCAGGCCAAGCCGCCATAAAGTTTATACGCCATACCCAATAGCACCACCATAAGAAAGGATGGCATGACAAAAGCCAGTCCCGCGAGCGTTGCCCCAATGAACCTGTAATGGACAAAACCGATATAAATACCCAATTGTGCGGCTAGGGGCCCTGGCGCTAACTGCGCCAGGGCTAAACCCTCTTTGTATTCTTCTTCGGTAAGCCAGGCCTTATTTTCAACAAGGTCGCGATGCATATAACCCACTAAGGCAACAGGGCCGCCAAAGCCCCATGTGCCTAACTTTAGAAAATATTTCGTCAGGTCGACTAAAGTATAAGCCGGTTTAATTGATGGCTCAGTCATTACATTTTCATACCGCCCATCGGCGTTTTGCCTAAAACATCTATTGCTGCCCTGAAACCTGTTGCCAGGTCTGTTGCTTTGCCCCGCCCATAGTAATGCAGGAAGATCATATGCGGATCGTCGCCCAGCATGTGATTGTGAACTGCTACCACTTCCAGGTTATGTGCACGCAAGGTTTTGATAACAGTATTCACCTCGCTTTGCAGCATGGCCACGTCACCCGCAATATGTGCATCGTCTTGTTTGCCCGCGAATGATGCCCAGGTATTCAGTCCAATATTGGTGGTCATTTCCACACCCATCATTATGACTTTCAGGTCAGCCCTTCCAATCGTGTATTTATAGGTCGGTCCGTTCACTGTGCCCGTTGCTTTAACAATAGCGTCCAACGCAGGCAGATCAAAGTTCTCTTTCCCTGTAACGGCCGGTGGCGCAGTCGGCGCAGGCTGGTTTGCCGGGAATAGTTTGCTGTCGCGGATTGTATTGGCATATTTCTTTGCCAGTTCTTCCACGGTTCCCATACCGTGAATGTGCATATAAAAAATGCGGGGCTCTTCGTAAAAGAAGTGGTTATGAATGGCGGCAATTTCAAGCCCGTTTGCATTAGCCGCAGAGATCAGTGGGTTCACTTCTTCCATCTGCAATACCGTATCGCTCATCACCATCGCAGATTTACCATCAACGGTTTTCTTGAACGATACCCAACCGCCAAAACCAAAAGGAATAGGCACAGGTTCGCCTTTGATTTTCATTTTGAGGTCGTTGCGCGGCAGCGGTGTGGTGTACACCTGCTCGGCATCTTTATAGCTGCCCTTTTTGCCCAAAGCTGCATCAATGGCCGCCATTTCAGTTGCGGTTATGCCCGGTGTATTTTCTGAAAGCCGTGCACTTGCCTGCAATTTGTCAATTGGTAAAAGTAGAGTGGTACCCAATACGGCCGTTGCCTGCAGGGCTTGCCTGCGGGTGTATTTTTTTGTTTCCATGTGTAGTTTTGTATTAACAAAGCAATACTACTTATAGGATCGTATCTAAAATTGTATGGATTTAACTATTTGGTATCTTTTTTACTTTTATTGCTATTTCTTTTATAACCGGAAGGATTTTGCCCCGTCTGCTTTTTAAATATCCGGGTAAAATGGCTTTGATCGGAAAATCCGGTGAGGTAAGCGATCTCGGTCAAAGAATAATCGGTTGTATCCATCAGGTTTTTAGCTTTATCAATACGCAGCTTGCGGATGTAGTCGCCAAAAGTTAGGTTATCAAAGTATTTGGAAAACTCGCGGGAGAGATAAGCAGGGTTGATTTCCAACTCAGTCGACACCTGTTGCAAACTCAGCGTCATGTTCGTGTCCAACTGATCCTGTATCATTTCTTTCAGTTCCTTAGCCCACTCCGGTGCTTTTTTTGATCGAGTTTGTTTAATGTACTTATTAAACACTCCCAGCAGCATTTGTTCCACCGGGCCGCCCTGCGTATGTTTTAACTGGTGCAAATGTTTGGCCCAACTATACAGGCCGTCATAAATGGTCATACCCAGATCCAGTAATTCATAATCGTTTTTTATATTATAAGCCAATCCCGAAAAGATTGCTTCCAGCCCGGCAGCTTGCGGCGCAAAATCGTGTCTGTCAGTATCTGCCCCCCTTACAATTGCTGCAACACGATCAAGGGCTGCATCTTTTAACTTGTGCTTTTTTATAAAATAATCAAAGCTGCATTGGTCATCATAATGCGTGTATTCCACACCGGGAAGGTCAAAAGGGATAGCGTCTAATGCAGCCGCTTTCGCAATCACTTTGTCAAATGGTACATAGATAATCTCAGCATCTTTGTCAATGAACCGTTTGATCAGCCAGGGACAGGCAATGCGGTCAATTTTTGGGCGTTCACGGGTGATCCATTTCATGGGATTCAAAGTTAACAGAACAAGTTACTTAACCGAGCGCCGAAAGATAACAGAAACAAACCATAAACCCCACTATCCGAAGTATCTGACTTTGGACAGTGGGGTACAACCTGTTACGCTCTTTTTTTATACACCCTCACTGCAAAGACATAAGCCAAGAGCATAATTCCGACGCACCATGCAAGAGCTACCCATATTTCATTGCCTGCAGGCCGGTTCGAAAGTAATGCGCGAATGGTCTCCACGATCGGGGTCACCGGTTGATGTTCGGCAAAAGCGCGAACAGGCCCCGGCATCGACTTTGTCGGCACAAACGCCGAGCTGATGAGCGGCAGGAAATGGATCGGATAGGCAATTACACCTGCGCCGTCCACCGTTTTGGCAGACAATCCGGGAATTGCCGCGATCCAGGTCAGGGTCAGCGTAAACAGCGCGAGTATACCAGCTACGGCCAACCATGACAGAATTCCAGCCGGCGAACGAAAGCCCATGAGCAGCGCTACCAGAACGATTACCACCAGCGAAATGGCATTGGATACCAGCGATGTCAGCACATGTCCCCATAGCGCGGCCGAACGCGCAATTGGCATGGAGTTGAAACGCTCAAATATGCCCCGTTGCTTATCTAAAAACAGGCGGTACGATACATAGCCTGCACTATTGGCAATGGCAATCAGTAATATGCCGGGCAACAGGTAATCCACATAGTTCTTCGTTCCGGTTTGAATGGCTCCACCCAACACATAGACAAACAACAACATCATCGCAATTGGCATAATGGTGACCGTGATGATGGTGTCCAGGCTGCGAAAGATATGGCGCATGGAACGTCCAAGCATAACAACCATATCATTAAAAAAATAGTTCTTTATCGTTTCCATTTTAATTTTTCTCTTTTTTGCCGATGATCGCAAGAAATATCTCTTCCAAAGTCGGCTGTTTTTCAATATATTCTACTTGTGCAGGCGGGAACAGCTTTTTTAATTCCCCGAGTGTGCCGCTCACAATGATCCTGCCCTCATGAAGAATGGCAATTCTATCGGCGAGATGTTCCGCTTCGTCCAAATACTGCGTGGTCAGGAATACGGTCGTGCCGTTGGTAGCAAGTTCTCTGACCATTTTCCAAACCTCAATACGGGCCTCAGGGTCAAGCCCGGTAGTCGGCTCGTCCAGAAAAATAAGCGGCGATCTTCCAACAAGGCTCATGGCGATGTCAAGCCTGCGGCGCATACCACCCGAATAGGTAGAGGCTTTACGGTCAGCGGCATCGGTCAGGCCGAAGCGGTTCAGCAGATCATCTGCAACCTCGCCCGGATTTTTGAGATGGCGCAATCTGGCGATCATGGCCAGGTTTTCCCGCCCGGTCAATATCTCGTCTACGGCGGCAAACTGCCCGGTCAGGCTGATCGACTGCCGCACGTTGCCAGGTTTGGAAGTAAGGTCAAATCCGTTTACAGTGGCACTTCCGCTGTCTTGTTTCAGCAGCGTGGTGAGTATCTTAACAATGGTTGTCTTACCCGAACCGTTGGAACCAAGCAGGGCGAAAATACTGCCTGTTTTTACCTGAAAATCTACTCCTGTCAACACAGGGATGTTTTTATAGGATTTTTTGAGCCCTTGTACAGAGATAGCGATTTCATTATGATACATATTTATTCCCCCCCTTAGGATGTTAATAATGTGATACCCGTTAAATCTGCTTTCCCGTTTTTTAGGAATTCGTAGGTCATCCGATCTACCTGGCAGGCAATAAACCGGATCCGTTTCAAACTCTTGTTTTTAAAGAAAGTATTAATAAGTGTTGAATTCTGGAATATCACCCTGGTAAATACGCAGTTTTCAAAATAGCAGTCCTCCAATGGACCGGCGAAGACTATATCGGCAATCTGTGTATCAATAAAAGAGGTGCGGTTCCATATAGCATTAGCAATTGTATTTTTCTCGAAGCCACCAGATTTAATCACTACTCCGCTAAAGCCACCGGATTTAACCACCATTCCGGTAAAATCAGCGCCGGTGAAATCGCAGCCGTAGATATAACTTTTTGAAAATTCAGTTCCGGTAAAATTGGCGCCGGAGAAATCACATCTGTCGATATTGCTTCCTGAAAATTCAGTGTCTTTCAGTGAACAATTCTTAAATATATTGTTGCCCAGGTTGGAACGCTGAATGTGGCTGCTGCTGATGTCGCAGCTGGAGAAATCACAACTATCAATATTATTGCTTCTTAGAAGAAGTCCTGACATACCTGAACCGATAAACCTGCAGCGCTGCATGTTGGAAGAACTGAATTTTTCATGCAGATTTTTCAACCCGGAAAAGTCAGCGTCCACCCAATTCCCGCGTGACATATCCCAGCTAAGCTTATTTTTCTGCTTTTCGGATGACAATTCGGCCGATTGCTTAACCAAAGGCTCAACGGGTGTTATTTTAGCGGCCACAGGTTCTGACCGTTCTGAAAAATAGTTAAGATCAACTTCCAGAATTTCTGTCAGACGGTTTAAAGTAATGATGTCCGGCATAGATTCTCCGCGCTCCCACTTTCCGACTGCCTGGGAACTAATGAATAGATGTTCAGCAAGCTGGCCTTGAGAAATATTTTTTTTCTTTCGTGCTTCGGCAATTTTATTGCCGATCATTTTAGTATTTAACATAGTACTATCTTTTTATTTTTGTTTTATTTTTTCGACACTGCAAAGGTATTCGGGTGTATTTCCGGAATCAAAAAAATACAAACACTTATAGTTGTATTTATACTACTTATAGTTGTTTTTAACAACAATGAGTAGTATATGTGACGAGAAATATATTTTTTAACCTCTTGTAAAGCAGGACGGTGGGTCTTGCGCATCAACGACCGGTTGCCCGCTTACTGCAGCACAGCATGTCCGGCAACGTACACTACCTGTACGCTACCGGACGGAAATCAACTTGTAATTTAGCCCGTTTATTCTGATATTCAATTAGTTGTATCCGTGGCATAAAATATGTGCCGCAGGCATACGGATCGTTATCATATGGAAGAATACATTTGGTACCTGGTTGAAAAATTTATTGCCGGCCAGGCCAATGAAGCTGAACAGAATGAACTGGCATACCTTCTCGGTGTCAATCAACCGATTTTTGACGCCGTCAAAGAGTTCCTGGAAACCTATCGTGATCCCGATCCGCAAATTACTTCGTTGCAAAAACAGGCGCTGCTGAAACGTGCCGTACAGATCAGTCGCCAACTGGCTTATTTTAATCAAACATCCGCCGGTAATACGGGCAGGATGGCTATTAATGGTCATCATCTTCAGCTCAAATCAAAAAGTAGGTATGCCCGCGCAATTGATGGCCTGGTGAGAGAGGCCCGTATGGTTAGCCAGTTATTTAAAATGACCCTGCGCTACCTGCAGCAAAATAAGAGCGTTTCTTTCATCAATATTACCGGCCTGGCCATCGGTATGGCAAGCGCCGTGCTGATATTTTTATGGGTAGCCGACCAACTGAGTTATGATCAGTTCCAAAAAAATAAAGACCGTATTTACCAGGTATTCACTCAGGCTACTGTAAACGGCGAAAAACAGGCATGGGGAAGCACCCCGGCATTGCTCGGGCCAGACCTGAAGGCTGAATACCCCCAGGTAGAGGAGTTTGCGCGGGTCACATGGGTAAGGGCTTTTGTATTGAAGTATAAGGATAAAAACCTGCAAACGCAGGGTTTAATAACCGATCCCGGGTTTTTAAAGATGTTTAGCTATCCTTTGTTGCAAGGCAAAGTTTCCACCGCTTTATCGCGTCCCCACACCATTGTACTGACCCATCAGATGGCTGTACGGCTTTTCGGGGATAAAGACCCTATGGGTCGGGTGGTCAGGATCGACAGCAATGTAAACTTTACGGTAACCGGTGTCCTCAAAGACCTACCACTCAATACCACTTTTTCATTTGAATACCTGGTACCGCACAGCTATAAAAAGGAGGTAGGGTGGGACAGGCCGACATGGGAGAATAACACTGTTGGTACCTACGTACTGCTCAGGCCAGGCACAAGCCCGCAAAAGGCAGATGAGCTATTCAAAAACGTATACCGCCGGCACCATGTCCAGCCCGGGAATGAATTAATTACCCACCAGATGACCCGGTGGTGGCTCTATTCCCAGTATAGGAATGGGAAATTTGTGGCGGGTCAACTGGTCGTTGTACGGCTTTTTTCTATCATTGCCATGCTCATCATGCTGATTGCCTGTATCAATTATATGAACCTCGGCACTGCCCGCAGTGCCAAACGCGCCAGGGAAGTAGGTATCCGTAAGGTAGCCGGGGCAGGGCGGAGCATGCTGGTTAAACAATTCCTTGGCGAATCAGTATTGACCTCCTTTGTTGCAGGGACTTTAGCCCTGTTACTTGTAAAAATTAGTCTTCCGGCTTTCAATACCCTTGTTGAGAATCACCTGGATATCCCGTTCGGTAATCTTAAATTCTGGCTGGTGGGGCTTGCCTTCATTCTTTTCACCGGGCTTATAGCAGGAATTTACCCTGCTTTTTATTTATCAGCCTACCGCCCTGTAAAAGCATTAAAGGGTGTGTTGAAATCAACGGGCGCGCTGGTTGCTCCGCGTAAAGTGCTGGTAGTGGTGCAGTTTACCCTGGCTATTGCCTTTATCATCTGCACGGTAGTGATCTACCGGCAGATCAACTTTGTACAAAACCGCGATACAGGATATAATAAGCAAAACCTCGCGTACCTCTACATGAAGGGCGACATGCAGAAAAACTTTACCAGGATCAGGGATGAATTGGCCACCAGCGGTGCCATCACCAACATCACCCGTACCAATTCACCCGTACATGACCTGTGGACCGGAAGCGATCAATACCAATGGCCGGGGAAAACACCGGGCCTGAGCATATCGATCTCCGAAAACCTGGCCGATAAAGATTTTACGAAGACTATGAGCCTCCCGTTACTTAGCGGCCGGGACCTGGATGTCTACCAATACCCTACCGATACTGCCGCTGTGTTGCTTACCCAAACCGCTGTAAAAACAATGGGTTTCAAAGAGCCGCTCGGACAGATCATCAGGATCGGTCATAAGAACCTTCATGTAGTGGGCACTATAAAAGATTTTGTGGCCGGTTGGCCCTACCAATTACCTCAGCCCATTATCATCAAAGGTGCAACCCAACCGTTTGGCACGGTCAGCATGAAGCTAAACAGCCATCAGGCAAATGCTGATAACATTAATAAGATAAGCCAAATTATCCGCAAGTATAATCCTGACTATCCTTTTGATTTAAGATTTGTGGAAGACTATTATACATATGGTTTTACAGAAGAACAGCATACCGGCGCATTCTCAGCATTATTTGCAGGTTTGGCCATATTTATTTCATGCCTTGGCCTGTTCGCGCTGGCAGCATTTATGGCAGAGAGCCGCCGGAAAGAGATTGGTATCCGCAAGGTGCTGGGAGCTACAGTTGCCGGCCTGACGGCCTTGATTTCTAAAGATTTCCTGGTATTGGTTGTCTTGTCTTTTGTTATCGCGTCACCTATTGCCTGGGTATTGATGAGCAATTGGCTGAGTTCATATCCTTATCACATTCACATCAGCTGGTGGATATTTGGGCTGACGGGTTTAATATCGGTCATCATTGCCTTGCTTACCGTAAGCTACCAGGCCATAAAAGCAGCTATTGCCAACCCGGTAAAAAGTTTACGTTCGGAATAAAAACAATGGTGGTTTTTAAAAATTCAAATCACTCAATTTTTCTGTCCCAACACTTATGGTATGCCATTTTTCGAGCATATTCATCAGGTCTTCCAATTTAATGGGCTTACAGATATAGTCATTCATTCCGGCTGTAAAACAAGCTTCCTTGTCATCTGCCATCACGTTGGCAGTCAGTGCAATAATTACAGGCTGTTTAATAGCTGTCCCCCTGATAACCTTCGTCGCCTCCAGTCCGTCTATGTCCGGCATTTGCATGTCCATTAATATTATTCCATAATCTTTTTTGTTAGCTGCTTCAATAGCTTCCTGCCCATTTTTAGCCAAATCCGGTTGATAACCTAATTTAAGCAAAGTATGCTTTATAACATGCTGATTCATATCGTTGTCTTCAGCTATCAGTATAGTGAAAGGATACTTTTTACAAAAGTCAGCCGATAGCCTGCTCCGGGTAATTTTCTCATCATTAAGATGGGTGTTTTGCTGTAATGCATTAAGGACTTGTTTGCTTAATATATGTTGTTTGATGGGTTTTGACATGATGGAAACGAAGAACTGACCCTGGCTATTTTTTAATTCTGCCCCAATAGAACTCAGTAAGATAATCGGAATAGCCGGATATTGTTCCTTGATGAGTGATGCCAGCATTATTCCGTCCATCCCCGGCATCAGCATGTCTGTAATTACCAGGTTGATATCTGCATTCTTAGACAGTATTGCCAAAGCTTCCGGACCCGAACCCACCACTACAGGCTTTAGCCCCCATCCTTCAAACAGCCGTTTCAAAATGGCCCCATTGGTTAAATTATCGTCTACTACCAATATTTTTTTGCCTTCCTGGTCGGCCATATTATAGAAAACGTAGGGCTCCGGTACTTTGGTTCCGTGTGTAGTAGTCACCGTAAACGAGAAGGTTGACCCTTTCCCGGGTTTGCTTTTTACACTGACCTCTCCACCCATTAGGGCGACCAGTCTTTTAGAGATCGCCAAACCAAGTCCGGTACCTCCATATTTCCTTGTAGTAGATGAATCTACCTGGGAGAATGCTTTAAACAGGCGACCTAACTTATCTCCAGGGATACCAATACCCGTATCCTTTACATCAAACCTTAATTCCACTTGTCCGTCTGATCGTATTTTTTGCTGATGTACAGATAAACAAATTTCACCCTTTTCAGTAAACTTCATCGCATTGCCTACCAGGTTGATTAAAACCTGCTTTAGCCTTAAATGATCTCCTACAATCTGCAAAGGGACATTATCCTTAATTTGATAGACCAATTCTAATCCTAGTTGTGAAGACCGGGTGCTGAAAATGTCAATCACATCCTCCAAACACTGGCGCAGGTCAAAATCCGTGCTTTCAAGTTCTATATTACCCGACTCAATTTTAGAGAAATCCAAAATGTCATTAATAACGCTGATCAGCGTTTCACCGCAAGTGCTGATTGTTTCGGTAAACATCTGCTGTTCATCCGTTAAATGGGTTTCGTTCAACAAGGCCGCCATCCCGATCACGCCATTCATAGGGGTACGGATCTCATGGCTCATTGATGCCAGGAATATACTTTTCGCCTGGTTTGCCTTATCTGCATCACTGCGGGCATGTTCCAGGTCCACATTTAGTTTTCTGAGTTGCTGATTAGATTTTTCAAGCGCGTCCCGTTCATGCTCTATAGAAACCCTGACTTCCTCCTGAAGCTCGGCCATTTGCATGGTTTGAAGGGCCTGGATCTCATTATACTTTTTTAACTGGTAGGCCCATAATCCGCAGATAAAAAATATTACAGCTGCCAGCAGGGCATGGATAATAAAAGTCTGCAGGGTAAAGTAATCCAATTGTGTGAAATAAACATTGGAAAAGCCGATGTCTTGTAAATACCCCAAAGAAGCATGATGAATAACCACCACGATAAGTAGTGGGATCTGGAGCCTCCACTTTTGGTAAGTAATGAGTATGGCGCTGCTGATAAAGGCAAAAAAGTGCATTTCAAACAGCCCATGCATCTGGTAAATAAACTGGGCCATAAAGACAGCCAGGACGACACTTAAGACATATTGATACAGAAAAGAGTCGGGCAAGGCTACTTTGGCAGAATAATAAGCCACCAGGGAAAGCCCGCCCACACCCAACGCAATCAACCACGTATCATAAAAGAAAGCCAGGGCAAGCCCGGTTAAGAAATGACCGATCAGGAAGTAATTCATCAATCTGTCTGATCTTTTTTTTACCTCATGCTGGAAAGTAAGAGCGTGGTTATTGGACGTTTCAGGCTGAATGTACATTGTGATAGATTTTAGTTGGTACAGTTGGGCAAGCGGCAACCATATGCCCTTAATGCCAACTGGTTAAAAATTATTTTTTCATGATCATGGAGCAGGCCCTCGATAGCTATTTTTGCATAATTGGTTTTTTCGTCCGTACAATAACGGCTGCTGTTATAATTTCCCCTGTAATATAATTTATGGTCCTGGTCAAGCAGAGCAGCCTGCGGCGTAGAATAAACCCCGCATGAGGTAGCGATCGATGCATCGAATAAAACGGGTATATCCAAATCAAATTTATCCTGTATCTCCCTGCCTGTGTAAGATTTATTGTTCATCACTACAACGACAAATTTCACCCGGTGACCATACCGGCTTACCAGTGATTTAAAATTTGTAATATTAAACCGGGAGCAGGGACAATCAGGATTAAAGAAATGAAGAAACAGAGGTCTGGTATGATCAACTGCTAACACCCCGTTTAATTTAATAGTCTTTCCCTGGCTTATTGCCTTGTAGTTTTTGGGAATAGGTGTAGGCAACTGGTATACCCATTCGTTATACCAAAACAATGCTCCTACGGCAGAAAAAAGTAGCATAAGCCAAATCATTAGCAGCAGTTTTCTCATTGTTTCCTTTTGATTAAAGCGCTTTATAACTTTTGATTAAATTGTCTTACGTATAGTCTCCGAGAAAAGTTCTGTTAAAAATCTAAATGGGAGGATGCCGGAAGGGTGAAAAGCAAACCGATTTTTACTGATTTTTCAGATACGGTATACAGTACTGATGCAGTTTATTAAAAACAAAAGCTGCCCCTTTTCGAGACAGCTTATTTGTTTTAGTTTATTATTTATGAGTGATGACGATCCCTATTTTCCTTTTCCGCTGGCCTGAAACAAAGGGTCCAAACGAAAGTATTTCCCATCATCAAAACTGATCACGTAATCTGATTTAAAATGTGTGCTTTTTTGATAGTAGTCGGTAGTGATGATCTGCGCGCCGGATGCCAGGGCAGCCTTAAAGGTCGATCTGTCATTATCTCTTGCCTCCTGGGTATCGCTGTCTGACCGCGTACGTATAATGTATCCCTTTTTAACAAGCGCCCTGATCTTAACCAGGTCTTTTTTAGGGTTATTCATAATATGTATGGCAGATTCGGGCGTACCGGGTTCGGCATCCGCGAAAAGAATCCTTCCTTTTAATGAAGGATGCCTGGCTATATAGGCGGCCCTTTTCCGGCCCTTTTCATCCAATACAAATATAAATTTGCCTTTTGCCTGTCTTAAGGTTGGCCAGTTGTTATGCAGTACCGCGCTTTGAAGCGTTTTGTATTTACCCCTTACGTCATCGGGCGTGATCAGGTTTTCGCGCCCCAGGTTTTCTACCAGCGATTGATCTAACTGATCAAAAACAGCACTGGTAAATTTTTCCGGAATTGTATAACCCGGTTTTTTCATAGGCTCGTCCTTCGCGTTCATCGTAATAAAAATCGGGTCATGGTCTTTATGCTGATCAGACCATCGCCTCAACTCCTGCAAACATTGTTTAAATGTTAAGCAATTGCTCCTGAAATCAATATCCTGGATATGGAATACTTTAAAACCCGGTTCTTTCATCATGCCTTCCTTGTCGTAAGGTGCCTGTTTGGGCGCCCACGTAAGACCTTTTGGATGTGCATACCTGCCGCCTTTGGTATCGGCGTAAATATCAATTTCAAGGTCCAATAAGCCCAGATCTAATTGCTGCGATAAACTGATATGGCTATAATCTATTTTTTTTGCCCCTACAGAATCCTTCTCTTTTATCAATTTAAATAAGGCAGGATCAATCGACTGTTTATAGCTATTATGTGAACCTATTACCTGGATATGGTTTATAGGCACATTATCGGCGGTATCCGTTGCTTTAAATGGCAGTGATGATACAGCCAAAATGCTTAAAAATAACTTGATCATATAAATAAATTAATAGCCTGGATTTTGAACTAATTTAGGATTAAGTTTGATTTCTGTCGATGGAATCGGGTAAAGCCTTCTGCTTGCATCTTTGTTCATAGCCAAAGGGTCGTTTGCAAAAGGATAATCTACCTCAAACTGCCCGAAACGGATCAGGTCGTTCCGGCGCCAGCCTTCCCACGAAAATTCCCTTGCACGCTCATCAAGTAATGATGGAAGATCTACAGATGTTGCCGATACCGCTCCTGCACGGGCGCGTACCTGGTTAACCAGGTATAAAGGTGTCTGCAACTGGCCATTTACTGCAGTTGCCGTAGCTCCTCTCAAAATTGCTTCAGCTTTCATTAACATCACATCAGCTAAACGAAATACGGGTACATCGTTACTATTTAAGCGTGTGGCTTGAATAATGTTTGGATCAGGATAATATTTCATTGAACGTATACCTTCCGACTGGCTTGCAATAGTGTTACCTACGTCCATTGGTTTTGGCGGTACCAGTACCAGGTCGGGTGTAATAACTATCTGTGTAGTAGTATTGGGGTAATAAGCGGGTTGCGAAGTAAAACCACCGTTACCATCAGGAACATATTGCGGGCCAACAAGCCATGTGTTTGTCCGTGTGTCGCCTTGTAAATTAAACCGGTTATAAAATTCATGAGTAGTACTCATAGCAATACTCAAACCTACGTTTAGTCCATAATACGGTGCCAAATAGTAAAAAAAGCCAAACCTGGTAAACTGGTTGCCCGGTATCTGCTGGTCATACGGAACTGCAAATATGGTTTCTTTTATCTGCGGACCGTTGTTCGGTAAAAATATATCCCTGTACCTTGCGTCCAGGCTGTAATTAGTATTCTTCATCACACTATCAGCCATGGCTACAGCATCGGTATAGCGTGCTGTACCGGTATATACCTCAGCATTCAGGTACATTTTTTCTAAAAGCGCGAAAGCCATTTCTTTGGTCGGGCGTCCGTATTGCAAAGTATTGGTTGCTGCGTTGCTTGTTTTAGATGGCAATTGCTGTAAAACACTTTTTAGGTCTGCCTCAATAAATTCAAACACTTTTGCCCTGGGTTGAGTGGATGGCAAATCACTTACCGGGAATGTATTAATAATGGGCACGTTACCATACAGGTCCATCATAAAAAAGTAATACAAATCACGCATCGCTGTAATTTCGGCAATACTCGATGTTTTTAAAGCTGTGCTCGACCCGGATGCTTTAACCAGGTTGATCAGGCGGTTACAGTTATTAATACCGCCAAAACCCCATTGCCATATCCCGATAACGTTCGGATGGTCAAATGTCCAGGTGTGATAATGCAACTGCCTGTATTGGCCGCCATCATCAAAGTTTCCATCCCTGGCTGGGATAATAGCTTCATCGGTCGAGAGTTCCTGCATGCGCCAGTAGGGTACAGCATAACTTGAGGATAAATTGGAGTACATGGTACCCAATAATGCAATATAATCCGCCTGCGTTACCGGAAAGTTAGATTTTACATATTGAGATTCGACAGGTACGTCTAATTTTTTACAGGAGTTTATTGTGATCATCGCTGCGACCACCATTAAGTATATTATTGTTTTTTTCATCTCTGTTGTATTAAGTATTATTAAAATGATGCGTTCAAACCAACCAGGAATGTACGCGTGCGCGGGTAATAATTTTGGTTATCAATACCAGGTGTTAAACCGCCGATGTTGATTTCAGGATCAATACCCCGGTATTTGGTGATAACAAAAACGTTATTGGCTGATACATACAGGCGTATACTTTTGATAGCCTGTATGGTTGGCTTAATTGTATAACCCAGTGTGGCATTATCTAGGCGTAAATAAGAGCCGCTTTCCAAAAAACGATCAGAGATCAGGTAGCCATTAATATCGTTAAATGATTCGCCAAGGGTGAACCTCGGGATATTCTGTATCTTGGAATCAGCAGGGTTGTTAAGCGAAGCTAATGTTGCGTTCAGAATTTTGTTGCCCCATACACCACGCACTAAAAAATTAAGGTCGAAGTTTTTATAAAAGAAACTATTGTTCCAGCCATATATAAAGCTTGGCTGAGCATTGCCTGCTATTCTTTGATCGGTAGTTAAAGGCTGGGTTGCAATGGTTTGTCCGGCTGCATTTTCATAGGTGCTCACACCCGAAGCATTTTTACCCATGTAATGCCATAAATAAAAAGTTCCCAATGCGTATCCGGGTTGAACGATCTGGCTGTAGTTTCCGGATTGCCCTTTACCTCCTAATTGGGCTGTTTGAATGTAAGGGGTCGCAAATAAACTGTTAGATAAGGTTTCTACCACGTTTTTATTGTGCGAGATATTAAATGACGTTTTCCAGCTAAAGTCTGAAGTTTTTACCGGCACTGCGTTTATTACTACTTCGATACCGCTGTTTTTTATTTTACCAACGTTTGCAGTAATGGTAGGTACAAAATATTGTGTGGTAGATACGAGGTATTGGTCGTAGATCAGGTCGGAGGTTTTCTTAATATAATAATCAACCGAACCTGTAATGCGGTTTTTTAATATACCAAAGTCTAACCCGATATTCGTTGTAGCTGTGCTTTCCCATTTCAAATTCGGATTATCATTCCTTACCGGGCCTAAAGCATTGGTTATATTTCCGTTATATAGAAATTTGCTGTTTCCGGGAGGTGTTCCATAAATTAACAAAGCCGAAAATGCATTAAAGCCCATGCTATTACCAGATACTCCATAGCCCGCTCTTAATTTTAAATCGCTGAATACAGGAACGGCTTCCATGAATTTTTCATTGATGATCCGCCATCCTGCAGATACCGCAGGGAACAGGCCATATCGCTTATTGATACCAAATGCAGATGACCCGTCGTCCCTTAAGGAAGCCTGGAACAAATATTTATCCGTAAACTGGTATTGAACACGGCCATAGTAAGATATTAACCTCAACGTTGATATTACATTGGAATTAAAAGCTATTTGTGAAAGCGAGGAAGGGTTTGATAGGAACAGGTTATTGTAGCTTAAATTATCATTCGAAAAATTTTGTGTTTGTACACCAAAACCATCATTGGTTTTATCCTGCTGATAAGAATAACCAGCTAATAACTTAATGGTATGCTCGCCAAAAGATTTGTCATAGTTAAAATAAGATTCAAAAACCTGGCTTGTATTTAAAAATGCAACCCGGTTTGCTACGCCGCCGGCGCCAACTGCCAGGCCCGACATGCTGTTTTCATACGAATTAACGTTGTTCTGATCTTTTTGGGTCGATCCGGTAAGTGTAAATCTTAACCCAGGTAAAATGTCAACCTGGGCAATTCCGTTTATTAAAGTTTTGTTATCATTAGTTTTAATACTATTGTTATTCGCCAATGACAATGGATTTAAAGGACCACTGCCAGTCCTGGTATAATTTTCCTTGTAAGTCCCGTCAGGGTTAAAGGGGCTCACTGTCGGTAAATAGAATAACATACCCGGCAGTACATTTGCTTGCGGAATGTCGTTGCTATTAGTAACACTATTTGTTAAAGTAATGCCCAGCTTTAATTTGTCGTTAAAAAACCGCTGGTTAATATATCCTCTGAAAATGGTGCGTTCTAAACCGGTGTTTATTAAGACCCCGTTGTTTTTTAAATAGTTAACACTCGCACCATAATCGGCGCTTTTTGATGCTCCGCCATAGGATAAGTTATGATTTTGCGAGTAACCTGTCCTTTCAACCAGGTTTTGCCAGTTGGTGTTGGAGCCATCATCATTTATAGGGGAGGCGAGAGGTGCAACACCATTGTCCTTTAAATATTGACGCAACTCGTCACCGGTCAGCATATCAATTTTTTTGGATACCTTCTCCATCGCCACATAAGCGCTGTAGGTTAACCTGGTTTGCCCGGCTTTTGCTTTTTTAGTGGTAACTATAATTACACCATTTGCAGCCCTTGAACCATATATCGCAGTTGAAGAAGCATCTTTTAACACATCAATACTTTCAATATCATCGGGTGCCAGCAGGTCGATGGAAGCGCCGGGTACACCATCTATGACATAAAAAGGCTCCTGGGCCGCACCTTCACGCAATGTTGATGGACCTCTCAAAATGGTTGCAGGCGCCTTGTTGGGGTCGCCGCTTTTGGTAACATTTAAACCGGGAACCTTACCTTGCAACAGTTCTGCCGGAGTCGTCACAACACCCTGGTTAAAATCCTCGGATTTTACCGAAGTAATTGCTCCGGTAACATCTCTTCTGCTCGAAGTGCCATATCCAATCACTACTACATCTCTCAACTGTTTGGGGTCAGTAACCAGGCTAATATTCAATACATTATTTGCACCTGCAGGTACTTCTTTTGGTACAAATCCTACAAAAGTAAAACGGATCACATCGTCAGGGCCGTTAACCTGTATAGAGAATTTTCCATTCGGGTCACTGGAGGTGCTTTTGCCCGAACTGCGTGCTGTTACGACAACTCCGGGTAGCGGCACATTTTTGTCATCAGTGACAATGCCACTAATAGTTGTTGACGATTGCTGTGCCAATGCATTTACTGTACATAGCATAATGAGCAGTAAAACCCTGATGGCTTTCTGTTTTAATTTGATAAATGTCCACAAATTAATGGAGTGCGTTTTTTCCATAGTTATTGATTAAAGTGTTTTAATATTAATGTCAAATCAACATTTTAACTATTAGCTAAGGATAAACTGGATGTTACGAATTGATCTAAATTGACAGGAAGGGAGTAAAAGGCGTTTTTTGGAAGTCTGTGCCCAATTTATTGATAATCAGTTGAAATTGTTCTGAATTTAAAACCGATGCGTGCAAGGAAGGTTAAATAAAAATGAATGAATAATTGCTTAATTGTTAATTCGCTAAAAGCGAATACTAATTAACCCGGTAGATTCGTTTCGCGGTAATCAAATGAATATGTTATTCTGGTTTGGAATGAGGTTACAATGCTGGCGCACCTGTTCATGTGTGTCTAATAAACTGTTCTTTGCAGACTAATTATGCCACTTTTTCAAACTTTGCAGGCGTCGTATATTTCGGTGCGGGGTAAAGATGGCTAATAGGCTTAACTGTATCTGGCGACAGGCCCTGCCGTTCAGATTGCTCAATAAAGTTATTTAACTCCTTAATGATCGTGTCCAACTCAATCGCCGAAAAAGACAAGTATTGGCAGCGTTTCTTTAAATCCTTGGCCGATAAGATACTGTCTGTGTCGCTAAGATCAGCAAGCCCTATTATATTAGCTACCGGCTTTCTCATCCGGTGCGATGTAATAAACAATATTTCTTCCAGCGCCTCCAAATGCTGCTGTTTTTTAAGCCGGCTTATGTCGTCTAACTTGCGGAAACGGATGACCAGGTTAGAAGTGATAACAATAGCCAATATGGACATTGCGCGGTTAGCCCAAAACGACGGGCCCAGTTTTAATTTACTATCAAAAAATATCACATCGGCGATGACCAGCAGGGACGCTATTATACTAAAAATGATAATAGCCCGGGGACTCTCCCTGAACATAAGCAGGATACAGCATACATATAAAATATCTACTACAAATGCAGATGGCGCAACCATATCAAGAATAAAAACTACTAAAAGACTGGCAGCAGCAAAACAGCGGGTTGTTTCAAGAGGGGTATTTTTCACAATGCTTCGATATTAATCACCCCGAGAGAGCATGCTGGTTGATTCCATAGCCTGATCGTGCCCGTGAATAGCATTATGAATAGTGTAGTTAAAATCTGCGTATTAAAGTAAACTGTTTTCATCTTCTGGGGGTAAGGTTTTCTTATTGGCAAGTTAAAGCTATTTTGCCGGGTAGGAAGTGATAGCGGACAGGATGAAAAATGATCGTAAGCACATTTATAGCCAAAGGGTTAGTCAAAAATAAATACGCGGTATTGGTTTTCGCTTCTGTAGCTGTTATCAACAACAAACCTGTCGCTTCGGGCAGCAGTCGGTATCCGCTATAACGAAATTTATTCATAAAAATTAATTAATAGGTTAACCATTGCTAAAAAATACCGTAAAATGGGTGAAAACACCGTGTGTTTAGATGAAAATAAATACTAAATTTGTTATCAACCCCTGATTACTTAACCTAAGATCAATATTTTAATATTGCTGGAACTGGTTATCCTTTAAAAAATACTTATTAGATATTTAAATTAAAGGCTAATAATTTACTTACCCCCCTCAGTATCGCGTTCCAATTGTTAGAACATTTTAAATGACTTAAAACTCGTACCGTTTTTTTGTAACCTAACCATATGCGATTAAATTTATGAGACCCGGTAGTAAAAGATCTTTATTTGGACGCTTGTCCATACAACAGCGTCTGCCACTTTTGATTTGCGCTTTTTTGCTTTCAGCAATTGTGATATACGGTTATGCCAATTATTACAGTTTAAAAAAAGCCGCCCTGACAATAGGCAGGGAACGTGTCAATACATTGACCACTCAAATAAGTTCAATGTTTGGCCAATCGGCCGAGGTTCTTGTAAAAACAGAACATGCA
>Ga0307510_10001559_pt1 | contig 25333 bp, 22 predicted proteins | sample 12_EM_MG_FD_207224 | JGI IMG/M metagenome (GOLD analysis project Ga0307510, IMG submission 207224) | Populus trichocarpa ectomycorrhiza microbial communities from riparian zone in the Pacific Northwest, United States - 12_EM | ecosystem: Host-associated > Plants > Roots > Unclassified | place... | reverse complement strand
CGGGCGTAGTCCGTCCTAGCGCCCCAAAAAAGACGGACTATGAGCAGTAGTCCGTCCCGTCCTACTCCGAAGACGGACGGACTGGACGACTGAGAACACTGGGCAAGCGCTCCTCGATACCGAAATTGATGGATGATCTGGAGATCTGTGTGGCTTCTGGTGGAGCAAATTGTGACTCCGTTAAGGGGGTCACCGCCGTTGGCAGAAATGGGGTCGAGGGAGGGTCGTAGAAGGTCACGGTAAGCATTAAAGTTATTTTCCAAAAGTGATAATGGTAACTCTAGCTGGCTAGAATACAACTAATTGTAACTCCTGTTATTAGTGCCGGCTGATATCCGCAATACGGTTCAAGTTGCGGGGTGGGATTACGGGCTGATTCGGGGTTTTGTGGGCAGGGTGTTGGTCCTTGAATATGCCTGCGGGCTTTAGTTTTTAATTTATTCCTGAATGAGAAATCATGAGATTCTTCCTGACTGCTGCCAAACCGTTCAAAACTCGTTTCCCCAGTAAGAAGCCAGAATAAGCGGTCGTTTGTCAGGATAATTCTGAAATTTTAATAATCTGTCCCCCGCCCCCCCTTCTAGAAATCCCCTCCCTTGGTGCTATTAGCCTAACTGTGCCCTTGCAGGATATGCAAGCATTGAAAGTTTTCCTACTATAGAATCACCTTCTGTCCTGTTCTTCCTTTCCTCCCCTTTCCCTTCTTTCTATTTTTCAAGTCAGCTAACAGCTTCTCAATCGCTTCAATACTATAGGGTAAAAGCGTCCGTCCTTTGGGAAAGACTAGGGCTCAAGAGGGTGACTGTAGGGCCCTATGGCCCTCTACGAATCAGTAACTCCCGAATCGTACCCGCACTCCTCACTCCTAATCTGCAGTCCTCACCCGTCTTCTCCAATCCTCGCCAATTACCTGTAGGGCCCGCCCGTCACCCCGAGTTATCCGGGAAATTGCGCCACCTGAGACACCTGCAGTCCCCGCCAGTCCGTCCCGGGCTGTCGTCTGGATGGACGCCAAGATACCCGTCCGTCCTGGGCGCTCTTTCAGGTACTGCCGTCCGTCCAGTCCGGACCCGAAGACGGACGGACTGGACGCTTGGGAACACTGACTATGTATGTGAATAGAAATAGCGCCTAGCCCGCAACTACCAGCGAGCTGACTTGAAACGTGAATGGGGTTTGCTACGGGGACTAAGGTGATGCCACGATTCTGGATACCTAGGCCATACACTTCTGGGGAAAAAGTGCAAGAATGATCCCTTGAGAAGCCTCTATTGTAGCAAGTGTGGGATCGAATTTGAGCGAGGGAGGTAAAGGGGCATATGGTGGAGGGTCATGAGCAAGTTGTTTGTGGTCAGTGCTCTCGGAGGCTTCTCATGCTTGGGGCGCTTGAGCCCCCCCCGAGAGAAAGAGTGTTTTCAATACTTCTCTTCCACTCTTGGAAAATATTTGGCCAGCTAATACTACAATTAGGTCCACAAGTCTAGACCAACAGCCTCTCACTAATGTACAGCACCAGCAGAGATGGCTCTTTCAGCCCAATTTCTGGAATCTCTCATCACCAAATCCCACCAGGCTAAGGCAGGCTCTCCATTTTAGGATTTCGCAATCTCACAAACTACGAAAGCACTTCCCTCAGCGAGAGAAATCCCACCAAAGTTCTGCCTATAGTACTGATATCACACCATGTGTTGCAGGTATCCTTGCTAAACAAGTTAAAACAACCCGCGCGGAAGGCCCCTAATGGCTTCTAGGAGGAGGAACCTGTCCGGAAGGGTTTCGTTGACGTTCTCAACCCTGCTCCTCTAGCTAAACTGGCCAATTCTTTCACAGAGAACACAATAAACTGTGGGGGCGGGGTGCTTGAAGCTATGTCTGCACCAATCCTGAGTGCGTGAAGAAATTTGCGACAGCTATAGGACAGAGGGAGTGTTTTGAGGGTATCGTTCATGGCAAGGATTGTCCCATGTAAGGCCACACCCACCTTATCTAAGCCTAAGCGAATTCTAATGAGTGATTAGTTTCGTACTCACATGGGACGTTTTGTTTCCTCACTTGCTTCAAACCTGCAGAATACAGTGTTCCCAACCGTCGAGTCCGTCCGCCTTCGGGGGAGGACGGGAAGAACTACGGCTCATAGTCCGTCTTTTTGCAGGTGCTAGGACGGACTGCGCCCGGAAAGGTGAGGACCTGACGGACTATAGGGGACTATAGTCCCAGCGCTTGGACCTCCTGTATTAGCCAAGCTAAAATCATACACCAAAGGAATTCTTTTCGCATCATGAGACATCACCCTTACAGTCTCCAGCCGCCCCCCTTAGTCTCCCACCGTCTCCGGCCATCCCCTGCTTTCACTTGTGGTCCCCCGCCGTCCACCCCCCCTGCCGTGAACTAAAATGTCTCCCCCTGTGGGCCCGCCGTCCTGCACTTAGGCCGCCCCGGACGGTTGGGAACACTGGTTTCACCCACACCAACTCGGGTTGTGGATGTGTGTACTGTCGGAGGTCGCGCAGAAGAGGCCGGAGATGCAGTGTAAAGTAATGGGACTTGAACAATGAGAGAAAGAGAGAGATTGATTCTATCTTGCTTGCTCGCCCATAGACGCGCCTGAGACTGCGGTACTTTATAGCAATCCGCAGTATCAACATACATCAATATGACTCTAGTGACTTCCTCGTACCCCATATCCCAAGTAGCCTGGCCACTGGCCAAACATATCTGCACCACACCTCACATTGAAGTAATACTTCCGACATGTACTTATGGGCGTGTTAGGCAAAAAGCATGGTTAGCTCCCGTACTAAGGGATTAGAATGCGGGTGCCCTTGAAGGGAAACAAGGGGTTCTGTAGCCTCCACCTTAATTCATTCCCCTAGGAAAACGTTCATTGTCTGATTTGTTCTCGCTGTATAAATGCCCTTATGGCTTCCGCCTGGGTCGAGGTCGTGGGGTAGATGGATAGGTGGAGTGGGAAGAAGTTTTGGCAGAATCAGGAGAGAGTTATTTTTGGCCTCTTCGTTGTTTATATTCTCGTTAGTATAAGTTCGGGGGGAAATGAGGGGTGAGTGATGGGGATAATTTATTTGCAGTATATGTCAGGTATTATAATATGATACCTCTCTTTGGGCGGCCGAACCCCGTTTCCTGTGCCCCTTACCTTCTAACCCATCCTTTCGAGATATTACAGAATTTTTACAAATATTTGCTATTGACATAGCTTCCAAGCTATTAGCCCTACACTAAAAGAAAAAAGGAATCTGGAAGGGTTACTTGGCGGGAAAATCTTGGTTTTTGTCTTATTCTGACCTCCTGGCGTACAAATGACTGCTACTAGCTTATGCGATATCAGTATCATGGTTGATGGATTCCTTTTTTAGGAGGGGAATTGGACTGAATGAAGGGACTGCTTGTGAACTTTTTCCAGTACAGGGGGCAGAGGTAGGGTCCATGAACACCGGGGCGGTGATTGGCGACAAGCTCAATAGCCAAATATTCCAGGGCAGCCATTCAGCAGGCTGGAAAATCAAAATCCGCCAATTATTATCTCTGAGGTGTTCACGGAATTTCTTCTCTTTTAACATATATACCAATACATGTGCATATAGCCTATAAACCTCGTTCCCACCCCTCCGAAATCTCGTTCACAGATCAACACTGGTATCCGAGTACTGCAACTTTGCAGTCTACTATGTTATGGTGAGGGAACTCTGTAGCCGGAACAGGCAGACATTCATTCTCGTGTATTAATATTAGGTTAATAAGCCAACAATAGCTGTCATAGGTTAATATCTTGGCAAATATCAATTAACTGCTCTCATTGAGGTAGTTAATAGTGCTTAACCTATCCTAGAATACCCAGGACATTCCTCTTTTTTCTACCAAAGTTTTGAACATTTTAAACCCCTATATCTCCATGAAAACTTGAGATATTTCTATTTTCCCTCTATTAGTGTGTAGATAATCACCCAATCTATCACCTAATAGAGCCATAATTCTTATTGGACTTGTGGTTGAGAATCCTTTGGCGATTGAAGTCGGACCATATTTTCTGGGCCAAGTACACCGACTACAGAGTTCCCTCACCATAGATTGGACCGGCCGGGTAAAAAGCCTTGGCATTTCCGGTTGTATAAATACACCCACCAGAATTCCAGTTGGCTTTCAATCCATCTCCACTACAACCCCCGCGAGTTTCGCCACGCAAACCGCATCCAAATTTATCAATACACCCCAGAAGCTTCCACCCGCGAAGGAACTTGAACAGCCGCCCTAAAGGTATGTCTTATGACCCCAATTTTTGCACACAGGTCAAGTCTTTGACTAATGCAAGAAAAGTGCAAAGATGTCTTGGTCCGCTGTTAGCAGTAGGCATTCCTTCAGGAGCTGTGGAATTTAACCAGCTATTGGAACATTAAGGGGCTGTTTGGCACGTCGACGTTTGAGTGGTAAACCCACTCAAACGGCAGTTTTGAAACCGCAGTTTAAGTAGTTTCCCAAACTGCAGTTTGAGTGGTCTGTGTTGCCAAACACCTCAGGCGAGTTTTGGTGAACAAGAAAAAATTAGTAATCAGTTGAAGAGGTTAATTTCCAGTAAACTGAATTTAATATGATGATAGTATGCTGAACTTATGTTGAAATATCATTTATTAACTGAATATTAACCTACAGAAGCATGTTCCCAAACTGCCGTTTCCAAACTTTGCAAACTGCTGTTTGGAAACAGAGCACAGCCAAACACACTAACCCACTCAAACGTCGATCTGCCAAACAGGCCCTAACTAAATATCGTCTGTTTAGGGTACATGAGCAAACACCCACGAGTTTTGGCAACTGTGGTCGGCGGTCTCGGTCTTGTATGGAATGAACGGAGCGGGCGTCAAAGGACCATCGAGAATGTTGGGATGAGAATCAATGCAGCTGCAATGGAACTGGGGGAGCAGATTGATGCAACCAATATTGAGGTCACTACTCAGATTGGTTCTACCAAGGCCAAGCTCAGTACTCAGATCGACGCAGCCAAGGACAAGCTTATTAGTGAAGCGCAAGATACTCAATCCATTGCACCCAGTAGCGCTTATGCTACTGTGGAGGCATTCTCAGGCGATTATTCGATGATCCAAAAGTTGCCTGCGCATATGGAGAGCTGTGCTGCATCTGGTGGAGCAAAGTGCGATCCTGTTAAGAGGATTGTTGCCGCAGTCAGAAATGGGCCTCAGGAACTTGAAGGAAAGTAGAAGGTAAGCAGTAAAACTATTTTTCAAAAGTGATGATGGCCACTATATTTGGCAAGAATACAACTGATTGCAACTCGTATTGTTAGTGCTGGCCGGTTTTCACGATAGAGTTGCGGGCTGGAATGACGTGATTTGGGGCGTTTGTGGGCTGGGGGCTCATGCCCATGTGTGCCTGTGGGCTTTGGTTTTTAATTTTTTCATGAATGAGAAATCCTGAGATTCTTCCTGACTGTAGCAAAACTGTGCAAAACTCGTTTTCCCACAAAGAGCCCAGAATAATGCATCTATTAAGATGATTGTGAAATATTAATAGTCAGTCCCCTGTGGACAATAAAGATAGCTACATACTTAATAAATGCGGTTCTGAGAAGAAGTTCTCCTTCGTGGAGCTCTGCGATGACATACTCGTTGATACGGGCCTCTAGGCGAACTTTGAGTTTTCCTCATCCATGTTTCGTAGTTCAATAGAATTACCTTGCGTCCTGTTCTTCCTTTCCTCCCCTTTCCCTTCTTTCCCTTTCTCAAGCCATCTTACAACTCATGAATCGCTTCAATACAAAATATTATCAATTTCAGAAAGGCCGCCAGCTTGTCAGTTCTCCAACATTCTCAACTTTTTCCCCCCGGCTGCCACTAAAGGACTTCATATTAGCTCTCTAACCAGGAGAGGTAAGGTTCACAGCTAAAAGTAGGAAATTGGGTTGTCGGAAATTGTGTTCCGGGAGGAACAAATATCTTTGAGAAATTCCAGTACTGAGAAACTTTTCGAAATTGGTAATACTCTCCTTCACTTGAACGACTATGCTTCACTCCTAAAATCCCTTAGTCTGATCTCTACGTCCATTTTCGACTCCTCTATTTTTAACCCCCCCTCGCCATCCTATATTCACCCCCGACCATCCTGCATCCCCCCGGCCATGCTCCCTTCACCCTGCTTGCTTGCTTTCTGCCCAGCTATCTTACATCTCCTTAACTGGCTCAATTTAAATTATCCTCGCTCACTTCAACCTCTCCACTTCACCCCATTAGGATCCGCCAAGTATTTATTCCGCGGCGAGCTTCCTCAAACCGCTCTTCGGCTCTGGCTCTTGGACCTTGTGGAGAGGGCCAACCGTTCTAAAACCAGTTTGAAACCTTGGCCACTGCACTTGAAAGCCCGTATAATATTCGGTCTATTGACGCTCACACTTTCAAAACCCCTTTTCAGTGAACTAAATTCTAATTTTTTTCTCTGTTTGCTTGGAAATGATCGCTGTGACTTGTTCCCCAACAGCTTGCGAAAATCAAAAGTATCCGGAAGTCTTGGCCAAGTTCGAGCTATAGAACGCCAAGGTTTCCGGACACATCTGACTTTCGCAAGTGTCATATCATATACATCCCTGTTGAGCGTAGTAGGGTACGAGCCACCCTAGTTGTATTGTGGAGAGCGTAGGACACACACATGTTTGTTAGTCCTATTTAGTTAGCAGCGGCGCGCATCTGAGAATAAACAAGTTCTCTCACATCCACCACGTCCTCCCATCCAACAATCCCAACATGCCACTAGTCATGGACGAGAGGAAGCAGTGAAAATACTACTCGGACGGGAAGAGGTTGATCCCGACAACCAGATGATTTCGGCGAAACATCGCTCTCGCATGCCGCTTGGTTCGGACATGAGGGAGTAGTGAAAATACTGCTAATGCGGGAAGAGGTCAACCCCGACTAGCTAGGTAATGACGGCCAAGCACCACTCTCGAATACTGCTTTCCGTGGGCGCCGGTAAGTGGTGAGGATGTAACTGGAGCAGGAAGATGTTAACTCTCACAAGTCTCCTCCGACCGCCGGCCCCTGCCTTGGATCCCATTCCCTTACTTCAAGATCCCTTTGTCAACATCCCATCCTTTTTAGAATTTCAGGAATGCTTCTCGCTGCTCCTCCAAATGCTTCATCGCCAATGTAGATCTTCCTCCCCCAGAATCATGTCGTGCTACTTTGGTGCTTATCAGGACCCCACCACCACCTCCTTCTCTAGAAAAAGTGTCACCATTATTCTTGAACCAATCCTTCGCGGTACGCGGTAAACCTCTTGTCTAAATCGGCAGAGGAGGAAGGGGGGTATACAAGTGCCAGGCGATATGTTTCCGCGCACACACCAAAGTGGCTTACTAGCAAAAAATCCATAAAAACTACTGAGGCAACAAGGTGTGCGCGAAAACATATCCCCTGGCACTTGTACTAATTAGTCTCTATTGAAAATTGTTGGGTCGTTAAAAATCAAGAAATTAAAGTTTGCCATTCCTCGTGGGAATAAAATATTCGTCATAATAATACAAGCACTGGCCAAACAAGGACTCCCTTCCAGGAGCTTCGTGTCCTTTTGGGTTCACTTGGGAAGCGGAAGCTGACTAAGTGACATCACGGGAAGACCACCGGCGCACTTGGTTAGTACACGGTCGCACGTGACGTTGCATTACTGAAAGAATACTGTATCAACTCTCGAATTTTACAAGTACACTAAGGCCCTGTTTGGCACGCCATCATATAAAAAAATGCCATTTTTCAGAAATATTCGTGTTTGGCAATCCTTTCTCCATATTTCAGGGTTTGTGCAAGTAAATAAAAAAAACACTCTAAATGATAGGTTTATATTTAATAAACCTAAATAACAACACTCTTTTGTCAATATGACTGTCTTTAGAAAAATTTCCACTACCCACAAGAGGTTGTCTTGGCAGCTTTCGCTAATAATATAAATTGAGTGCTTCTAGCTAGTAAACACTGGCAGAACAAAAGCACCAATCGTGTTCTCTCTTTCCACACAACACCTCTTACTACAGATACAACTATCTAAGACCCCTAATTCAACAGCTTCTTCAATATTCAGCTATCCGATTTTCGCTCTTTTTCCACCCTTTTGACCACCAATTTTACCCATACTTCCTTTTTATTCAAGTGCTTTCCCTCTTTCTACTATTGGCTCTTGCTTACAATATTATTAAAATTTTATTATGCTAACTCAGTTGCTATTTAGTATGGGAAACAGTAGTATCTGGATTGATGGGAGAGAGAGGTTCATTGTTGCTATTACCCTAGTGGGAATAGCTTACCTAATATTAAGAGCGAAGTATACGGCTTCATAAGATGACCATATATCCAAACCAAAGCTCATAAAGTTATGAGCTTCTCAGAAGCATCTGGAAGACAACTCAGAATACTGGATGAGAGCATTTTTTAAGATATGTTTAACTGATTGGAACAATGTTTAGAGAACACTACTCCAGTCATTTTCTAGTTGCATATGCATTAGCTGCCAGTGCATAATGCTTTGATAGCTGGATATAGGAACTGATCACTTCATATTCCATATTACTATGATTGGTATGTAGACATTTGGACCACATATTCATATCTATAGTCTATCATGACAAAGGGATCAAAGACTGTCTACTGATGGAGTGGGGACAGCCTCAGATGAAATAGCAGTTCTGAAGATTCTCTGAGTTAAGCTCGGCAACATTTCAGGGTCTGAGTCAAATAGTATTGGCACGTTATTCTGACAAACTGAATTGTTAAAAAGATACTTCTTAACTAAAGAAGTCGAAGTAGCATGAACATTAGTATACATAGTAGGTCTCTTCCCAGTGGTTGAAGAATCATTAAGCAACAGAGAAGAGACCTTAACAATATAATAAGTTAACAACTTGAAGTTAGCAAGTTATATTCTAACTCTTCGATATTTGACTACGCTTTATTACCTTACCTTTACTAAATGATTACGTACAAGCGTTCCTGACTATTATCTGTTGTCTCAAATATGCTTGAGCTAGTTAGCTCAGAATCCTACCATTTTAGCTACCCTGTAACATAACCAAACCACAACTTGCAAAGATCAAACTTGAACAACTTTGTAATATATCATGATGCTATAAACGACTGTGTTTCATGTATCTCAATAAGCCACAAACACTGATTGTTAAACTCATGCCGGGTGCGACCCATGAGGTTGCTACCAGTGAGTTTGGAGGAAAGCTCTGGAAGAAGACTGCTAGCATGGGGCCTGAACTGGATGAGGATTTGAGAGACATGCGAGAAACCACATACAAAGGGAATTCAACCAGAAAGGAAACCAATTCCGGGGTCAGACTACAGTTATCCCACCTGAGTGAGACCGACTGACCTACTCTCATCATTGAATCCGGAGTGTCAGAAATACTCGAATGGTTTCACCCTGATGCACCATAGTGGCTTGACAATTTATCTGAAAATGTGAATATTGTTCTACTCTTTTCCATAAATAATGCAAAGCAAGAGATTCTCATTGAGCAATGGGAATTTTCCCATGCCCAGAATCATGCTGGTACCCGACTTCATCTAGAGAAGATTCCGACTTGCAGTGTTTCTTTTACCATTGCTCTGGGCGACGCTTCTGCACCTGCTGCAAGCACTTCAGTTGAACATTCTGAACCTGATCCCTCCGAACCTACTACTCACACTCTGGTTCAAGTTGACCTTTCCGAATCTGCTGCTGTGGCACCTGTTGACCATTTCGAACCCCCTTCTGTGGGCCCTGTTGACCCCCCCAAACCTGATTCTTTAGCCCTGACTGACCCTTCTAACCCTCCTGCACCTCTTGTTATGGCAAAAGCAATGAAACTGAATGTCGAAAAAGTCTTTGCTCGCAGGCTACGCAAAAATAGCTCCGAAAAAGACATACTGTTTACTACTCTGGATCTTTCAAAATGGGCATGCAAGGTCTGGCCTCCCGCATAATACTTCTGGTGGAGCAAAGTGCAACCATGTTAAGGGGATTGTGGCCGCAGTCAGAAATGGGCTTGAGGAAGGAAAGTAGAAGGTAAGCAGTAAACCTATTTTTCAAAAGTGATGATAGCCACTACATTTGGCAAGAATACAACTGATTGTAACTCGTATTGTTAGTGCTGGCCGGTTTTCACGATAGAGTTGGGAGCTGGAATGACGGCTGATTTGGGGCGTTTGTGGGTCGGGGGCTCATGCCCATGTGTGCCTGTGACCTTTGGTTTTTAATTTTTTCATGAATGAGAAATCCTGAGATTCTTCCTGACTGTAGCAAAACTGTGCAAAACTCGTTTTCCCACAAGGAGCCCAGAATAAGGCATCTATTAAGATGATTGTGAAATATTAATAGTCGGTCCCCCGTGGACAATGAAGGTAGCTACATGCTTAATAAATGCGGTTCTAAGAAGTTCTCCTTCGTGGAGCTCTGCGATGACATACTCGTTGATACGGCCCTCCTGGCGAACTTTGAGTCTCCCTTATACATGTTTCGTAGTTTCAAGATGTTTGTCAGAGATCGGTGTAGTGATGGGCATGATCATGCTCGAGCAGAAAATTTAGCCCATGCTCGAGCATAAACCGTGCTCTAGCACACCAAAAATTTATCATCGAGCATGATCGTGCCTATCACTAGATCGGTGTCCAATCAACCTATATGGCTGGAGGGCTCTCAGTACCTTGGAAGCGAGGTTTTCTCGGCATGCGCAGGCCCTCCTGATCGAGGACCGGCTCATATGGGACAGTTATTTGAAGGTGGAGCATTTGATCACGTACGGGGTGAGTTTTATTGTCCGGTTAGTTTGTTGAGGGTGTATGATTGAAGAGTATGAACACCCAGGCGAGATCCGTATTGGCGGAGCTGAGGAAGATATCATTGAGAAAATGGCCCCTGAGGAGGTTGCTGTGAATATAGAAGAGGAAGCGCAAGCACAGATCACAGCCATGAGACCCGAGCGGTCGCGAAGGCTATTCCTATAGAGATGTACACGGTCAAGGAAGCGCCAGTCCAAAGGTATCACTATGGATCAGAGACTTCCAGGCAGGTATCAGTGTTGGAAGTTGAGCCTTTGTTTTTTCCAAGCCATGCGTATGCCCTCTGTGATGAATTCCACTTCCACTTCCGCCATGACGAAGTCGTCCACTGTCATTTCCTCTGGGATAGTGTCTTCCTCAGCAAAAATAATAGGGGCCATCAGTCCTACAAGTGCAATCTCGAATCCCACGTAGAACAGCCCCAGCAAAGAACCATCACCTACGACTCCCTCCCATGACAGAGACGAAGAGAGGGAGACGACATCTAATGCTACCTCTGCCAGTGTTAAAGCACCCGACACAACCTTCCGAGAGCCCGAACACTACCGGACCCCTTCACCCCTCCCCCTCCTACACCCTCAGGATCCAAGTAACGCACCCCCATCCCCACTCGCACCCTCCGTCCGCGGCGTCAAAAACCCAAGGAAGCTTCCTTACACATCCTAAGCCTGGTAGAAGCGAAGGCAACTCTCTTTACAACGCATAGAGGAGCAATCCCGTATGCTCCGCAATACCTTCGTTAAGGTTGTAGTGGAGCTCTGGGGTTGTCATCCGCGTGTTGAAGTATTCTCACTACCCCCCCTGCCCATTGCCAGCAGCCGACAAGAAGGGTATCCGCATCGCTATATTTGAAGTGTCCCCATTCTGCTCCTCTCACGTGGTGCTTGTTTTTTTCTGAGCTTACGTAAGTGTGGATTCACAGTTCAGTGGACAGCTGTAGTAGGCAGTCACGTTCCGGTATTTAGTTGTAGCTAAATTGACCTGTAGGGACACCTTTTCTTTTTAACAGGAGGGCCAGGGCTTTTTCTACAGAATAAGATTGGGAAACAAGCCACAGCAACACAAAATCGTACCCGACAAACACAAAAATCTCCACCTCACTTCCCACGCGACTATTGTTCCCCACATCACCATCAAGAAAAACATTTTCCCACAATGGCAACCGGAAGAAGCACCTCCCCTCACGTGGCCCCAGGGCAAACAGGCCTAGTTCCCGGACAATTGGCGGTTATAGAAGCTGTGAGGGCAGTATGGAACCTGGTTGGGGAGCAGCATTTGGAGAACTTTGCTGTCGTTGGTGGGGCAGCATTCCTGTTTTACGGTGCAAGCGTTTGGACGTCCGATGCCGATATCGCAACGACCGCACAATCCTTCAAAGCGTTTGAAGCAGCTGCCAATCAGGATTCACGATTCGCCTGTACTGTTGGGTGTTATTGGGAGTATAAATCCTCCATGGATATTCTGGTGCAACTCGATTTCCTAGACAAGGATGGAGTCGGCGGATGTCTTCACAAGTTGCGAGGATATACCTTAGTCGATGGTGTGCCGATGGCAACCTTGTCTGATCTGGCCGTGGCGAAAGGGACAGCGTGGGTGGACCGGGAGAAGGAAAAGGATTTCCTTGGCCTTGAGTACGCCGTTCATGCAATGACACGAAAGGGGATGAATTTCCGCGAGTTGGAGGAGGACGGAAGGGAGAGACTGGATGACATATTAGAGGAATTAGAACAGGACGAGAGGGGGAGGAGTCTGGCTAGGGTCATTAGAACCCTACAATGAGTAGGGCCGAATTTCGCTCCTGGTTATTTTGTAGGTAATGGGAGCGTGTACTGCAAATGAATTACCCCTATCACCAACTCCCTCATTCTCCTCTAACTTTATACTAACTACTGTAGAATATAATGAAATTACCAGGAGGCCACTATAAATCTTCCCCTCCTCCACCCCACCAAAACACCTTTATACTCCAATAGGAAAACTGAGATGTGTTCGATATTTGATGTATATGACAAGTGTGTTCGTTCGCAAAGGGGTGTAAGATGTGCGATGTACAGAGAAAGGAAAGCAGCTCAGGCTAGATACAGTTTGTGGTGGCCCGCACAGTCACCGCCGCGCGCTCTGGTCATAGCCCTGCTCACGCCTACAAGTGTGCTCCAACCTAACATACCACGATGGGGTTACTCCATCAATTTCCGTTCTAGGTAAGCTCACTGGTATCCTTGAGCTATATGCCATTCCTATTGACACACATAATCTCCGCACCGGAAGCTATTAGAGACTTGGTGAGATGCTGTAGTGAATTAGCCACGTCAGCGTAAGGGAGGAGATCTGGAGGGAGTTATTACTTGATGGGACAGTAATGTATTGCTATGAAAAATAAAGAGAATTTTGTTAGATGCATGCGAACAGTTTCCAGTTTTGAATTGTTTTGACCACAGCTTTAGCCACGACACCATCAACCACTTCTTCAGCTTTCTCCATCTCTCTGCAAATGAAATCAATATTCTCAAGATCAGATCGCTGTTTTTGAGTGCCATGACCATTGTCACTCCGTAGGAACTAGCACCAAACCTTAATCCCCAACGAGACAGACGTGCCGGACAAAAGCAGGTCAACATCTGTGGTGACACGCTCCGATCCTTGACCAGTGTTCCCAAGCGTCCAGTCCGTCCGTATTCGGGCCCGGACGGGGCGGATGGCAGTATCGTACCTGAAATGGTGCCCGGGACGGACGGGTATCTTGGCGTCCGTCCGGACGACAGCACGGGACGGACTGGTAAGGACTGCAAGTGTTTCAGGTGGCGCAATTTTCCTGGTAGCTCCGGATGACCGGCGGGCCCTGCAGGTGACGGGCGGGCCCTATAGGTGATTGACGGGTCCTATAAGTAATTGGCGAGGACTGCAGAAGACGGGCGAGGACCGCAGATGGCGGGTGAGAACTGCAGGTACGATACGGGAGTTACCGATCCGTGGAGGACTGTAGACCCTACAGTCACCCTCTTAGACAGTTGCCTTTCCCAAAAGACGGACAATCTTACCCTATAGCTTGAGACAGACGCCCGGGGCGCTCGGGACTAAAGTCCTAGCGGTGCCTACAGGGCGGACCGGACGCTTGGGAACACTGTCCTTGACAGATTAAAGGCGCCCACCAACAAGACTAAACTCCGAGTCTCCGAATGACTTCTTGAGGTTTGCCACAGCAGTAACTACCTCGCGTAACTCTTGCTTGCCGGTGGTTGCCATTGGACGTTAAAGAGAATGAAGTTTGATAGAATTGGAACGGGAAGCGATGAGGTGGAAATTGGCGAGCAGGGGGAGAGGGGAACGGTGATGAACAGGAGGAATTTTATGGAGGTGCCGCAGTACAAACACCTCTAGGAAGCTGCGTTGGGCGACCGGAAAACCCAAGTGTGCCGTACCTCGACGCGTAGACAGGGGAAGAGAACGCAGTGACAGTCCCACTCTCCTACTAGCCAGTATGCCCTAACATGACACCCCCCGATGAGGTTACCCCAGCAGTTACTACCCTACTACATACACTTAGCTGTCCTATGCTAGATGACCAACTTCCTAACAAGAGGTACAAGTGATACCCACAGCTCGGTATCCATATATCATACCAAAGTAACCAAACGTATATGAGGACAGAAATATATATCAAAAACAAAACCAAGCTCTGATCCTTCTATTGATCACCAAGAAGACACTTGGTCTTATGGAAATTAGGGTGCACGCTAAGCGACTTATGTAAGCCTTTTTCCTTCGTCATACTGCAAATCATGGGCCACTCGCCCGGACGGATCAGTCGCTGATTCTCCTGGCGAGGAGGTATCTGGGGGTAGATTCGGATCACTTGGGTATCATAACTCGGCTCTCTAGCCAATAGAAAGAGAAATTAGGTTTGATTGCCCTTTCGCTTTGATGCTTTTTTTCGTTTTTTCGCTTTTCGTCCTTCCTTACACATTTTTCTATGCTTTAATTCATCAAATTTTTACAGAGCAGACAGATGGGATATGGGATTTGCTGGACGGTGAGTAGTTGTAATGAGGGCTATAAGTCAATAAGAGGTTTATAAGGCTTGTAGATTGCGAATGAGGGACGATGACTACTTCTACAACCTCAAGGAGAGAGGAAATTTCTCTATCGTGACCCGACCTTTTTTTTCGTTTGAGGTGGAAAGTCTTTAAGGTTACTAGTTAAGCCTTCTGTGTGACCTCTACGATTTTTCTTTCTTCCTGCCTTGAGACCCCCGGCTGTGCGAGCGAAGTCTGCCTCTCCCAAAGGTGCTTGTTCATTCCTTTTCCTATAACACTCACCCCAACGATTGATCACTTCCCGGAAGCAATTTACTACAACTCTCCTTGATCACGATTCAGACGCCGGTTTTGCCTTTCAACACTGAGTGATCACTGGTGATTTTCAACATTCTGTGCAACAAGGCAAGGTTCCAAAGCAAATACTATATCAAACTACCACTTGAATTGGATGGCTAATTGTGTCATTTGCTTAAGCAGTAGAAGCGACTCCATTGTCAATAGGTAATACAGTTCATTGACGTAGGGACGTAGGTTGCTTGGTTCAGGGGGGAACAGAGGGGCTGATGGGATTTTAAGAATACTGATGTTCTGATTTCTTTTTTTAGTGTCTCAATTTCTTAAAGGATCCCTTATCAGCAGAATGTTCGATATCTGTGGATGAGGTGGTGGTGTCTTGTTCGTCCGACAAGAGCGAGATACTACGATAAAATAAAAGAGAAAAGGAAGGAGAGAAAAACTAGAGAACCTTCGTATCGAGAGCAGGAGAAAGTTCGAGCAGAGGGGTATCAGCATGGCCTTGCCAAAATTGGCTGCCTCCTTTCCGCTCGAGGACTGTAGCCGTTACTGCTGATTCAATCGCTGTTTCCAGGCAGGGTTAGGGTCAATTATCTGCACTGCCCGTCCGTCGATCTAAGAGTATATAAGTGGCCGGTACCCTTGCAGGGCGAAACTGGAACATAGTGCGGCCGGATATAGTATAGGCATTGCGAGAATGAATCCGTTTAGTGTACAAAAGTGCGGGTTGTATGGCACCGGTTGTAGGTTAAGTGCAGCACGAGAAAGCCCGACCGGGATGGATAATCTACGATATCATTCCGCTCTTTAATCGACCCGTAGTGGGTAGGTACACAAGAGCTTGTTCAGATAGTACGGTATTGCGCGCATTTCTCAACCAGCGAGTCACACATGGTTACATCATAGGAATCAGGCTAGTATGGAGGGGGGGATGGCTAATTTGCACCATTGCCTCTTCTCTCCAGTCCCACAGATAGGCTCTCAAGATCCCAAAGCTTCCCCCTAACCGGCATCCGCAACACGCTCCCCAAGAACATGCGACCTTACAAATTATCCCCGAAAAATGCAACAACTTGCCCATACCCTCTCTCATATCCCTTTCGGGCCTCCTCGTCTGCCAATTGCGCCCTGGCCGCCATCCATCCGTGCACCATATTGTCGTAGACCTCAATGTAGCTCTTTGTCTTGACCGCTTCATTCGGATGAAGAGGTAATTCCTTCTTATACGCCTCAACCGCATCTGCGGGCTCATCCTTCGATGGGAGGACGAGTTGTGGGATTGTAGCTTTCTTAAAATCCTCCACATCCATCATCGCAGGGTGAAGCAGCGCAGAGGCAGTAAACGGGGTCCCGGGACCGGAGACTAGTGCGGCTACCTATTTCCTCCTTATTAGCACCTTCCCTCCGGGCAATAGTAGCAGAAACCAGGAGCCCACCTTCGCCCCCCAACAATATCCCACTACGCCCCACCTCTCCACCTCCGGAAACTCCTTCTTCAGCCCCTCCGCGACAGCCCTCACGTTCGCCTCGCCATCCTTGGAGTTTGCAGGGCCATTAAGGAATGCCATGAGCGCCTTCCCTTTCTCCGGTGTGTCGGGGGGGTAGCAGTTCGGTTCCGCCACCACTCCCTTGAAAAAGTCCGGCATGACGACCAGGTGTTGCGCCGAAGCGAGGATATCCGCACCCTGAAGGGTTTGGGGGAAGTAGCCGAATATGTCAAATATCACGAGGATCCCCGTCTTACTAGTCTTGGGCCCAGTGATGTAGGATTTGAAGTTTGCGACTTCCCCGAAGGCGCCCTTTGGGGTGTAGTCGTGTGTTATGACGGGGGGGATTTCGCAGCAGGCTTTGGAGGCCATGTTGTGGTTTGATCGCTTTGTTTGCCTGCGATTGGTGGTGAAAGGATGGACTGGCGGGGGTGGATATGGGGAGGTAGGCGCGCACGACAGAGATGTGGAGAAGTGCGGGGTTTGCCCATGAACTCGAGCTTAGTAGGTGGGGGAAACACAATTACGGTAAACGTGACGACAAATACCATATCCCTACGTAGCCGAGCCATTGAGTCACCTTAGGAATTGGACCGCGCTACGAACATTCCACGGAGATGTGCTCGAGCGCAGTGCTCGGGCAGTCTAGTTGATGAACATGGGAGCCAACTGGGGGTCAAAGATACTGGAATCCTGTTGCACTACCTGGTTGGCCAACCGACCAATTTCAACCCGATGGCGTGAGTACGGACACAGCACTAACTTACCACTGTGGCCTATGGTACAAGTACCAATTCTTGGCTCGGTGGCGAGTAACTTCTGTTATTGCTACTTGACCAAATTAGCAATTATACCAAAACGGGTGCTAATCCTTGGCACCTGGATACGAGAAAAGCCTATAATACATCTTGAGTACGAGTACTGCACTCGAGTACAGTCGCACCTCATTACTGGCATAATGAAACCCTTTAAACGGCCTAGCTGAAACGAATAACTCCTCTAGGAATTTACACCCCGCTCCATCCAAGCGTACCTCACTATGGGGAATTTCATCCAAAACCTCGCAATAATGACGGAAAACCCATGAACCCCTGGGGCTCCCTATTACGAGTGCGATCGTGATTTCCATGATACATACATGTAGAGTGCAGTATTGTAGGTTCATCCCCGCCTGTGTTTAAATATTGTTTCTTTATCTAATTAGCGGACAACAGATCGGGACAGCTGGGATAAATTTATGATATTATCGGAGTGCAATTACTCGCGAATATATTTTCGTTATTGGAAGAAGCAGATACTTTAGTGTAGTTCGAAAGCTTGAAATGGAAAAGGTTTTTGCATTAATACAAGACAGGGATTACTTTGCTGGTTAACTATCCCTGTCGTGTACTCGAGTACGGAAGCACACCCCCGGGCACTTATACTGGTAGTAGGTTATTTGCACTTCCGAACATTTGATAGGTACTGTAGTCTTGAAAAAGGGGCCGGTAATCAACCCGATTTTCGATTACTGTAAAAACTCGTGAGAACAACTATCTCCGCTCCCCCAAGACGGGTTTGTTTCCAGCGAACATAACAGAGTTGTGAATACCCGTTAATGAGATCCCCTGGCTGCCGACCCTGCATAATGTTAGGGAAAACCTAATCCTTCTCAGGAGTTTTTGTCTCGGAACCCGGACATTAAAGCCCAGGTAGTGGGTTGTCCGGATTTGAACAGTAGACTACCAATTAATAACCAATAACATTAATGTGTCTATCTAGAAAAAAGCAAAGAAACGCTATAATCCACCCAGCATCCATCAATCCGGAAATGAGCGTCTTTGATAGAAAAAAACACAAAAGCATAAAAAACATAAAAAGGCCGGAAAAAAATAACCTTCACAAAGGAAATAGAGCTACCATCGTGAGGCACCCAAGAAAAATTACGAAAAGAACAAAATAGCAAACTTAAATCTTCACTCTTCCGGATGTAACAATGCCCTCAGCAACCGGCCGTGCAGCTTCAATCATATAAGTCCTCCCCTTGAGCAGCCATCCAATGACTCCCCACAATTTCCACCCTTTGATGAAAACAACCGCATTGGCGAACCTCCTTCCCATGGGGACGGCCATCAGAAGCTCATCGCTGTGAACATACTTCTTGAACACCTCCTCCCCACCACCATTGATCGATGAAAGGATATTCTGCATAGCAACAGCCCATTGCCCATCCACCGTAGTGAGCTTCCTGTTCCCCCAGTGCGTGACGTCTCCGATAGCCCAGACATTCTGCGTCCCCCTGACGCGCATGTACTCGTCCATGTTGATCCACCCCGCGCTATCGAGCAAATCTTTTGCCAGGAAGGACGTGTTCGGATAAATTCCCCAGGTAGCGATGTGCAGATCAGCAGAAAGGACCTCGCCATTGCTTAGGACCAGCTCCACGACTCCCTCGACGCCCTTCGTAGCGGGGCGTTCTTCGACGACCTTGACGCCCGTCTTGACTTTCACGCCGATCTTGGTCAGGATCTTCCTCGCTGACGCGCCGACGTCCGTCCGTGGCACCTGCGGGAGGAGTTCCTCGCTGGAGGATATAATGAGAACCTCCTTCTCTGCGCCATAAAAGTCCTTGATCTCCCCGGCGAATTCCACACCCGTTGCACCTGCTCCTGATACGACGATCTTTTTAGCGGCCTTGACGGCGGCGCGGGTATTGGCTACAATCTCCTCGGTATTGCCGTCGCGGGCATGCTTGAAGCCCCACTCCTTCCCAGTGCCCCCGGATGTATTCGCTCCGCTGGCAATGATGAGGTGGTCATACGTAACGCCCGTCTCTCCCTTCCCGCCGTGTAAAGCGACGGTGACGGTCTTGCTATTAGTATCCACCGCCGAAGCCTTGCCGTGGAGGAATGTGAACCGCGAGCCGTGTTTTTCGAGCTTGGGTAGGAAGGGGATGAATAGGTCTGCATTATTCTTCCCAAGGATGGACTGCTCGACCAAAGCGCGGGGGGCGGCAGGGTTGAAGTAGAAGTTTGTCGAAGGGTTGATCAGAGTGATTGTCCAAGATTCTGGAGCGTGCTTGAGGAGATAGTGTGCTGCCGGGAGGCCCGAATACGAAGCACCGATGATCACGATGTTGGATGTCATCTCTCCAATGAGCCGGGTAGAAAGCAGGTAAAGATGTAAAGAAGGAGATGACAAGGGAGGAATTATCTCAATAGGCAGAAACTAACAACTAACGCAGCTTGAAGAGAAAAGGATAACACAATGAAGAGGGGGAAACCCAGCAATATATATATTTCAAAAAATTAAAATATGGGAAGCACAGAAAAACCTTAAAAAAATCTTCTTAATTCCTCTCGCACTCACCCGCCAACCCACATCCCGCTGCTCTCTAATTAACTAAGCATTACCGTAGTTGACGGTAGTCCGGTACCGGCACTAAGGCGGGCAGCGCAATTCCATGTTGCTCCAGTACGAGTGCCGGGGGGGGGACGCTTTCGCACAAGACAGGGATTATTTTACGGATTAACCTGAACCAACTCCCCAAAACTTTTATCCCTAACGCTTAATAGTCTCAGGCTACATAAGCCCGGAAAGGTATTTCTGTAAGGGCCCTCAGAGATGCACAGACTTTTTGCTGTACGACATATTATTTCTTTAATCCCGCCTTCCGGGCACACGGCCTAGGACAGGCAGTCATTGGCCCCGATGATAACACCTCTTCGACAAAAGATAAGACTCAAAAAGCAAAACCCCCGACATTTGGGCCGGCTACCTACAGATCGCGCAGCGAGAAATCACGTGATTTCGGGCTTAACTCCACCGTCCGCTGACAAACTCAAAGCAGAAAACCCTGGCCACAACCCCGCCCCTTGTTGGTTTATCGGGGAATTAATCGGTGCAACGATGGAACGATGGACCGGTGAATGGTCGGTGAACGCATGATTAATATGCTATGTATTACAAATTTCTCGGGGTGATTAGGACATACGGTAGTGCTAGTGATGGTAGCTTATTGTAGCTTACATACTGTAGAGTCTCTTGAAAGCCACCAACCGATCACCAGCGGAAAATCAGCCCGCCAGCACAGAGCGGATTTAGTTCGGTTCAGGAGGACCGACATGTCCCGAGCGATGATCTGATGCTGTGTCAAGAAAACGCTAAGCCTCTTCCTCGCTTCGGAATCCGGGGCTTCAAGGCCAACCGAGATAGTGGATTCCAAGAGACTTTGCAGTCCGTGTGGTTTTCTCTGCTCTTCTGCTCGTTAACTATTCCCAATCCTATATCAACTCGCGACACCCAAAAGCCAAGATGTTCCACACTGAGCTCTATTCCACCAGCCTGCAAAACCTTGAAATTCCCTAGGTAATTCACCGTGCCAACCTCCGGACCCGCTCAATCTTCAGATAGAGTGCTACATAATAAACATTTGAACAATCCACTATAGGAACAATCAGGCAGTACCATACCTTACTACTTATATAGCACAGTACCAAACCCGGAGATCACCTAGTAATCCACGGGCCCCCGAGCCCGCCATAGATAATTAAGTATTGCGAGTGCGAGGGCTACCTGGACTCGAGTATAGTTCCGGGCGCGACAAACCATGGCCCAATCCTTAAAATATCACCAACTTCGAACCTGTGAGTTGGACAACCACAACCTCCACACTTAAGACCCCCAGCAAACACGCTCAACAATATCTTGTTAAAACCCTTGCCAATAACGAGCAAAGACGCATATCACCACCGGATTAAAAAATCATCACCCTCTGATAAGCGACTTTGAATTCCTTGTACCAGTAACACAGGCTATGAGATCTACTCGTATTGCCTTGAACAAGACCCCCCCCGTCCGTCGCTATCAATTAGAGAGGGAGAGGCCAACAATTACTGCGCGTATCATAACTTGCGGCATAGCACAATACATCTCCAGTCCGAAAATTCTTCGGTACCAGCAGTCCACCCCGCCCCGAAGTCTCGAGTACCCCACAAAATCCGGTGGAGCTCGTTTTTGCGCCAAAAGACCAAAACGAGTTGTGGGTCAGGACTTCTCACGAAGTAACCCTTCTCCGTTAGTAAGCGGCGATTTTTTTTGGTCTGTTCATTGAGCCCCCGGTCCGTTGACGTTGCTCTCTACCCCAAGAGGTCAGCGTATCATACTTCGCCACACCTTCTTTTGACCTCTTAGCGTGAGGATGGGTCTCATTAGATTATGCGGTAGAACTTAGGTGCCTAACTAAGTTCCCGTGCCGCAAACTGCATTATCCAGGGGGGGAACTAGCAGTAGAGTGACATGTTCATCATTTACTACGCGAAAGGGTAACAAGCTTAGCAGTAGCGAAAGGTGAACGGAGGCGCCGGAAGATGTCCTTCCCGAATCCCGAGCCAAAAGCAAAGCACGGCAGAGAGACATGGTAACATCCGGGGGAGATCTATGGAGATCCTTATTGGCCAAGTCAGACTTTCGTCAACCATTCAACTCAAACCTTATCGACACTACCTCTCGGGCGAGAGATCCGAGAATCACGTGACTCGGCTTGGGGCTGATTACGGTACACGGAATACCGGGGCACATCGTCACCTTTCGGATCCGGGGGTCAGGCGAATACCGGTACCAGTAGGCCAAATGGACTTCTTTCAAACCACACCGCGTTATGGTCTGCATGATAGCATGGACTCCGCGTTGTGGATGAGTTGATCATGAATCAGCTGATTCATTAATCATAGTCCGCATTGTGACACGATTGTTGGCCGGTGCCTAAAAAGAAGGAAATATCATAGCAAGACTGAATTACCAACACTGACAAATATTAGGAGAGGCCGTGGTTGATTCCGGGGTACATTCTGCGCCGTGCTGGAGACTGGGCGGGTAACCAACAGGACCAATTATGATATCATACCAGAAATCTTCTGTAACCTGAGCCTTGACAATTTACATTTTAGCCCACCGAACACCGATACCATTGTTCGTCACCCGCCTAGCTTCGTCGTGGGCACTGTTAAGAATCTCGAGTACTTGTATTCTCATCGTTGTATTCGGAATACGGTTGCTATAAAAGTGCCGGGAGGTGTGTCAGAATTATGTGAATTATCAAAGATATGATAGGTTTAATACAAAGAGGGAAATGTAGCCGATCGTAAGTTTGTGGGAGTGACCTATGTGTGAACTAAAAGGTAATAAAAGAGAACAAGCTTGGCCTGGTGCGAGAATAAATGATGCAAGTAATCATAAGTACTGCTCGCCATCTTTGGTGATAATACTATGACATAAATCTTTAATATTACCTGATTCCGAATACACGATGAAAATGCAAGTACTTGAGTACCTACGTTCTCATCATGTATTCGGAATCAGGTAACTATTAGCAGTGTTCCGGAACTGGTGGAAATGGGGTAGAATTGGATTAGCGATGTCATAATAGCGATAATTACAGGAACAATGATGGCCGTAGTGGCGACACAAATGAACTAAAGTTGAGGTAGCAAGCTTAAAGGTGGTATGGGAACCAGTGATTCAGAAAAGGCAAAACATTATCGGCAAAACCATGCTAGAACTGAAGACTAACTGTGCTGGGAGCAGGGTAATCATGAGAGCTGAAGGCTAGCTGGGAGCAAGGAGAGAAGGAAAGAGTTGGAGAGGATTTATGGATTTAAGGTATTGGGGGAATGGGCGTACAAGTTAGGTATGCTAGGGAGGGGCTTTTTGGAAAGGTTGGTAGACCGTGGGCAGGGGGTGGGATGAAAGGCCAATAGGGAGTGGGCCGGCAGAAACTATTGAAAAGAAGGCTAGACGGAAGGCAGTTATTTCGTTTTATATTAGAGTACAAGTACTGCTTGTTTGTAGTTTTTCCCGCCTCTCAACTCCATCTATTGTTAAAATAATCAATCGGGATAACCATGAGAGCCTAGTTTTTGTCCCCTTTCAGAACCCCCTTTTGGAACTGGTGCCCCTACTGGCCCCCAATTCTGAATACACTCGTGTCCAAAAAGTTCTCGCTGATCCAAAAGTACTCTGGTAGGGCTTGGCAGTAACAGAAGTATTTATGCTGTATCATACTTGTACTACGGTATAGGGTCTATTAAAGATGCTCTAAAAAAGATCGCATATTCATCAAGTAGAACACCCAGTCCTTGTGAATCCTTATTCCCCCTTAAGAGAAATTGCGGATGAACCGAATATCGAGGTTTTGCACGGCCAAACGCACTCCAGTTGCCACAGTAACAACGTGGGTAAGGGTTACTGGAGTGCAGACAGGAAGTGCGGGGGCTCGCACGCACTCCTGGAGTGCAGCCTCCTGCACGCACTTCGCCTTGGATTTGGAGGGTAAACAAATGATATGATTGGAGGATTTCAATGTCGTAACCAAAACCCTACTCAAACACACCGAACAATGTAGTACCGGTACCCTAGATAGTGTTTAAAATAAATATAAAAATTTAATAAATAAATAAGAATACACCGAACAATCTCTCACTATGATGGAGAATAATCATGCTTGCTAAGGCCCTGTTTGGTTGTGCTGGGCCCATTCAGGACCGTTCCAGTGGGAAACGGTCGGACCTGGAGGAACGGTTGTTGCCAACTTGGCACCATTTGCTTCTGACAAACACATTAAAAAATTTCACCCTAGAGCCTCATGGAGAAATTTTACTAGTGTTTCTAATGCTTCTCAAATTTAAACCTTCGACGCTCTACCTACAACTTCCCTGAATTCACAACATCTGCTCCTGGCTTCCAGCTCTAGCTTGTAGACCCAGCTCCTTCTCCCCTGCTATTATCTGCTGGAGTACTCATTCAATTGTTGGAAATAAAAATAAGAATCAAGGATGTATTGTTGATATTATATTATAAAGGAGTTATTCTAGAGGACAATAATTATTTTATTGGTATGATATAAATATTTGCTTATAATGTTTCTACATGGCAACTGCTTTGTCAGGGCGGGAATGGAATGGTAGATGCCTTTTACCGTTGCCAAACGCCCATTCCGTTCTCCCATTTTGGAATGGAAGGGGAACGGTCGTTTGTATGTGGCAACGGAATGGGCCCAGCACAACCAAACAGGGCCTAAGAAATTGAAGTGCGGGAGGCAACAGCTGCAAAACCTCGCTCTTTTTCCATCTTGCACTTGGTTTACAATTCGCTCCCGCGGAGTGCGTGCACCCAGTGCAAAATCTCGATAATATGGACTACTTAATATAAGAAAACAGAATCTTACCCAAGTAATAGTACCTCTGAAACCGCCAAGCCCTACTAGAGTACTTTTAGATCAGCGAGAACTTTTTAGACACGAGTGTAGTACTTGTAAGTTATCATGTATCATACGAGTACAGTACTAGGGTGTGAGCAAAAGTACGGCGAAGGCTTGGCTGCCATTTACATAGAAATTCTGCGAGCCACGTTCGCCAGACCTACCCGCAACCCCCGGTATGATACAAGTCAAACCATTTCGCAGCGGAACGGCCTCCGCCTCTTCCATTTCTACCAAACAGGCCCTGAAATTTAAGCTCTCGTTTCTCCAACACCTTCCACCCTCAGTTCTTGCCACCTTTCGAAAATGTCTTCACCTATCAACGCCGAGTCTCAACCCCCTGCTGAAATACCGCCTTTCCTTCCCGCTGCCATCCTCGAAAGTGCTGGGATAAAACTCTGCATAGTTGGAAATGCGGCCGTAATTCACTTCGGATCAGAT
>Ga0307510_10001558_pt1 | contig 25339 bp, 23 predicted proteins | sample 12_EM_MG_FD_207224 | JGI IMG/M metagenome (GOLD analysis project Ga0307510, IMG submission 207224) | Populus trichocarpa ectomycorrhiza microbial communities from riparian zone in the Pacific Northwest, United States - 12_EM | ecosystem: Host-associated > Plants > Roots > Unclassified | place... | reverse complement strand
GTCCGCGTCGAAAAACTTTCGATAGCCAAAGGTCACATTGGAGTCACGGGCCACAGGCTTCGCCGTAGGGCTTGACACCCCTTCGGGGGGCTCATAACTTCGCTCTCTGAATCGTTTCATACACACGTCGTTCCGTCGCACGTCACAGGAGCCCTCAAGTGACCGATCTCGCCGCGGTGAAGGCCGCTCTCAGGACCCAGGCAGTCGAGACGCCGTCGTGGGCGTACGGGAACTCGGGGACCCGGTTCAAGGTCTTCGCCCAGGAGGGCGTGCCGCGGACCCCGCAGGAGAAGCTGGAGGATGCCGCCAAGGTCCACGAGTTCACCGGCGTGGCTCCTACGGTCGCCCTGCACATCCCCTGGGACCGGGTCGACGACTTCGGGGCGCTGGGGAAGTTCGCGCAGGACCACGGGCTGAAGCTCGGCGCGATCAACTCCAACACGTTCCAGGACGACGACTACCGGCTCGGCAGCGTGTGTCATCCCGACGCGGCGGTGCGGCGCAAGGCGCTGGATCATCTGCTGGAGTGCGTCGACATCATGGACGCGACGGGCTCCGCCGATCTGAAGCTGTGGTTTGCCGACGGCACGAATTATCCGGGGCAGGATGATCTGAGCGCGCGCCAGGACCGGTTGGCGGAGGCGCTCGCGGCGGTGTACGAGCGGCTCGGGGACGGGCAGCGGATGTTGCTGGAGTACAAGTTCTTCGAGCCGGCGTTCTACGCGACGGACGTGCCGGATTGGGGTACTGCGTACGCGCACTGTCTGAAGCTCGGGCCGAAGGCGCAGGTCGTGGTCGACACGGGGCATCACGCGCCCGGCACCAATATCGAGTTCATCGTGGCCACGTTGCTGCGGGAGGGGAAGCTCGGGGCGTTCGACTTCAACTCTCGGTTCTATGCGGACGATGACCTGATGGTGGGGGCGGCTGATCCGTTTCAGTTGTTCCGGATCATGTACGAGGTGATCCGGGGTGGCGGGTTCACGGCTGATGTCGCCTTCATGCTCGATCAGTGTCACAACATCGAGGCGAAGATTCCGGCGATCATCCGGTCGGTGATGAATGTGCAGGAGGCTACGGCCAAGGCGTTGCTGGTGGACCCCGTGGCGTTGGCTGCTGCGCAGCGTGCCGGGGATGTGCTGGAGGCTAATGCCGTGCTCATGGACGCCTACAACACGGATGTACGGCCGCTGCTGCGTGAGGTGCGGGAGGAGCAGGGGCTTGCCCCTGACCCGATTGCTGCGTATCGCTCCAGCGGGTGGCAGGAGCGGATTGTTGCTGAGCGGGTTGGGGGGCGGCAGGCGGGGTGGGGCGCGTAGGCGTCTGCCGGGTTCCTGTCTGTTTGCGGGTGCGGGCCGTATGTGGCTGGTCGCGCCCACGCGGCGGAGCCGCATATCGATACAGCCCCGCGCCCCTCAAGGTAATGCGCTCGCCCTCTCTCGAAAAGGACTGGAAGTTCATGGCACCGCACCGCGAAGCCGACGCGCTCGTCGCCCGTTCTCATCGGCTCGGCGCCGATCCTCGTAATACCAACTACGCCGGCGGTAACACGTCCGCGAAGGGCACTGACACCGATCCCGTCACCGGCGGTGATGTCGAGCTGATGTGGGTCAAGGGGTCCGGAGGGGATCTCGGGACGCTCACCGAGGGCGGGCTGGCCGTGCTGCGGCTCGATCGGATGCGGGCGCTTGTCGACGTGTATCCGGGGGTCGAGCGCGAGGACGAGATGGTGGCCGCGTTCGACTACTGCCTGCACGGCAAGGGGGGTGCGGCGCCCTCGATCGACACCGCTATGCACGGGCTCGTGGACGTCGCGCATGTCGATCATCTGCACCCGGACTCGGGGATCGCGCTCGCCTGTGCCGCCGACGGGGAGAAGCTGACCGCCGAGTGTTTCGGGGACACCGTGGTGTGGGTGCCGTGGCGGCGGCCCGGATTTCAGCTGGGGCTGGACATCGCTGCCGTCAAGGCCGCCCATCCGCAGGCCGTCGGGTGTGTGCTCGGGGGGCATGGGATCACCGCGTGGGGTGACACCTCCGAAGAGTGCGAGCGGAACTCCCTGCACATCATCCGGACCGCCGAGGCGTTCCTCGTCGAGCAGGGGAAGGCAGAGCCCTTCGGGCCCGTCGTCGAGGGCTACGGTCCGCTCGGCGATGGTGAGCGACGGGAGCGGGCCGCCGCGCTCGCGCCGTACGTCCGTGCTGTCGCCTCTCAAGACCGGCCGCAGGTCGGGCACTTCACCGATTCCGATGTCGTGCTTGATTTTCTCGCGCGGGCCGAGCATCCCCGGCTCGCCGCGCTCGGTACCTCGTGTCCCGATCACTTCCTGCGGACCAAGGTCAGGCCGCTCGTTCTCGATCTGCCGCCCACCGCTCCGCTGGACGAAGCCATCGCCCGGCTGAAGGAGCTGCACGCCGCCTATCGCGAGGAGTACGCCGCCTACTACCAGCGGCACGCGCTGCCCGACTCCCCCGCGATGCGCGGTGCCGATCCGGCGATCGTGCTGATCCCGGGCGTGGGCATGTTCTCCTTCGGCAAGGACAAGCAGACGGCGCGGGTGGCCGGCGAGTTCTACGTCAACGCCATCAACGTGATGCGCGGGGCCGAGGCCGTGTCGGCCTACGCGCCGATCGAGGAGTCGGAGAAGTTCCGCATCGAGTACTGGGCGTTGGAGGAGGCCAAGCTCCAGCGGATGCCCAAGCCCAAGCCGCTCGCCACGCGGGTCGCGCTCGTCACCGGTGCGGGGAGCGGCATCGGGAAGGCCATCGCCCGGCGGCTGGTCGACGAAGGGGCTTGCGTTGTTGTCGCGGATCTCAACTCCGCCAGCGCGCAGGCTGTTTCGGAGGAACTGGGCGGACCCGACAAGGCCGTCGCCGTCACCGTTGATGTGACGGACGAAGGGCAGATCGCCGATGCCTTCAAGGCTGCCCTGCTCGCCTTCGGTGGCGTCGATCTCGTGGTCAACAATGCCGGGATCTCCATCTCCAAGCCCCTGTTGGAGACTTCGGCCCGGGACTGGGACCTTCAGCACGACATCATGGCCCGCGGGTCGTTCCTCGTCTCGCGTGAGGCTGCCCGGGCGATGATCGCGCAGGGGCTCGGGGGCGACATTCTGTACATCGCTTCCAAGAACGCCGTGTTCGCCGGGCCCAACAACATCGCCTACTCCGCCACCAAGGCCGACCAGGCCCATCAAGTACGGCTCCTCGCCGCCGAGTTGGGTGAGCACGGCATCCGTGTCAACGGGATCAACCCGGACGGTGTCGTGCGTGGCTCGGGCATCTTCGCGGGCGGCTGGGGTGCGCAGCGGGCGGCGACCTATGGGATCGAGGAGGAGAAGCTCGGCGAGTTCTACGCCCAGCGGACCATCCTCAAGCGTGAGGTGCTGCCGGAGCATGTCGCCAACGCCGTCTTCGCCCTCACCGGTGGGGACTTGACGCACACCACCGGGCTGCACGTCCCGGTCGACGCCGGCGTTGCGGCCGCCTTCCTTCGGTGAGCGCGGACGTGAAGACGTATGCCGCGGTCGACCTGGGCGCGTCCAGTGGACGGGTCATGGTCGGCCGCGTCGGGCCGGACTCCCTGGAGTTGGCGGAGGCGCACCGCTTTCCCAACCGGCCCGTCCGCACGCCCGAGGGGCTGCGCTGGGACATCCTCGCGCTGTACGCGGGTGTCCTGGACGGGCTCCGGGCGGCCGGCGCGGTCACCGGCGGGCGGCTCGACTCGGTCGGCATCGACAGCTGGGCCGTGGACTACGGCCTGCTGGACGCCGACGGGGCGTTGCTGGGCAATCCCGTGCACTATCGGGACGCCCGCACGGAGGGCGTCGCCGAGAAGGTGTGGGCGACCGTGCCAACGGGTGAGTTGTACGCGTCGACCGGGTTGCAGTACGCGCCGTTCAATACGGTGTACCAGCTGACGGCGGCCCGCGACTCGGCCCAACTGGCGCACGCCGAGCGGCTGTTGCTCATCCCCGATCTGCTGTCGTACTGGCTGACCGGGGAGCAGGGCACCGAGCTGACGAACGCCTCGACCACCCAGCTCATCGATCCCCGGACGCGCGACTGGGCGTACGACATCGCCTCGCGCCTCGGCATCGACCTCGGGCTGTTCGCGTCGTTGCGGCAACCGGGCGATCCTGCCGGGGTGTTGCGGGCAGAGGTGGTGGAGGAGACGGGGCTGAGCGGGCCCGTGCCGGTGACGGTGGTCGGTTCGCATGACACGGCGTCAGCGGTCGCCGCCGTTCCGGCAGTTGAGGAGCGGTTCGCCTATATCTGTACCGGCACCTGGTCTCTGGCCGGTCTGGAGCTCGACGCGCCGGTGCTCGGCGAGGCGAGCCGGGCCGCCAACTTCACCAACGAGCTGGGGCTCGACGGGACGGTCCGCTATCTGCGCAACATCATGGGGCTGTGGCTGCTTCAGGAGTGCGTACGGGCCTGGGGCGAGCCGGAGTTGGGCGAGTTGCTGCGCGGGGCGGCCCGGGTGCCGGCGCTGCGGTCGGTCGTGGACGCGGGGGACGCCGGATTCCTGGCGCCTGGGCGGATGCCGGAGCGGATCGCCGATGCGTGTCGCGGTTCCGGGCAGCCGGTGCCTCAGTCCCGGGCGGAGATCACGCGCTGCATTCTCGACTCCCTCGCGCTCGCCCATCGGCGGGCGGTCGGCGACGCGCAGGAACTCGCCGGTCATCCGGTCGACGTCGTGCATGTCGTCGGGGGCGGTACCCGCAACGCGCTGTTGTGCCAACTGACCGCCGACGCCTGCGGGTTGCCGGTGGTCGCGGGTCCCGCGGAGGCCGCCGCCCTGGGCAACGTGCTCGTCCAGGCGCGGGCCCACGGGCTCGTCGGTGACCTGGCCGGGATGCGGGGACTCCTCGCCCGTACCCAGCCGACCACCCGTTATGAACCGCGAGGCGACACCGCCCGGTGGCGTGCCGCCGAGGCCCGGCTCACCGCACGATGAACCGGGGGCTCCCCGAGACGGTGACCTCCGACTACGCTGCACCCATCCGATGACCGACCACTAAGGAGCCGCGATGCGTGTCGCCCTGTTCCTGACTTGCGTCAATGACACGCTCTATCCGGACACCGGGCGCGCCGTGGTGAAACTGCTGACCAGGCTGGGCGTCGAGGTCGACTTCCCGATGGCCCAGACATGCTGCGGGCAGGCGCACTACAACACCGGCTACCGGCATGAGGCCGAGCCGCTCGCCCGGCATTTCTCCGATGTCTTCGGGGAGTACGAGGCGATCGTCACGCCGTCCGGGTCGTGCGGGGCGATGGTGCGGGAGCTGTATCCGCGGATGGGGGAAAGGGCGCGGGCCGAGGGGCGCGGGGACACACTCGCGGCCACGTTGGCGCCGGTGGTGCCGAAGACGTACGAGCTGACCGAGTTCCTCGTGGACGTGCTCGGGGTGACGGACGTCGGGGCCTACTACCCGCACAAGGTGACCTACCACCCCACCTGTCACGGGCTGCGCAGCCTCGGGCTCGGCGACCGGCCCCGGAAGCTCCTCCAGGCCGTCAAAGGGCTGGAGTTGGTCGAGCTGCCCGGTGCGGACGAGTGCTGCGGGTTCGGCGGGACGTTCGCCGTGAAGAACGCCGACGTCTCGGCGGCCATGGGTGCCGACAAGGTGGCCAACGCCGCGTCGACGGGCGCCGAGGTGCTGTGCGCGGCGGACAACTCCTGTCTGATGCACATCGGGGGCACGATGGCGCGGCTCCACACCGAGATGCGGCCGGTGCACATCGCGGAGATCCTGGCCGCGACGGAGACGGAAGAGGAGGCGGGCGCATGAGCGGGACGTTCGTCGGTATGCCCGCGTTCCCGGCCTTCCCCGTGGCCGCCCACGAGGCCGTCAACAACCAGACCCTGCGCGGAAATCTGCGCCACGCCACCCACACGATCCGCGCCAAACGGGCCAAGGCCGTGGCGGAGCTGTCCGACTGGGCCGCGCTGCGCGAGGCCGGCAAGCAGATCAAGGACCACACGCTCCGTCATCTCGACCGGTATCTGGTCCAGTTGGAGGAGTCGGTGACGGCGGCGGGCGGCATCGTCCACTGGGCCGCCGACGCGGACGAGGCCAACCGGATCGTGACCCAACTCGTCAAGGAGACGGGCGAGTCGGAGGTCGTCAAGGTCAAGTCGATGGCCACGCAGGAGATCGGGCTCAACGAGGCCCTGGAGGCGGAGGGCATCCACGCCTACGAGACCGATCTCGCCGAGCTGATCGTGCAGTTGGGCAAGGACCGCCCCTCGCACATCCTGGTCCCCGCGATCCACCGCAACCGGGGCGAGATCCGGGAGATCTTCGTCCGCGAGATGAGCGAGTGGGGGCGCCCGGCACCGGACGGGCTGACCGACACGCCCGCCGAACTCGCCGAGGCCGCCCGTCTCCACCTCCGCGAGAAGTTCCTGCGCGCCAAAGTCGGTATCTCCGGCGCCAACTTCATGGTCGCCGAGACCGGCACGCTCGTCGTCGTCGAGTCCGAGGGCAACGGCCGGATGTGCCTCACCCTCCCCGAGACGCTGATCTCGGTCGTCGGCATCGAGAAGATCGTGCCCACCTGGCAGGACCTGGAGGTGTTCCTCCAGACCCTCCCCCGCTCCTCGACCGCCGAGCGCATGAACCCGTACACCAGCACATGGACCGGTACGACGGACGGGGACGGGCCGCGCACCTTCCACCTGGTGCTGCTCGACAACGGCCGCACCGACACCCTCGCCGACGAGGTCGGCCGCCAGGCCCTGCGCTGCATCCGCTGCTCGGCCTGCCTGAACGTCTGCCCGGTGTACGAGCGGGCCGGCGGTCACGCCTACGGCTCGGTCTACCCGGGCCCGATCGGCGCGATCCTCAGCCCCCAACTCCGGGGCACCGCAAGCGAGATCGACGCCTCACTGCCGTACGCCTCGTCCCTGTGCGGTGCCTGCTACGAGGTGTGCCCGGTCGCCATCGACATCCCCGAGGTGCTGGTGCATCTGCGGGAGCGGATCGTGGAGGGCGGGCCGGTGGTCCGCGAGGGCAACAAGGTCGTCCTGCAACCCGCCAAGGGGCACGCGGCCGAGCGCGCGGCCATGCGGGCGGCCCGCTGGACGTTCACCCACCCGGGCGCCCTGCGCACCGGCCAGCGGCTCGCGTCCCGCACCCGGCGCTTCCATCCACGGACCCTGCCCGGCCCCGGCAAGGCATGGAGCGGCACCCGGGACCTGCCCGCCGTACCCGCGGAGCCGTTCCGCGACTGGTGGCAGCGCACGCACGGTGGAAAGGACGGCTCCAAGTGAGCAGCAGGGAACGGATTCTGGGCCGTGTGGAGCGCGCGCTCGTGGACGTGCCGAAGGACGACACGCCCTACGAGCAGGCCTTCGAGCGCGGTTATCTGAGCGAGCACGGGGACCGGAGTGTCGAGCGGACGGTGGAGCTGCTCGCCGAGAACCTGGCCGACTACCGGGCGCTCGTGCACCGGTGCACGGAGACCGAACTGGCCGCCGTGCTCGCCGGGTTGCTCGCCGCGCGGGGCTCGAGGACCGTCGTCGTACCGCCGGGTCTTGAGCCTTCCTGGCTCGCGGTGGCCGACGCGGAGCAGGTCGCCGACCGGGCCGGGAGCACCCCCGCCGAGCTGGACCGGGTCGGCAGTGTCGTCACGGCGTGCGCGGTGGCCGTCGCCGAGACCGGGACCATCATCCTGGACGGCGGCCCGGACCAGGGTCGCCGCCGGATCACGCTCGTCCCCGACCACCACATCTGTGTCGTACGGGTGCCGGACCAGGTGGTGTCCTCGGTCCCCCAGGCGCTCCGACGCCTCGACCCGACACGCCCGTTGACCTGGATCTCGGGTCCCTCCGCGACCAGTGACATCGAGCTGGACCGGGTCGAGGGCGTGCACGGTCCGCGCACCCTGGAGGTGGTGCTGGTGAGCGGTCAGGTGAGCGTGGACGTCAACTCGTAGCTGCCGGACGGTAGTTGGTAGGAGGCGGTGCCGTCCGTGAAGCCGAGGAACTCCACGCCCAGCGCCTCGGTCAGGGGCCGGTCGTTCTCGTGGACGGTCGACGGGTCGGTGGTGGGGATGCGCAGGGTCGCCGTGCTGTTCGCGGGGACCACCGCCCGGTACGTCAACTTCCCTTCCCGCGCGGTCCATTCGCTGACGATCTCGCCGTAGGGGGAGACGTGTGAGCCGCGGACCTTCGTGATCCTGCCGGTCGGGTCGAGGTGCGGCCGGAGGAAGAAGTGCTTGAAGCCCGGGTGTCCGGGGTCCTTGGCGATGCCGGCCATGCTCTCGTACATCCACTCCATGATCGCGCCGTAGGCGTAGTGGTTGAAGGAGTTCATGTCGACGGGTCCGAAACCGTCCCGCTTCGAGTACGAGTTCCAGCGCTCCCAGACGGTGGTGGCGCCGTTGGCCACCGAGTACAGCCAGGACGGCATCGCGTTCTGGTGGAGGAGGCTGTACGCGAGGTCGACGCGGCCCTCGTCGGTGAGGACGGGGGCGATGACGTTCACGCCGAGGAAGCCCACGGCGAGGGTGTTCTCCGGGTACTCCACGCGGGTGCTGTCGGGGTGGGCCGCCTTGTAGGCCGGGCTGTTGCCGATGTTGTCGGCGAGCAGGGCGACCAGTTGGCGGTGCTGCGACTCCGTGTCGTAGAAGCCGAGTTTGAGGATCCAGAGCAGGGCGGTCTGGGTGTCGTCCTCGGTCTTGCCGGCGCTGTTGCCGGGGGTGTGGGGCGGTGGGTCGCCGAGGCTCGACCTGACCGTCAGCTGTCCGGTGAGGGCGTCGGTGGCGAGGTACTTGGTGATGAAGGCCCGTTTGATGTGGGTGAACAGCCGCTCGTAGGTGGCTGTTTCGGCGGTGCGGCCGGTGGCGCGGGCCATGTCCGCCATGAGGCGGGCGCTGTAGCCGTAGTAGACGTCACTGATGAGCTGGGTGCTGGTGATCTGGAAGGCGAGCCAGTCGCCGAAGATCGCGCCCTGGCCCGCGTGGGTGTCGCCGGTGCGCTGCCGGATCCAGTCCAGGTACCTGGTCATCGACGCCCAACTGCGGTCGATGATCGTGGTGTCGCCGGACATCTGCCACACCGTCCACGGCACGACCACCCCGCAGTCCGCCCAGCCGCTCGCCGGGAGCGGCCGGCTGTAGCGGTGGCCGGGCGCGACCCAGGGGAACTGGGCCTTCCCCGCGCCGTAGGTGTGCTGCGAGTCGATCAATGTGTCCTGGAAGTGGCTGAGGAAGGGGACCGCCTCGGTGTTGTACAGGCCCGTGTTGGAGAAGAGCTGGGTGTCGCCGCTCCAGCCGAGGCGTTCGTCGCGCTGCGGGCAGTCGGTGGGTATCCAGAGGTAGTTGCCGCGCTGGCCCCAACGGACGTTGCTGATCAGCTGGTTGACATCGGTGTCGTCGGTGGTGACCGTGCCGATGTCGTGGAGGGCGGAGGTGGCGACCTTGCCCGTGAGTTCGACGAGGGTGACGGTCTCGGTCGTGGTGACGGAGACGTACCGGAAGCCGTAGAACGTCAGCGAGTCCTGGTGGGTCTCGCCGGCCGGGTCGCCCTTGAGGATGTAGGTGCTGGTGGCCTCGGCGGTGCGCAGGTTCGCGCGGTAGACCGAGCCGGCCGGCCCGTCGGCGCCGGGGCTGTCGTCGTTGAGCATCTCCCCCGGTCTGAAGGCGACTTGGGCGCCCGCCGGGCCGCGCAGGGTGTAGCGGGGCACGCCGACCAGGTTCTGGCCGAGGTCGATGACGGCGGTGTCGCCGGGGTGCAGGGTGACGGAGACGGTGGACGCCCGCACGGGGTCGGTGACCGTGCGGACGGGGTCGACGACGATCCTGCCCTTGCCGTTCGCGCTGCCGTCCTCGCCGGTCACTCCCGTGTAGACGGTGACGGAGTGCGGCTTGCGGTCCCACTCGGGCATCAGGCGGGCGCTCTCGCCGGGATAGGCGACCAACTGGGCGTCGGGGAAGGGGTCTTGTGCCTCGACGGCCGACCAGGCGGAGGTGTCGAAGCCGTTCGCCGTCCAGCCGGGGAGTTCCTCGCGGGCGTCGTAGGACTGGCCGTCGTAGATGTCGTCGGTGCGGTAGGGGCCGGTGTCGGTGGCGCTCCAGCCGGCGCCGGGTGCGGTGACGATCGACTGGGTGGAGCCGTCGGCGTACCGGACGAGGAGTTTCGCCTTGAGGGCCAGGGGGTTGCCGTCGGCCGAGTAGTGGGTGCTGTTCTCTGAGATGCGGCCGTTGTACCAGCCGTTGCCGAGGACGGCGGCGAGGGTGACCTGTGCCGGGTCCGCGAGCAGGTCCGTGACGTCGTAGGTGAAGTAGTTGACGGTGGTGTCGTAGTTGGTCCAGCCCGGGGGCAGGAACTCGTACGTGGCGCCGTCGCCCTGGGGCACGGACACGCGTTGGCCGTTGACGTAGGCGTCGTACACGCCGAGCGCGGAGACGTACAGCCGGGCCTCGGTCACCTGTCCGCCCGTCAGTGCCGTCTGGCCGCGCAGGAGTGGTGCGCCGGGGGTGTTCGGGCGCTTGCCCGCCATGCCGATCCACCGCGCGCCGTCCCAGCCGGTGACGCCGTCGGTGCTGCGCAGGCCGGTCTCGAAGTAGGCGGTGGGGGCGGCGGTGACGGCGCGGCCGTGCTCGTCCCACACCGTCACGGTCCAGTGGTAGCGGGTCGAGGCGTGCAGTTCGGGGCCGGAGTAGCGGACCGCGACCGAGTCCGCCGAGTCGACGCGACCGCTGTCCCACACGTCGGCGCTGCCGTGGGTCAGGTGCCGGGGCGAGGTGGCGACCTTGATCCGGTACGCCGTCTGGTGCCGGCCCCGCGCGGTGGACGCCGAGCGCCAGCCGAATCTCGGGTGTGCCGCGTCGACGCCGAGCGGGTCGGTGCGGTGTTCCACGGTCAGGCCCGACACCGTGGTGCCGGCCGAGGCGGTTCCTCCGGCGCCGTTGCCTGCCGCCATCGCCGCGGGGACGACGCTCAGGGCAGCCGTGGCGAGCAGCGTGCGGCGGCGCAGCCTTCCGGTGCGGGCCGTACCGTCGACTTCGTCGTTCATGCCGCTGTCCCTTCGGCCCGCCGAGAGGTGGAGGTGCACCGGATCATTCCAGGATCCGCGGGCCCGCGTCACCAGCCGGTGGGACGCTGTTGAAGGGCGGCGTCGGACCGGCGCCGTTAGCGTGAGGACATGATCCGGTTCGAGCAGGTCAGCAAGCGGTACCCGGACGGTACGACGGCCGTGGACGGGCTGTCCTTCGAGGTGAACGAGGGTGAACTGGTCACGCTGGTCGGGCCGTCCGGCTGCGGCAAGACGACGACCATGATGATGGTCAACCGCCTCATCGAGCCCACCTCCGGCCGGATCTTCGTGAACGGCGAGGACATCGCCACGATCGACCCGGTGCGGCTGCGCCGCCGTATCGGCTACGTCATCCAGCAGGTGGGGCTCTTCCCGCACCGCACGGTCCTCGACAACACGGCGACCGTGCCGTCCCTGGTCGGCTGGAAGCGCGCGAAGGCGCGGGCCCGGGCCGCCGAACTGCTCGATCTGGTGGGCCTGGACCCGAAGACGTACGGTCCGCGCTACCCGGAGCAGCTTTCCGGCGGCCAGCGACAGCGCGTCGGTGTGGCGCGGGCGCTCGCCGCGGACCCGCCGGTGCTGCTGATGGACGAACCGTTCGGCGCGGTCGACCCGGTGGTGCGGGAGCAGTTGCAGGACGAGTTCCTGCGCATGCAGGCCGCCGTGCGCAAGACGGTGCTGCTGGTCACGCACGACATCGAGGAGGCGGTACGGCTCGGCGACCGTATCGCCGTGTACGGGCAGGGGCGGATCGAGCAGTACGACACGCCCGGCGCGGTGCTCGGTACGCCGGCGACGCCGTACGTCGCGTCGTTCGTGGGCGCCGACCGGGGTCTGAAGCGGCTGTCGGTGACGGAGATCGAGCCCGACGACCTGGAACAGCCGCCGGTCGCCCGCGTGGACGAGCAGGCGCAACGTGCTGCCGACCGCCTGCGGGTGGAGGGCGCGAGGTGGGCGGTGGTCCTCGACGAGCAGGGCGAACTACAGGGGTGGGTCAAGGCCGACGAACTCACCGCGGGCGGCACGGTCGGCGAACTCGCCCACCGGATGAACGCGTGGGTCCCGGTGGGCGCCCCCTTGAAGCAGGCGTTCGGTGTGATGCTCCAGCACGACGCCGGGTGGGTGGCCGTGCTGGACGGGGCACGCTTCCTCGGTGTGCTGACTCCGGCGAAGCTGCATGAGGCGTTGCGGCGGTCGGTGGACGCGGACGCGCTCGGGGTGCCCCGGGGGCAGGTGGACTTCGACTCGGTGGCGGACGCGTGAGGATCGCTCGGCGGCTCAGGAGTAGGTGAGGGGGCAGCCCTGCCGAAGCGCGTGCTGGGCCGCGCGCAGATACAGGGCCACGTAGAAGGCCGTGTCGAGGTCCTCGCTCCAGGACCCGGGACGGGAGGCCGCCAACTCCTCTGCCTCTCCCTCCAGGAACCAGAAGGTGAGGGCCAGGTTTCCCGTCACCTCCGGTATCCCGACGGGCAGTTCAAGCGCTGCGGCCAGCCGCTCGGCCAGGGCCAGCACCTGGGGTGCGCCCGCGATCACCGTCTCGTCCGTGTACGCCGAGCCGATCGGCAGCCGTATCTCCTCGTCCAGCGAGACCGGCACCAGCACCGACCAGCCGCCGATCAACTCATGCTCGGCAGGCGTCAGTCGGGCACGGCACAGTGCGTCGAACCCCTGCATGGACGGGCTCAGCTTCTCCTCGAACGCCGACCCGAAGTCCCGCTCCGGCCCGGACGCGTACGGCGGCAGCCCGCGCCGGGCCAGCTCCGCGTCGAGCCCCTTGGCGATCGCGCCCATGCCCCCTTCCCCCGTGTCCTCACTCAGCCACTCCCCCGCACCGACATCAACCAGATAGACACCCATGCCCGAAAGGTACAAGCCGCCACTGACAATGCCCCTGCCTCAGCTTCCGCCTCACTTCAGCAGGCCCTTGTCCTCCAGATACGTCCGCGCCACGTCCTGTGCCAACCGCCGCCAGCTGTCCACCTGTTGGTTCATGGACGCGAGGTCGGCCGTGGTGAGGACGTCGTTGAGTTTCCCCAGCGCCTTGGTCACGCCGGTGCTGCCCGCCCGGGAGCGGTTGACGACCGGGACGACGTAGTCGGCGTTCTGGAGGTGTTTGTCGTCGGTGAGGATGACCAGGCCGAATTCGTCGAGGGTGGCGTCGGTGGTCGTGGTCAGCACCATCTGGTCCTGGCCGTTCTGCACGGCGCTCTTGGCCTGTGTCGTACCGACGCCCTTGGGGTCGACGGCGGTGATGTCGATGCCGTAGGTCTTCTTCAACCCCGGTTCGCAGTACGGCCGTTGCACGCACTCGTCGCCCGCCGCGAGCCGCACCTTCAGTCCCGAGGCACCGAGGTCGCTGAGGGTCTTGAGGTGGTGTTCGCGAGCGTACGAGCGGGCCACCGCGAAGGCGTTCTGGTCGACGGCCCTGCCGGGATCGAGCACTGTGAGGCCGCGAGGCGTGGCCAGTTGGCGGAGTGCCTTCATCGTGGTGGCGAGGTCGGGTGAGCCGACGGCCGTTGCGTCGGGGCTGTTGGTCTTGGCGTTGAGCCAGTCGGCGAAGGTGGCCGCGTACTCGGGCACGACGTCGATCTGCCCCGATTCCAGGGCGGGTTCGTAGAGTTCGCGGTTGGCGACGGTGAGCAGGGATGTCTTGTAGCCGGCCTGGTTCAGCAGGAGCGCGTACATCTGGGCCAGCAGGTCGCTCTCGGTGAATCCGGCCGAGCCGATGGTGAGGTGGTGGCTGTCGCCGGGTGGTGCGGTGACGGCGCCCTGGTTCTCCAGGGACGGGCCGGTCGAGCAGCCGGTGACCAGGAGAAGCAGGCCGGCCGCGGCCGTACGGCGCTTCATCGCGCTCTCCCCGCCCACCGGGGCGCCAGCCGTTCGGCGACCTCGAAGACGCCCTCGACGAGCAGCGCGAACACGGCGACGAGTACCGCTCCGGCGACCACCTGCGCGGTGTCGGCGAGGTTGAAGCCGGCGGTGATGATGCGGCCCAGTCCGCCGCCGCCAGCCAGTGCGGCGATCGTGGCGGTGGCGACGAGTTGGACGGCCGCGATCCGTACGCCGTTCATCAACAGCGGTAGGGAGAGCGGCAGTTCGACGCGGAACAGCATCTGCGGCCCGGTCATCCCCATGCCGCGCGCGGCCCGCACCACATCGCGGTCGACCTCGCGCATGCCGACGTACGCGTTGGTGAGCAGCGGCGGTACGGCGAACAGGACGAGGGCGACGACGGTGGGCCCCTCGCCCCACTTGCCGATCGGGGTCAGGAGCAGCAGGACGAGGACGGCGAAGGTGGGCACCGCGCGGCCGATGTTGGAGATGTTCACGGCGAGCGCGCCGCCCTTGCCGAGGTGGCCGAGGACGAGCGCGACCGGCAGCGCGATCAGACAGCTGATGACCAGGCACACGACCGTGAGGACCAGGTGCTGCGCGAGCCGGTGCCAGATGCCGTCGTCGCCCGACCAGTGGGCGGAGTCGGTGAGCCAGTGCCAGGCGTCGGTCAGGGTGTTCATCCGCGCACCGCCCTCGTCCAGGGGGTGATCAGCCGTTGCACGAGCAGGAGGAGCAGGTCGGCCGCGATCGCGATCACCACGCACAGCACGGACGCGGTGAGCACCTGTGCCTTGAAGTAGGTGTTCATGCCCGCGTAGATGAGGTTGCCGAGTCCCCCGAAGCCGACGATCGCACCGACCGTGACCAGCGAGACAGCCGAGACGGTGGCGATACGGAGGCCTGCCATCGCGGCGGGGAGCGCGAGGGGCAGCTCGACGGTGAGAAGGAGGCGGATCGGTCCGTAGCCCATGCCGCGTGCGGCCTGTCGGGTCTCTTCGGGTACGGCGCGCAGGCCCGCGAGGATGTTGCGGACGAGCAGGGTGAGCGAGTAGAGCACGAGCCCGGCGACGACGAGGGTGGCCGAGAGGCCGTAGACGGGCAGGAGCAGCGAGAACATCGCCAGGGACGGGATCGTGTAGAGGATCGTCGTCACCGCGAGCACCGGTCCCGCCGCCCAGCCCCAGCGGCGGGCCACCACCGCGAGCGGAAGGGCGATCGCCAGGCCGATGAGCACCGAGACCGCGGTCAGTTGCAGGTGCTGAACGACCGCGTCGACGAGGATGTGGCGGCGGGTGCTCAGGTACTCGCCGCAGATCCACTCGTTGCGGGCGAGGCAGTCGTCCGGGGGCGCGGTCACAGGTCCATTGCATCGGGCGGGCCCCGGGGCGGCTCGTTCTGGTGACCCGTACGGGCGGCCGGTCAGGGGTTCCAGTAGGTGGAGAGGGAGGCGACGAAGGCCGCGGCGGACGTGAGGACCACGAGTTGGGTGGCGGCCGTGGTCCAGAGGCGGCAGGCGATCGCCAGGGCGACGGTGACGGCCTCGACCCGGCAGAGGAGGACGACGCAGTGGTACTGGTAGGAGGCGGCCGTGGAGTCCATCATCCCGGCATAACCCATCCAGTCCGCCGTGAAGACGCCCTCGCTGCCGAGCAGGAGGATCACCGCGACGAGGAGGACGTCCAGGCCGGCGAGCAGCCCGCACGCGATGGCGTCGGCCCGTCGGTGTGCGCGCGAGCGGTGCAGGACGCGCTGCGGGAAGCCAACCGCGGGGGTGTCCTGGTCCGTCATCGGGTGCCTCCTGTGGTGCGCCACGGTCCGACGCCGAGCCTGCCCGTGGTGCCGAGGTCGAGGCCGCCGTCCGGGGTCAGGAGGAGTGGCAGGGAACCGGACCGCGCCGCGACCGTCAGATAGTGCACGTAGACCGCGCCGTCGAAGCCGGTGGTGGTGTTGCGCCACAGCAGGCCGGCGGAGGCGGTCTCGCCGGGTGCGAGCGTCACCGCGCTCGGTGGTTCGTCGAGGCCGGTGACCGTGGCGATACCGGCGCTGCCGTGGATCACCGACACACCGGTCACGTGCTGCTGGTCGCGGTCGAGGAGGCGGACCTCGGGATAGCCCTCGACGCGGTAGGCGCGGGTGCCGCAGTTCTCCAGGGTGAGGTCCATGGCGCGCAGGCCCATCGCGGGGTTCACCGGTCCGGCCGTGACGCGGACGCCCTCCTCCGGGCAGACGGGGCCCGGCTTCGACCATCCGGCGGCGGGATCGTCGTAGGACACGTCCGTGACCGTCCAGATGGCTGCCCCGGCGAGGAGCCCCACCACCGCGACCAGCACGGTGTCGTACACGCTTCCCGGCATCCTTCTCGGCATGCGCAGAGTCGATCAAGACGGGGGCGGGATCGCTGTGGCGGAAGCCATACCTCCGGTCACAGCCCTGTCACAGCATGTCCCGCGGACCCGAGCGCGGGGGTGTCGCTGAGTACACCCCGCGATACGGGTTCTGCGCCCAATGTGCGTAACCGGCTCTCTCCGTAGCGTCGTTGGCGAGGCACAGGGCGTGCCGCACGGAGGGTGATGGCGATGTTCCGCACCGCACGACGCACGCACGACAAGGGACCCGCCGCCGAGGCGCTGCGGCTGGTCAAGGTGAGCAGGACCTACGGCTTCGACGACAGCGCGGTGACCGCTCTGGACGGGGTCACGCTGAGCCTGGAGCGCGGCACGTTCACGGCGGTGATGGGTCCTTCGGGTTCCGGCAAGTCGACGCTGTTGCAGTGCGCGGCGGGTCTCGACCGGCCGGACAGCGGGATCGTGATGGTCGACGGCGCGGAGATGACGGGCGGGAGCGAGGCCGAGCTGACGCGGTTCCGGCGCAGTCGGATCGGATTCGTGTTCCAGCAGTACAACCTCCTGGACACACTCACCGTCGCGCAGAACACCGTGCTGCCGCTGAAGCTCGCCGGGCGGCGCGTCGACCGGCGGCGGGCCCAGGAGGTCCTGACCTCGGTCGGGCTCGGCGACCGGCTCGGCCACCGCCCCGACCAGCTCTCCGGCGGTCAGCGGCAGCGGGTCGCCATCGCCCGCGCGCTGGTCACCGAACCCCGGGTGATCTTCGCGGACGAGCCGACGGGCGCCCTGGACACGCGCAGCGCGCGGGGCGTGCTGCTGCTGTTGCAGGAGGCGGTGCGGGTGCACGGCCGGACCGTGGTGATGGTGACGCACGACCCGGTCGCCGCCTCGTACGCCGACTCGGTGGTGTTCCTCGCGGACGGCCGGCTCGCCGGCCGGATGCACGCGCCGACCGTCGACGCGGTCGCCGAACGGCTCGCGCACCTGGGCGACGACGTGACGGCGGGGGTGTGACCGATGTTCGTACTGGCGATGCGCTCGATCCGGCAGCGGCCGGGACGGTTCCTGGCGACACTGCTGGCCGCGTTCCTGGGCGCGGCGATCATCATGACGTTCAACTCGCTGCACGACACGGCGGCGCAGCACGGCATCGACTCGGTCAGCGCCGACACCCTGTCCACGTCGTCGAGTGTCGTCGGGGGCTACGGCACCCTGCTGGTGTTCTTCGCCGTCGCGTCGACGCTGACCGTCAACGTGCGGCAACGGTCGAGGGAGTTGGAGACCCTGCGCTGCTCGGGGGCGACTCCGGCGCAGCTGAAGCGGATGGTCGTGGGTGAGGCGGTGGCCGTCGCGCTGCTGGGCGCGGTCCTCGCCGTCGGTCCCGCGATGCTCGGCGGACGGGCACTGCTCGGGGCGTTCAAGGACAGCGGCCAGGTGGCCCGGTCCGTCGACTACTCCTTCGGCCCCTTCGCCCTCCAATCGGGCCTGGGCATCACACTGTTGGCGGCAGCGGGCGCCGCGTTCCTGGCCGTACGACGGGCGACGCGCGGGCGCCGGCAACAGGGCCGGGCTCGCACATTCCTCGCCTACGCCGCGCTGGTCGCGGGTGTGGTCTCGGTGTCGGCGACCTTCGCCTTCTCCGCCACGGACGCGGCGTTGATGGCGGCGCCGGCGTACGGCGCGATCCTGCTCTCGGTCGGACTGGCCCTGCTGGCGCCACGGCTGCTGAAGGGCCTGCTGGACCGCCTCCGACTGACCGGCGCGAGCGGCTGGTTGGCGGTCCACAATCTGCGCGAGCGGACCGACCAGCTCGCCGGGATCCTGATGTCGCTGATCCTGTTCACGGCGGTGTCCACGGCGACGCTGTACATGCAGGCGGTGGAGAGCGACGCGGTGAAGTCCTCGGGCCTGACGAAGTCGGTGGACGCGAAGAACCTGGAGACCCTCAACTTCACGGTCGTCGGCATCATCGTGGTCTTCGTCTGCGTGATGCTGGTCAACTCGCTGTACGCGGCGACGACTTACCGTGCCCGCGAGTTCGGCGGACAGCGCCTGGCGGGCGCGACTCCGGGGCAGGTGCTGCGCACGGTCGCCACCGAGACGGCGATCCTCACGGTCACCGGCGTACTGTCCGGCACGGCGGCCGCGCTGGCGGGCATCGTCCCGTTCACCATGGTCCGCACGGACTCGGTCCTACCGCACCAGGGACTCGGAATCTGGCTCACGGTCGCAGCGGTGGCGGCAACGGTGACACTGGGCACAAGCCTGCTGACGGCACACCGGGTGCTGCGCACACCGGCGGTGGAGGCGGTGGCATTGGCCGCGTGAGTCCCCGCCGGACGGTAAAGGGGCAGCCGCTACACCGGCTGCCCCTTTACCCACGGTCCGGCAGCACCCTCAGGGGCGCGGGGAACTGCGCGACCAGCCCCCACGGCGCCGCAGCCAATCAACGACATGACCCGACGCTCAGGCAACCCCGGCCGCATCCAACAACGTCCGCACAGTCTCGACAGTCAACCCGTCCAGCGACTCCAGCTTCGCCCCGGCACGTGCACTGGCCCCATCGAAGATCAGCATCAACTGCCGTGCCAGCAGCCCCGGATCACGCGCACCACCCAGCGCGGCCTGATCCCGGAAGGCCTCCTGCAACGTCTCCTTGGCCGCCCGGGCCACCACGCTCGCCGGATGCTCGGGATCCTTCAACTCGACCATCGTGGCGAGGAAGGGACAGCCCAGATAGCCGACCTCCGTCGACGACTTCTCCGCCTGCTCGAAGACGTACAGGATGCGCTCGCGCGGTGTATGGGCGTCATCCGGACCGGCCGTGAGCCGCGCCGCGTACCCAGGCGCACGCCGCTCCAGGCTCGCGGCGAGAACCTCGTCCTTGCTGTCGAAGAGCTGGTACATCGACCGTTTCGAGACCCCGGCGGACTTGCACAGCGCCTCCACGCCGATGGAAACGCCGTCGCGGTAGAACAGCTCGGCCGCCGCATCGAGCAGCCGGTCCCGGGGTGACGCCTTCTCTGTCGTGGCCATACTGCGAGGTTACCGCGCCGGACGCCAAGAGGAAACCGATCGGTGTACACGCTTGCGCGGGCACCCGACCCCGGGTGACAGTGAAGGTGAACAAGCGCTTAGATATGTTGCCGCGCGCCGATGTACCACCCGTGACCCGCCGGAGGCCCCGTGTTCCGTTCCGTCGACGAAGTCGCCGCCCGACTCGCCGAGACCGGCTATCTGGCCTCGCCCGCGGTCGCCACGACCGTCTTCCTCGCCGACCGCCTCGGCAAGCCGCTCCTCGTGGAGGGCCCGGCCGGTGTCGGCAAGACGGAGCTGGCCAAGGCCGTCGCCGAGGTCGCCGGGGCCGAGCTGGTCCGGCTCCAGTGCTACGAGGGCGTCGACGAGTCCCGGGCGCTGTACGAGTGGAACCACGCCAAGCAGTTGCTGCGTATCAGCGCGGGCCGCGACGAGAGCTGGGACGAGACCCGCACCGACATCTTCAGCGAGGAGTTCCTGCTCCCCCGCCCGCTGCTCACGGCGATCCGCGGCGACGACCCGAAGGTCCTGCTGATCGACGAGACCGACAAGGCGGACGTCGAGGTGGAGGGCCTGCTGCTGGAGATCCTCAGCGACTTTCAGGTCACCGTCCCGGAGTTGGGCACGATCACCGCGACCCGCCGCCCCTTCGTGGTCCTCACCTCGAACGCGAGCCGTGAGCTGTCCGAGGCCCTGCGCCGCCGCTGCCTGTTCCTCCATATCGGCTTCCCCGACGAGGAGTTGGAGCGCCGGATCGTACGGCTGAAGGTGCCGGGGCTCGGTGCGGCGCTGGCCGAGTCGGTGGTGCGGGTGGTCGGGGCGCTGCGCGAGATGGAGCTGCGGAAGGTGCCGTCGGTGGCCGAGACCATCGACTGGGCCCGCACCCTCCTGGCGCTCGGCGCCGACACTCTCGACGAGACGGTCGTACGGGACACCCTCGGCGTGCTCCTCAAGCACCAGGACGACATCCTCAGGGCGGCCGCGAAGCTCGACCTGGACGCCGTGTGACCGCCGCCGGTGTCACCGAGCGGCTGACGGGCCTCGTCGGGGCGCTGCGCGCGCACGGTCTGCGCATCGGCACCGGCGAGACCGTGGACGCGGCGCTCGCCATGGAGGCGCTCGGTCTCGCCGACCGTGAACTGCTCCGCGAGGGACTGGCCGCGACACTGCTGCACGGCACGGGTCAACGCCCGCTGTTCGACCCGGTCTTCGACCTCTACTTCCCTCGTGGCGTCGGAGCGCCGCAGGGCCGGCCCACCGACCGCGAGGACCTCCGCGACCGGCTCGCGGCAGCACTGGCCGCCAACGACCGAGCGTTGATGGGACAGTTGGCGGCCGAGGCTGTCGACGGTTTCGGCGGCTACGGCAACTCCCCGACGTCGGACGGCTGGTCGTCGCACCAGACCCTGGAGTGGCTGCGACCGCAGACGCTACTGGCCCGGGTGCGCACGAGCATCCGGGCGGAGGGCGGGCAGTCCGGGTTCACCGACCGGCTGCTCGACGACGAGATCCGCCAGCGCATCGAGGGCTTCCGACGGCAGGTCGCCCTGGAGGCACGGCGTCGGGTCGCCGAGCGGCGCGGCCGGGACGAGATCGCCCGGCGGGCGATCGCTCCGACGGCCGACCGCGTCGACTTCCTGTTCGCCGGACGGGCCCAACTGGCCGAGCTGCGAAGGGCGGTTCAGCCGCTGGCCCGGAAGCTGGCCACCCGCCTCGCCGCGCGCCGGCGCCGCGCCTCCCGGGGCACGATCGACCTCCGCCGCACCCTGCGCGGCTCCCTGTCCACGGGCGGAGTGCCAATGCGTCCGGTACTGCGCCGGCGCCGGCCCGTCCGGCCCGAACTGGTGCTGCTGTGCGATGTGTCGGGCTCGGTCTCGGGCTTCTCCGACTTCACGATGCTGCTGGTGCAGGCGCTGCACGACCAGTTCAGCAAGGTGCGCGTGTTCGCCTTCGTCAACCGCCTCGACGAGGTGACACCGCTGCTCGTGCACGGCACGGCCGACCCCGAGGGACTGGGCACCCGCATCCGCGACGAGGCCACCCTCACCGGCTGGCACGGAAGCAGCGACTACGGCGTCGCCCTGGGCGAGTTCGCGGAGCGCTACGGCGACGCGGTCGGCCCGCGTACGACCGTGTTCGTGCTCGGTGACGCCCGTACCAACATGAGCGACCCGAACCTCCCGGCCGTCCGGCAGATCGCCCGACGGGCCCGCCGTGTCTACTGGTTGAACCCGGAGCAGCGCACTCAGTGGGGCACCGGCGACTCGGCGGCGCCCGATTACGCGGAGCTCGTCGAGATGCACGAGTGCCGGAACGTGCAGCAACTCAGCGCGCTGGTCGGCCGGTTGCTGCCGATCTGATCACCGCCGGTCAGGCTGGGCGGCCAACTGCGGGTACAGGGCGCCGCCTTCGGCGGACAGCCCGGCCTTGACCTGGCGGGTCAGGTCGTCGGCCAGTACCTCGAAGGCGCTGGACTCGATGCCGTCGAGGGCCTGGGCCGCGACGCTCTCGGGAGTGGTCTTGGGCCCGTCGACATGCGCGGCCATGTCCGTGTCGACGTAGCCGACATGCAGTCCGGTGACGTCGATCCCACGCGGCTTCAGGTCCAGGCGCAGGGAGTTGGTCTGCGACCAGAACGCGGCCTTGGAGGCGCTGTAGGAGCCGGCGAGACCGACCCAGGACAGCACCGAGTGGAAGTTCAGGATGTGGCCACCACCGTTGCGCTCGATGATCGGCACGAAGGCGCGCGTGACGAGCAGCGGGCCGTAGAAGTTGGTCTCGAACTCGCGGCGGACGTCCTCGACGGGCGAGTCCAGGAAGTTCGCGTTCACGGCCGCGCCGGCGTTGTTGATCACGATCGTGACGTCCTGCGCCTGTTCGGCCGCCGCCGCGACGGAGGCGGGGTCGCTGACCTCCAGTGCCAGCGGGACGGCGTCCGGGTGCGTGACGGTCTTCGGGTCACGGGCGGTGGCGTACACCTTCTTCGCGCCGCGCTCGTACAGCGCCTCGACCAGCGCCCGGCCGATGCCGCGGCTGCCGCCGGTGACGAGGACGACGGAGCCTTCGATGTTCGTCATGGGGGATCTCCTGAGCTGGGACGAAGAGAGAGGGAAACCGATCGGTTTCCTCATGTGGACCACAGTAAACCGATCGGTTTCCATGGGCAAGCCCATCAGCGGATCGACCGCCGAAACACGCGATGATGTACGCCATGAGCGACGACCCGCACAGCGCCCCGCCCGTGGAACTGGCAACCTTCACCACCCCCGTCGAACCGGCCCCGAGACTCGCCACCGCGATCGGGCTGGGCCCGGACGACCTGTGGATCAAGCGCGACGATCTGACCGGCCTCGGAGGCGGCGGCAACAAGATCCGCAAGCTGGAGTGGACCGTGGGCGCGGCTCTCGCCGAGGGCGCGGACACCCTGGTCACGACCGGCGCCCCGCAGAGCAACCACGCCCGTCTGACGGCGGCCGCCGGAGCACGGCTGGGCCTGGGTGTGGTGCTGGTACTGCGCGGATCGCCGGGTGTGTCGCGCTCGGGGAACCTCGCCCTCGACGGGCTGTTCGGCGCGCGGATCGCCTGGGCGGGCGATGTGGACCAGGCCGGACTGGACCGGGCGGCGGCCGAGGTGAGCGAACAGCTCCGCACGTCGGGCGCCAAGCCCGCGCTGATCCCGTTCGGCGGTTCCAGCGCGCTCGGCGCACGCGGATATGTGCGCTGTGGCGAGGAGTTGCGCCGACAGCTCCCCGATCTCCGTACCGCCGTCGTCGCGCTCGGCTCGGGCGGCACGATGGCGGGGCTTGTGGTCGCGCTCGGGGCGGAGGCGGTCCTCGGCGTCGACGTGGGCGCGCTGCCCGAACCCGCCCCCGCCGTAAGCGAGTTCGCGGGTCTGACCTCACCTGAGGGACTGCGCGTACGACGGGACCAGATCGGCAGCGGCTACGCCACGCTCACCACGCTCACCGCGCCCACCGCCGAGGCCCTCGCCCTCGCCGCCCGCACCGCCGGGCTCGTCCTCGACCCGACCTACACGGGACGCGCGATGGCCGGCCTGATCGCGGCCGTCCGGGACGGCGACATCAGGCCGGGCGAGCGGACCGTGTTCGTGCACACGGGCGGGCTGCCCGGCCTGTTCGGGCACGCGGAAGGTGTCGCGTACGCCGAGGGGCAGGTCGTCGAGTACCGGGCATGACATACGCGCCCGGCGGGTGCGGTGCCGCGGGGCGCGTACATCCGGAGGGGCTACGGAGCCTTCGCGTAGTCCGTGGCCATGCCGCCCGCGAAGTCGTACACGATGACCTGTTCGTCGCCGACGACCCACGCGTCGTGTCCCGGCGGGCACACGAAGACGTCGCCGGGACCCACTTCGCCCTCGCCGCCGTCGTCCATCAGAAGGTGCATCCGTCCCTGGACCACATAACCGTTGTGGTGGACCTCGCAGCTCTTGGTTCCCGCGATCGGTGCCACGGACTCGGACCAGCGCCAGCCCGGTTCGAAGGTGCCCACGGCGAAGTCGAGACCGCTGAGGTGGACGGCTTCGAGGTGGCCGCGGGGGAAGTCACGTCGCTCGTCCGGCTTGTCGACCGTCTTCACTTCCAGCATGACGGCTGCCTCCATTCCGGCCGCGCACAGCGCGGCCGGGGCCGGTCTCCGTCTCCCGGCATCCTCGAACGGCACCGGCGCTCCGGCGGGGGCCGTGCCCCACCACTCCATCGTCTTCCTGTCCACCCGGGAGCGCCATTCGGGGGAACACCGACGTGGGCACCGGCGTCACGAACCCTTCGCGCACAACAACGCGAACCGCTCGCTGTCGATGTTTCCGCCGGAAACGATCATCCCCACCCGGCCCGAGAGCTGGCCCGCGCGCCCGGCGAGGAGCGCGGCCAGCGGGGTGGCACCGCTCGGCTCGACGACGATCTTCAGCCGCTCGAAGGCGAACCGCATCGCGTCCTTGATCTCCTCGTCACTGACCAGCGCGATCTCGTCGACCAGTCGCCGGTTCACCGAGAAGGTCAACTCACCGGGAATGTCGGCCGCTTGGCCGTCGGCGATGGTGCGCGGCACCGGGATGGAGACGCGCCGGCCCGCCTCCAGGGACCGCTTGGTGTCGTCGCCGGCCTCCGGTTCGACGCCGATCACCCGGGTGCGAGAGTGCAGCCCCTTGACGGCGGTGGCCGTCCCGGCGATCAGGCCGCCACCGCCGACGGGTGTCAGCACGGCGTCCAACTCCCCCACTTCCTCGACGAGTTCGAGTGCCGCGGTGCCCTGTCCCGCCATGATGTGCGGATGCTCGTAGGGCGGGATGAGGGAGAGCCCGCGCTCGGCGGCGAGGGCCTCACCGATGGCCACCCGGTCGCCGGTGTAGCGGTCGTAGGTGACGACCTCGGCGCCGTATCCCTCGGTGGCGGCGCGCTTCGAGGCCGGGACGTCCTCGGGCATGAGGATCACGGCGGTGGTGCCGAGTTCGCGGGCGGCGAGGGCGACGGCCTGGGCGTGGTTGCCGGACGAGTAGGCGGCGATGCCCCGCGCGAGTTCTTCCGGCGTCAGCCGGGAGGCCGCGTTGTAGGCGCCGCGGAACTTGAAGGCGCCGATCCGCTGGAAGTTCTCGCACTTCAAGTACACCTCGGCGCCGACGAGTTGATCGAGGGTGCGCGAGCGCAGTACCGGGGTGCGGTGCGCGACGCCCTTGATCTGCGCGGCGGCGCTGAGGACGTCGTCGAGGGTGATGGGCGGGGTGGTGGTCACGCGGCTCCTCCATCGGAAGCGGGTTCGGAAGTGGCGGGGGTGCCGGTCGCGGCCCGCGCCTGCGAGAGGTAGCTGTAGGCGGAGGCGCGGGAGATGCCCAGCCGGACGGCGACCTGTTCGATGGCCCGGCGCACGGCGAACACTCCGTGCTCGTCGAGGCCGCGGAACAGCTCCAGCCGCTGCGCGCGGTCGAGTTGGACCCAGGTCCGGCCCCGCCGCAGCTGATGGGCGTCGACGATGGCCTCGACGACGGAGTCGATGTCGTTGCCGAAGGTGGTGGTCGGTGTCTCGGCCGCGCCCGCGCCGCCGATCCCGGCCAGCAGGGCCT
>Ga0307510_10001557_pt1 | contig 25351 bp, 27 predicted proteins | sample 12_EM_MG_FD_207224 | JGI IMG/M metagenome (GOLD analysis project Ga0307510, IMG submission 207224) | Populus trichocarpa ectomycorrhiza microbial communities from riparian zone in the Pacific Northwest, United States - 12_EM | ecosystem: Host-associated > Plants > Roots > Unclassified | place... | reverse complement strand
TCAAGAACTAGACCCTGGAATAACTCAAAAAACTCCCCCGAGCGAAAGAGAAAAAAAATGGGTAATTTGCCCCACAAACTGAGTTTCAATCAAGTATCGACAAAAATCCCATCACCCAGCCTTGTACAATGCAATCCCAATGGACAAACTCCCTTCGCCGTGGCCGCCATCTAGTGATCCCAAGGATGCTTCAACCCCAGCAACACAGCCTACAACACAATCCCGTTAATAAATCAAAAAACTTCCACTCGGTCGCCTCAGGCAAGGCCTAACAAACCCCATCCTTCTTAGCCCGATACATCAAGAAAAACCACATCGAAGCGCCCAGCAGCTTCGCTGAGATTGCGTAGAATGGCCGCACGGGGTGGACGTGGATCGGGTGACCTCCGGCCATTTTTCGGGCTATCTTGTTCTGGCTTCTAGATATTTTCGTTAGGTATTGTTCCGCAACGGAGGAGCGGTGTTTGGAGCTCACTATTGGGGTTTTTTTTTCTTTCTTTCCAGTTTCTAGTCGTTTTTGATGTGAAACAGAACGGGGGTGGGGGTGGATTGACTCGAAGGGATGATGATGTTAGGTGGGGGGGTTGATGTGGTGAGTGGTAGAGGTTACCCGGATTTTTGTGGGAGTTGGATTGACCGTTGAGATTCCAGGGGCAATTTAGTCTACTGCGGCGGGAAGCGACTCTGGTAGCTTATGACACCGAGGACTGCATGTTGGTCTACACAGGTGTTAGTTTGGACTATCATACCGTGGTGGTTGAGCGTAGACCACCAGAATAGACACTGTAGCTAAAATCGATTTGGTACTATACATAAAAACGCCTTCCTAAGAAGCTCCAATGCTTCCACTGGAAACAACTTTGTATGGCATTCCCCGCCGGTTGCAATTAACGAACTCCCTTTTGAAACGGGTGCGGTAGGTTACATGTGTATGCACGAACATTTATTAAGTATTCCATTAACTCCGGAAACTCCCCACTTAATCTTAATGTGTGTATCCTACTGTGAAATGACCCCCAGTCTAACTACGTCAATCCTGTATTGTTCTCTATTTCACACCAGTTTAGCCAAGATCCTATGCAGTGGTGCGCGATAACTCACAATGAAGCTATCAAGTCCCATTTCAAAGAGCTCTACTGCGACACCTTCACCTCCGGGGTGCTCGATCGCTGATAGGTGGAGGATTAGTGCCACGAAGAATGGAACGGAAACGAATCATCCGATCGGAACTCACGAGACAGCGGATTTTTCGTAACTAAGGACGATCAGCGCGCCGTACTAGCAGAAGAGCTATAGCGGAAGAACTCACCAAACTCCACATATAAGTTGACATAAATCTGATGCAAGACAACCTTCAAATTATTCATCTTGACATCCGTCAACAGCACAAACTTCAAATTGGTCGCGGTCTCGTAATAATGTAATTTATACGATCCGGTCCTATACGAAATGAACGAATCATCCCTATTTATCCCTCCCCACCACCCCTATTAGCACCCACCCTTCCTCCTATCAAGATGAAGAAGAAGTATAAACTCACGGCCCCGAAAGCTTCCGCACCATGTTCCTCAGGGAAAAGATGACACCAAATACCAGCTTAGCATCATCCTGAACACTCAATCTCCCACCGCGACCAGATGAGTGAACTTCGTTTTGGAGCTTGGAGCTAGTGGAGGAGCGCCTATCATTTGAGAGGGTGACCGGGGAATCGGCAGTGGAGGCGGAGGAAGATGTTGGGCGGAAGGTGCGGTCTCGTTGGTGCCATTGTTTGACGTATATGCATTCGCCTAGGGAGGAGTGTTAGCATGTTTGGACGGGGAGGGGAACCGAAACGTACAGTGGCGGTCAAAGATGTAGAAGGAGTATATTGTCATTGCGGTGAGGGTGGTGGATGCCGAGGGCTGGGAGATGGGTGATACTTGGGGGTGCTATGGTTTGAACCTACTGCGGACGATTGGTGCATAACTGTTTCTCACGTGATCCCACCATGAGATAGCAGTCGCAGTTGGGATTAGGCCGGTGAGCCTGCCGGCCAATATAATGGCAACATCCGCGTGAGTAGCTGCGGCCACCCCAGCCCTTATGAATGAATTAAAGCCTCAGCAAACCAAAGCGACTACTGAGGTTCCTAATACTTTAGTATGTGTAAAGTTCTCATAAAGACTGCGAATCCCTCAAAACGCGATCCTACGCCGCTTCCTACGCCTCTCGCAGTAGGCTCCAGCATATACTCGACCATGCACTCCTCCCATCATACCCTCAGCTGCTGCGCCAAACAGGCGGAATACCGGTGCAACTGGCACAGCATTAAAGTAAGGGCTCATATATGCTGACCGTTATGCAGCTGACAACTACCAACTACTCGAGTATTGGTAGAATTCTCTGGGATTGTATCACAACTGCTCGCATCAGCCTTATGGGACCACCAGGAATCATTATGAGATCATCGACTATTCGTGGTGAGAGAACTCGCCCAGCAGGCCACGGTAGCACAGTTTATTTGCTTGTTTAGTCTACTTGCCGATTTGTTATAGACGCTCAATCGACCGAGCTCCGATTTAGAGTTTTGATTCATGTTCAGTTAGGGGTTGTGAAGTTTGTGGGTTTTTGCTCAAATGTGACACAGCTCGATGCGCATCGCTGGTATGATAGCTAGAGTTCTAAAAGCATCGAATTATGAGTGCACTGCTCTAGTTTCGACTCAATACAAAGAGTGGAAATAGTTGTGGATGGCGATGGTGAAGGGGGAGGTGAAGGGGGAGGTGTTGTTGCTATCATACTAACGGTGCTCGAGTAGAGCGGAGCCCTACAGGCGCACTGGCACACTACTAGTGCAGTATGCCTGCCGTTGATAGGCAATTTGCAGATTTGGGGCCCACCGCTTGACCAGTCCTAATGATCCTTGTTCCAGCCCGACTTCCATATTCAGATTCAAGCAACCCCTCCCCCTCCTCCCCTCCCCCCCTCCCTCCTACTATAAACACTCTTGTCGCAACTGCATCTCCCACTTGATAGCTACAGCTTTTCTAATTCTCCCCGGCTCACCCACCATACTCTCTCTCGATGGTTGTCGAATCTCCCGTTTCCCTAACTTTTTCCACTAGAGAACTTCCCATCGCGCATACTCCTCTGCTTGTTGTCAATAGCGCGGGAAGCTCTACTACCCCACCACCCCCTCCACGGCAACCCGTCGTCAGACATCTTTCGGCTCCTCTGGAATCTCTCCATTCTCCCTTGAGGCACCACCGACGCACAGCTTCCGTCGGGAGACCACCTATCCGGGAAACCTTAAATGCGAGTCTATCATACGAAGATGAGGATGGAATTAGAGTGAATCAGTACAACCCCCTCTCCCATCTTTTACCATGCTCTTCCCCCTACCTAACATTTGCCAAGGTATCTCATCAAGCAAGAGATTGGAAGAGGTTCTTACGGTGCTGTTCACTTGGCAGTGGATCAAACTGGTCAAAAATTTGTATAGCTGCCAAACACCATCGGCTTGCTTCCTAGGTTAACTATACCCCTTCTTTAGGCAGTTAAAGAGTTTTCCAAGTCGCGACTTCGGAAAAGGTCGCAGTCTCAAATTCTAAGGAGACCCCACCATGCCCGTCGGAGAGGTGGAATTTTGAGCATGCCTCCCGCCTACGGGCGATCCGCTTCCGAAATACACAGACAAGAGGAAGCTGGTAACCCTCTTTACCTCATCCGGGAGGAAATTGCAATTCTCAAAAAGCTTGATCATGAAAACGTGGTGCACTTGATTGAGGTATTGGATGATCCGGAAGGCGACTCTCTCTACATGGTATTGGAGATGTGCGAGAAGGGAGTTGTGATGAAGGTTGGGCTGGATGACACCGCCGAACCCTATCCGGAGGAGCAGTGTAGATTGTGGTTCCGGGATATGATACTTGGCATCGAATACTGTATGTTTCTAGCCCTGCCACAGTTTGAAACCATTGACTTACCCGACATAGTGCACTCCCAAGGGGTTGTCCACCGCGATATCAAACCCGACAATTTGCTTCTCTCAAAAGATGATGTCCTCAAAATTGTCGATTTTGGAGTGAGCGAGATGTTTGAGAAAAAATCGCAGATGTTAACAGCAAAGTCGGCCGGGAGTCCTGCATTCCTGCCACCAGAGCTGTGCGTTTCTGGTCATGGGGATGTGAGTGGGACCGCTACTGACATCTGGGCGATGGGTGTGACTTTATACTGCCTCTTGTTTGGCAAGCTTCCGTTCAGTCATTGCGGTGTTGTCCAGCTTTACGAAGCGATCAAAAATGACGAGTGAGACCTGCTGGATCACGCCCTTTGAACCGCGCTAACGCTGTGGAAAACTAGACCCTTCATCCCCGAGGGCCTCAATCCCGATGCTGCGGATCTTCTGAGAAGACTTCTTGAGAAAGACCCCTGTAGACGTATCAAAATGCCAGAATTGCGGGTAAGAATCTCACCTCAGTTGTGATTTGATGCCCTGTTTCTAATACTCGACTCCCAAAGGAGCATCCTTGGGTCACCCGCAGTGGAGAAGATATGCTTTTGCCCGAGGAGGAAAATACTTCTGAAATAATTCCTTCGCCAACCCCTGAAGATGTAGCGTCTGCTATCACCAGAAGTATCCGTAATGTTATGGCAGTGGTGAGTTGACACGGTGCGCCTTTTGCCTAGCCTCAGCTTGTTAACTTGCGATACAGGTCAAAGCTGTTCAAAAATTGAAGCGTTTGACTCTCAAACGCTTCCGGCACCCATACCTATCCGCCAAAGATGGCCCCTTATCAATTGACGATCTTCCGGCTCGATCGAAGAGCGATGACCGGGATAACCGGAAGCACTTGGAACAGAAGCTCGCCGTGTCAGGCGTTACGAAAGATATGTCCGTGGTCAGCATTAGTCATACACCTCAAAAACCCAATAGTTCAGTTGCTGGAAACGAGGATACTGAAATGGCGGATAACATTCAACGCATCGATGTTGAGTGCCGTCATTTTGGAATCTCAGAAACGGTAGATTCGCCCATGGAGGAAAGTCCACCATTCTTCGACGAAGTGCTAAAGGGCCAGCCAATATCCCCACCGGATGAGGAACTGCACTTTCTTCAGGTTGGCGCAGGGAGCAATCAACCGGCAGAGGAGGCATCGAGAGTAATCAGTGAATCTCCTCCACCAACTGAGGAGAATGTCTACACAGAGGCCTATCGAGAGGATGTGGCACGTATAATGGAGGAACGAGGGCAATCGGCAACAATTTACCTCACAAAATGGGTAGAGTAATACGTTACACTTAAGAATTGAGCAGCGGAGGTAGCTCCGCTACCACCTGGTTTTTTTTTTTTTTACAAGCTCAATCCGCGGTGAAATAAAGCTCGCTTTGCGGTGAAATCAAGCTCAGCAGACCCGAGGTGTGCGGGGTTAGAGAAAATGATCAATGGTCTGGGTGTTGGGTGGTATCTGGCCTGGTATCTTTGTGATGATCGGATTTTCCTAAAAAAATAATTTAACCCACTTTCTTTTTTCTCTTTTCTATCTAAGGGGCTCATGTGGGGATGCCGCGCTCCGCAGTATGATACTGTAGGAGGGTGCTGCTGCGGTAGTGTACTGCAGTGTATGGCATCGATAAGTGAATCCATACAAGCATTATCATTTTCCCAATTGACTGAAAGGGCAAGAGTTTCAAGGTTTCTAGCACGGTAGAGGGGATGTACGTACCAATCCAGTGCTATTCTCTCCTAGCAGTAGGGCCTAATACCGGTAAATTGATAATAGCCCCATCTGTGGGTACCCTATGTCATACCTGTCTTGGCCCTTCCATATTTGTACTAGCACTGTACAAGATGGGAACAGCAGCTCCTCCAGTGGAAAGTCAAGCTGGAAGCAAGGCAAGGTGGACTACATGAGAGCTACTGTACGAGTACTGTGCCTAAGTAACTAAGTATATAAATTATAACAATTTAAGAACATTAGTATACGAACACTCACAGCCTAAAGAACGATTGGGGATGTCGATTGGGATACTAAAATGGACCATCCCTCCATCCCTCACCATGCCCTACCAAACCTTACCAAACCAAACCCGCCATAAGATATCGTGCCAACCACAGCCGATTCGACAGGGCGGACAATTCGCTACGAGAGATAGAGCAAGAGACAGGCGAAACCGGCGCCCCACCACTGTACCGTAATATGATACCCTATCATAGTAGTCCATCCGCAGCCGCATGATACGACACACGAGCATTGGTGTGTTTTGAAATATTTCTCTTTCCCTCCCTTCCCTATATAGTAGCTATTAGGAAGAGAGAGGGTGCAAAGATGCACGACCCGTGAGCGATTTTTTTTTATCTAAACGACAAAAGGCGAAGGAGAAGAAGAAAACTAGCTGAGAGGGATAATATACAGTACATGGGATTTTTCCTGTTCCAAGAGTGTCTATGCGGGATAAAAGCGCTCGGTGGCTCGGAGTAGGTTATAGATTGTCATGGATATTGTGTTTTAGATTTGTTTTTGCGTTGGATTGGGCTCTGGTTGCTGTTGACGGCTTTGATAGTACCGGTGAGTGTAAGGTGGGAGAGCAATGCACTGGTATTAGCACCGTTGAGAACAGACCGACTTGCGGTCTAACGGTACCGGACGAGCATGATATTATATCCCTTGAATGTGAAAGAAGGGGTCGGAGGAAGGCTTCCGACGGACCAAAAGGCCCTTGGGCCACATGCTTCTCTTTTTTTCTTTTCCCCGTCTCCTTTTTTGTTGCTCCACCACAGGCAATTTCCCAGCTAAATGGATACAGTACTGCTGTCAGAGGAAGGGCACGCTGAATGGTCGTGTGTGCAGAAAAAAAGGTTGTACAACATGGTACCGAGCTATAGTTATTGTAGATGGATGTGAGTTTTCGGCTGATAAGACTTTGGGGTAAGTTAAGTACGGATTGGATCAGATGTTTATTGAACAAATCTTTCTTGCTGTGCAGGAAGTAATCCTGGGTAAATCAATCGATAGTGATTGAGTGACCGAGGGTTGTCACTTGGCTCTAGCACCAGAGCAGTACAGTATATGCTGGGTCGAAGGGAGGAGGCGAGAAAAGAGGAATCATCTTATGTACTGGCATACCGGTACTACTCCTATTTACTGTACTGGTGGAGAAGGAAAAGGCAGCACAGGATACTGCAGTTTGCAACTGTAACACAGCGTTAATACGGTATCGGTGGTGCCCAGCATCATACCGTATCCAAGTCGTCTTGGGTAGCCAACCTCCGATGATAGTCCCTGACACTGTACTTGTCGAAACTGCCAGCTGGGAGAGCAAGAGGCAGCAAGGCACGCGTATTGGCTGTGATTCTAGCTCCTTAAACACCGAAATGTGAAAGCGAGAGAGGGTTCCATTGGTATTGTGAACCATTCGGATTCTCTCCATTCTCTCTATCCCTGGAGAAGCCCTAAGCTCCAGTTAATAGGCGTCATATCAAATTTAATCGTGACACTGGTGTCATCGCCATCATCATCATCATATTCTTCTCCTTCATCATCTTCATCATCATCATCATACGAGAGCCATTCCTCTCAAGACGAACCCCCGATATCATATCCCCCCCCCTCGGCCCGGCTCTAGACCGTTTGGGTGCAGTATAACCTCATCCTTTTTCCGTTTCTACCGCAAAGTTTGCTGCTCCCCTCTCATACCCACTTGATGATACACTCTCAACACCTACGGCAGAGGCGGTTTGTGTTAATAGCTAGAGATTCTTCCATTGCTCCCCTCTCTCACGCACCTTCTCCTTAGTCTTGCTATACATCTCTGGTCTTCCTTCGTCCCCCATTATCCTTCCTATCTTATTCTATATTATCCACATCTCATACTACGGTACCATCCTGCACTTCTATTCCTCTCCCCTAGGTTTTTTCTCTTCACTCTTTATCCAAGGCCATCATCTTCGTTAACCATTCCCCAGCCCTATTCCCCAGTAATATCAGCCTATCTCCGCTGCCCCAGTAACTGTTACCAAAAACAAGCATCCCTGTTTAGCCTTCCGTCATTGCTATCGAACACAGCGAGTCGATTCCTCTCCTTACCACGCGCCCCCAAGCCTGCAACCATTAGGTTTGCAACCTTCTGAAAGGCAAAAGGCAGACAAGGATTGGGAGTGAGGGTAATCATCGTGAACAATACTGGTTGTCCCTGATACCTCAACCCCGAAAATCCGAATATCAGAGCGAAACAAAGTGAACAAAAGATAGAGAGATAGGGAAGGAACCCCCCAAAAGAAGGAATAGAAAAAGAAAAGAAAGAAAGAAAAAGAAAGAAAAAAATAATAGTCCCGCACGCGATCACCAAGCTGCCGCCGCTCCATCGCTTTTTCCTCCTCGTCGCTTCTCCTGTTTTTCTTCCTGGCAGCTGTATCCCATTTCTCTCACTCTTCCTTCCTCGACCAATCTTCTCTCTTCGTCCCACTCCCCCTCATCTCTCTACCCCCCTCCACTCCCCTTCCTCTCCGGCAACGACATACATACCCTTCTTAAAGCCCGAGTCACCAACTGCCCCTCCCTCTCTTGGATTTTCCCTTTCGCTACTTTTTTATATTTTTCCTTCGTATTTCAAATCCTCCCTTAATTTCCTACCTCTCACTTTTGCTTTTACTACAGTACATTACCTGTTGGTGTTGTCCCTTCTCCTTCATTTCTTCCCCGCTCCTTTGTCTACGCTACTCGTTGCTTGTCTACGCTGCTCGTTGTCGCCTTTACCACTTCGTCCTCCTTTAGCGACCGCTTTCCGCCATTGTGACTGTCACCGCACCCGCCTCACATCTTTATACCAACCTAATCTCGGCACATACTCTTAGTACCTGCTTTGAAGATTCCCCTAGTTTTGTGTGGGAAACACCATCAATCGCCACCATTCACTCTCCTACGCTTTTACCTCACCTCTTACTACTACACCAATAACAATGATTGAGCCCCCACTGCAGAAGAATAACGCCTCTTCTAGCCTGAATGAAGGCCAACCCTCTCCCATCATGTTGACTCCTGCAGTTTCATCCTCAGCTCCTTCAGCCACCGCATCCCCAGTTCTCCTCCCTGTTCCCGGGCAATCCGCTTCGCTTTCTTCCCTGCCCGGGTCAGCAATGAGTTCCGGCACCGCCACCCCTTCGAATGCCCCGGAAAAGAAGTCCATCTCATCGCGGTTACAGCGAATATTCTCTCAATCCGGCGGTAAGGCGAGGGAAGAGAGTAGAGGTGCTCCTCGTGAGCGACACGTTGGAGAGGGAAGTGCCTCGGACACTGATAGCAGCGCCCTCTCCGGACGGGAAAAGGACCGACCAACTGGCCTTGATCGAAGAGCATCATTGACAGAGAAGAAACCTGTGGCTAATGCGACTTCGGATAACAAGAATGGCCTACCGCCGGCACTACAACGTTTTCAAATGCTTCCTGATGGCACCCATGAGCATCATCTCCGAAGTGCAAAGAGACAAGAAAAGCTCTCCGATCTGCTCAGAGATCTTCTTGGAGGCAAGAAGAAGGATGATCACGGGGAACACGATCGGCTCAGTCTTATGTCGAGTTGGATAGACCAACTCAAAATGGACAAGGATAAGTTGGCGAGTGATAAGAAGGGCGGTCCGAACTCTACAGCAACCCTCGTTGAGAAATACGGAAAGTGCCAGGAGGTGATTGGCCGTGGGGCTTTTGGAATAGTTCGCATATCACATAAACCGGATCCCAATAACGGCCACTCAGAACAGCTATACGCCGTCAAAGAATTCCGCCGCCGGCCCCAAGAGTCACCTAGAAAATATCACAAACGATTAACCTCGGAATTTTGCATTTCATCGTCATTACGGCACCAGAACGTCATACACACTCTGGATCTGTTGCAAGATGCGAAGGGAGATTATTGCGAGGTCATGGAGTTTTGCGCAGGAGGGGATCTCTACACCTTGGTTCTCACGGCTGGCAAACTCGACGTTGCAGAGGCAGACTGTTATTTTAAACAGCTAATGCGCGGTGTGGAGTACATGCACCAAATGGGGGTCGCCCATCGGGACCTTAAGCCGGAAAATCTCCTACTCACTACAAACGGAGCGCTGAAGATTACCGATTTCGGGAATGGAGAATGCTTCCGGATGGCTTGGGAAAAGGAGGCCCACATGACTTGCGGTTTGTGCGGTTCTGCGCCGTACATTGCCCCCGAAGAATATACAGACAAAGAATTCGATCCTCGTGCAGTTGATGTTTGGGCCACAGGTGTTATTTACATGGCCATGCGCACCGGAAGGCATCTCTGGCGAGTTGCAAAGAAGGATGAAGATGAATTCTTCGAAAAATATCTGGAAGGGAGAAAGGATGAGGGCGGCTATACGCCTATAGAAAACCTGCACAGGGTGAGCTGAGAAGGGCTACATATCCGATCCCCACTACTCTTCCTCGGTAAACAGTTACTGACTCATTCCTCCTCCCACAACTTAGGCGAGATGTCGCAACGTGATATACTCAATCCTAGATCCTAATCCAACGAGAAGAATCACAGCGTCCCAGGTGCTAAAGTCAGAGTGGGGTAGGGAGATTACAGTCTGTAAAGCGGGTGAGGAAGGTGCGTCACGTCAATAAACAGCCCTTGCAGCGGTGCTACGACAAGTCTAAGTTATTCTTCTTGTCCTCCCCTAGGGCTTTAATGACGGCAATAACGGTGTTCATGGCCACTGAGGGCATTTGCTTCATTCAATCAAGCAAATATCGTTTGAGAAACAAGGGGAAAAGAGAAAAAAAAACCAAGGCGGAAAACCGTTTTAATTCAAATTCCTTAAAGCAACACTACTGCTACCTGAAATTCATTATATTCTTCAACTGTATCATTTATTATTCCGGCCATCGTTCAGGGTTCGTTTTATAGCCACTGACTACTTTTATGTCCACCTTGTTTCTATTCTTTCTATCACTTGTATATTTTCCTCTCACCTCACCCGCACGTCTAGTTTTTTTTTAAAAAAAACTCGCTCTCTTACATGATTATTGTTCCGAGGGGAAACAAAAACGGCACAGGGGGGCGTGATCACTTTCGCTTTAGGCCTTTTGCTCTTAATCTGGCACTGATTTGGATCTTTTCCCCTTTATTTAATATTTTCCCCTACCTCTTCTCTTCTCACTTTCCATTCACGTTTACGTTGTTCTTTCCCATCTTGTTGATTCTGCTCCGAAGCAATCGGGCGTTGGGTGGAAGACAACAATGCATTTATATTACGTAGGAACTCTTTTATTATCATTATCATTTTTCTTTCTTTCTCTCTTCTCTCGTTTTATTTAGCACCAAGAAAACGGCGTTTTGAAAAGGGAGGCGGCTCAGCAAGTATTGGAATGGTTTTGTTCGCCCTTTTTTTCTTTTTTTCTTATCTCTGTGTAGCTTTGCTCTCTAACCTTCCACTTTTTTTTTCTGTTTCCTTTCTCTTTTGTGAACTACTCTGTATCTTGTCATTTGTGCATGTGTATTGATTGCTCTTGGTTCACATTTTCCTCGCAACAAAATCCATCACGAATCTTCTTGGTTATTTTGCAGTGCAGGGAGAGAGCGTGCTCAAAGTTAAATGTTTGCCGGGGAGGCGAAATATCCTCTGGCCCGAGTCTACGCGTTTTGTATACACTTCTATAAAAAATGTGCACAATTTGGGGGCAACCATATGATATAGGATAGCATCATACCTACCGCGCACTATCACTCGTTTCTCCCATCCAACAAATCACCACAAGGAGCCAACACTAGCATAGCCCCAACCTCTCCGGACTAACACCTTCAAATAATCCCGAACGAGCGAGAGAAACCATGGCAAGAGAAGACAGACTCACCCAACACCAACCCAAGACGAGCCGGGCCCCCCCCCAAAGGGCCGCATTGCACCCTCGGTCACGCGGATAACTATCCTCTAACCTAACCTCATCCCACCCAACCCCTCGACACACGACGCAACCCATCCCAATCCACATTCAAGAGCGATCATAAACCATGACATGACATCAATCCTCGTAAGCTCTTCGGAAAGATTAACCCACCCACACACAATCGGGATATATCCCTTCGTCTATAGTTCCATCGGAAAAGGAACCCTGGCTTTTTGTATTCGGCTGTGAGATAAGTTACCGTGCTGCGACCGAACATCACGGAAGCCGTTATTATTATTATTTCTCTCTTTCGGGCGTTTGTAATAGAGGGGGGTGAGTAATAATTCTCGTGTTTCGTGGGAGGATGTCATCCTACTATGATGTAATAAACCACCAGATTTCCAATCCGCTTCAAGTTAGCCCTTTTTTTAAGGCTGATTGAACGTTTTTTTTTGTTTTTTTGTTTTTGTTTTGCCGTTTGGTTTGTTAGGTAATTACCGTATGATAGAATGCGGTTGCCGCTACCGCTACGGTATCCATCCATAAACTTGACAGGCATAATAATTAGACAAGACGAAGATGAGATGAGACAAGATCAACTTGAGACATAAGGAAAACTCTAAAAAAGCGCAAAGTAACCCCCCCTTAGCTCAAGTTTGCTAAAGAAGAAACGGTGTGATGTAATGCGGCATGATTACGGGTATTAGTGTTAACTATAATATTGCCAAGGGTGCCTTCGAACCTCGCCTAACTAATTTAATTGATTGAACCTTCTAATTCCGTGTTGAAAAAACCTACACTTAGATCATTGACCGCAAAAAAAAACCCTCAATAGGAAGCGCCCCCTTACGGGGAAATAATCATTTACACTTCATGTTAGGGTGTCCAATGTGGGGAACTTACTTATAGTGGCTATTGTTTCTGTCCGTTCCCACGGGTCATCTATACTATAGTGCGAGTCCAAATAAAGTTTGCTAGAGTCCCTCGGGGACGGTGTTGGGCGCGCACATTGTTGCACAGCACTATATGTCACGGCACGCCGACCCCGCTCGAGCCTATAGTACACTAGGGTAAAGAAAGGGAGCCGCCGTTTTGGGTACCGCCGCCCACCACGACCAGTCCCAAACGTCTAGTGACGGAAGAGCACGCCCTCACCAAATCCCCCTCTCGCCTAGACACGCCAGACAGTCATCGGATGCGTCCCAACCAACTAACCAACTCATGAGGGGCATAAATAGTCTGATTAATGATGCAAGGTAATAAATGAATGTTAACTATGAGCCTCGAATAGTACTTCCGCTCCCACATCCCACATCCACACCCTCCTCATCCCACAAGCTTGCAGCCGCAACACAATATCTAGATGCCAAGATATGTCGAGCTTTGATCCGAGGCATTGCTAGGGCGGCAATAACCAAACAAAGATGATCCCAGAGCGCAAGGGCCTGCCAAACATGCGTACACACAAACGAATCGCTCCCACAATTCCGCCTTACCCATTCCCATAACCCCCAAACAAAGAGACCGGCCACAGGGGGCAAAATGAAAATATACAATTAGCCAACCACAAATGCATACCCCAGTACCCATAACATAGAAAAGATGAATATATACAGAGAATTCAAAAATTCAAGGTCAGATTACAATGCATACGCCGAGGAACAGTGGTATATTTTTGGGTAACCGAATCTCTTCAAGATCGACTGCAGGTTGATTGGCGGATATTGTCCGTAGAGTTGACCCGGGGGTCCTCTTCCTCGGTCTCGGAGGTTCCGCCCACACTCTCTATATCCCTACGCACTTCGGTGTGCGTTAGGATTCCATCTAGAGGTATCGATTTATCGTGACGGCATGCGCCCTTTGGTACCGCATGTATGCTTGTAACAACTTCACCATTCCCCCCAGCAACCCGGGTTTTGTGGTCTCTGCTAAGGCCGCCGAAATTAGATCCACGGCTGATCGAATACGGGTCACCTCCACATGCAAGTGTGCGGTCGCACTCCCTACAGCGAGTTCTCCCTTCGGTGGAAATATCATCATCCTGGTGGGTAACCCAGTGCAAGACAAGAACGGAAAACATAACTGTGATCCGTGGTGTTAGCCATGTTGATACGTCGGGATACCAATATCAAACGAGACTGAAATGATAACATACTGTCGCAATTGCAAACCGCAAAACAGATCCATCCGGGCTCCTTTCCTCTCAAAACAAGAAGTGAAACCAAGTTACTTCACCACTAGTCAGCACTCTCCCGAAGGAACAAGCCCATAGCCATCTCCAAAGCTAACTCACCCAAGAGTAGAAACCAACGTTGCGCAACTTCCAATAAAAGTGCGAAAGGCGACCTGATGAAGACGGCTTTGTTTGGACTTGGCCCCATTTTGAAAACTCCAGAGACCTGATCCAAATTATTAGCAAAACAGGACCAGATTTTGCTGAATGCTCGGCTCACCAGCAAGAGGCTTCAGGAACAAAAAGGTTAGATAAACCTAAATTTGACCCCGTTAGCGCTAAGCCACCCAAATACCACACGTGATGGCCACATACATTGATCGTAAAATCAAAAACAAGTAGCGGGATGTTGGCGGGAAGCTTCAACCCGATCTTACACTGCCCGTTGTCCATCTCGGCATTGCGACTGCAGGGAAAAAAGGTTAGACGGCGCATCAGGGAAAGATCAACGGAAACGTACTAAACGAAAGTCAGGATGATGACTACGCAATACGGCACAAGCATGCCGAGAGTGTTAAATAGGAAGAGTTTGTCCTTGAACCGCGAAGAGCGATTACCGCGAACAATGAAAACCTAAAAGGCCGTTAGTGATTGTTGTATGAATACAAGGCAAAATGAGACCCACCTTTTCGACAAGAAAAAAGTACAGTAAAACCTTCGAGCTCAGGTAGCAAACCAAGCAGAGTAATATACCCGCATCACATGCTCTAAGACTGCTGTTGAGACCGAAGCTCGCCTGCAGAATCGTACTCGAAAGCACAAACAACCAACTGTCGAGAAAAACGGCAAGAACCACTACAAAAATAGCGAGCTTGTATTTAGTGACTAATAAACGGTAACAACTCCACTACCAAAAACGGCAAACTTACACCAACGTGCTAGCGGCAACGATGACAAGTCACCGACTCTTACAAGTCGTCTCGCCAAACAAAAACTGACGGCGGTAATAACAACCATGGCAAGAGATATACTAGTCACAAAGGAACCTTCCGACTGATTCCTCTGAGCACTAGGACTTGAGAAACCCGAAGATCTTCTCATGACCGCGGGGTAGATGGCACCCATCGTTACTGCTCCCTCGGTGGCTGCCTGTTGTACTAGAGTGGTAGCGTTTGGACGAGTCGATCAAGAGGAGCCACCAGCGTTGAAGGGCGGAGAGGATGGGGGACGGAGGGGTCAGACGAATTGTTTGTGTCAAGCAAGTATGGAGCAGCAGGAGGGAGAAGGGAAGAAAAGAGCAAGCAGAAGGGAGGGTGCAGAGAGGCTTATAGGCAAAAAGGGAGGAGGGAGAGGGCGTGTGGGACACCAGGGCTAGCTCCCGCAGGAGAAGGAGAAGTGAAGAAGGAGGCAAAAGAAAAGAAAGTAAGAAAAAGAAAAAAAGAGAGAGAAAAAGAAAAAAGGTGTGAAGAGGTGTGAAAGGAGGGAGGAGAAGTGAGAGAAGGAGGGAGGGAGGGGGAAGGAGGCGATTGGCAATTATCGATTGGCGAGGGCGGCAGATCTTATAAAAGTTGGTAATTCCTGTCCTCCCTCCTTTCCCTTTTGCGGGTTTGATGGTGAGCGGTTGATGGCAGTACCAAATGGTAGCAGTCCGACCACCATGATGCAAATAGTCATGAATAGGTCAACCACCAAAAAAAACCCCCTAAAAGGCCCTCTTGGGGAAAAAAATTCGAATGTGGCTTCTCTGAAGGATTGCTGTAATTACCCGTCTGCCGTAATTATTTCTTCTCTCCCGAAATCCCCCCGCGCACTGGCCTGGAGCTGCTCAGTGTACTGCAATCTTGTCTCTGCTCCTTCTGCCTCCGAAATGGCCACTTGCCGCAGTACTGATAGGATACGATATGATATGATATGATGACACTCAGCCCAGCCAATTCACGAGCGGGCCCAGAAAGCAAAAAAAAAAGAATCCCACATCTTGCGGACAAAACAGATCCAATCCAGCCAACAACTCCATCTTGCAACTCTGTCCTGCAGCAAAAGCAACTATTTATTATTATGGACTTTTTTTTTTCTTTTTTGATTCTCGCCATCTTCCCTTTGCTTTTTACCCCCTCCTTCGCATTCAACCCATATCTGAAATCTCTCCCATTCGTATGGCCGAAGGGGGCAGAGGGGTGGGGAAGGGGAAAAAGTAAGCATTCAAATCACGCTGAAGTTCCATATATCTCCTCCAAGTATCTCGTCCAAAATAGAGCTCCCTCAAACTGCATCATCGATTGGTGGATAGGGCGTAGATACGGTGCGGGAAAGCAAAGATGTCATTCTTGCACTTGTCGAGATGACCGGGGGTCAGTGATGTGTTATTCGCAGGTGGGAATTCTGCACACATTGTGAACACGGGGGAGCAGAGTAGGGACAAATTTCACATCAAGTCGCATCGGAATGCAAGGAATTGCTATCATACTTGCACAGTACCGTATTGGCACTTGTGCTGTACCGGGTTTTGAGTCCAACAAATCCAGCAAGCCCCCACAGATTAGAGCCTTTTGTTTTCCGGTGGGAGAGAGGGAGGGGGGACCTCAGGACATTTGTTACCATTTAATGTCACAAAGGTAAGGTCTGGGAATCCCCAGGGGCGTGTCCATGCAGAAGTGAAAAGGCTGGGTGGTTGAGGAAAGCTTTTCACTATAACCCGTATTCTACCGGTACGCCCGATCGTCTGTGTGCAAAGTGAGTTTTACATGCTGTACCAGTACCAGTACAGTATCAGGTGTGAACAACCCCACCACCCTCCCTCACCGAACAAGGAATTCCACCGGCCATCCTATGAATGTCAATGTTTGCTTCAATACTCGAGTATTTGGTATCATGCTGTACCTGCTCTATTCTGCCTGGCTTCCCCTTATCGTTTGCTCGCTTCCTCGCTTGCTTGCCTTCCCAACCCTTACCCATACCGTACACCGCTCACTAAGCCTCGCTTCTTCGTCCCCGTCCTCACTCAGCCTCTCTCCCGCCCGACATATGATATCTACTCGTACTCCTCCTCCCCTTCCTCTCATGCCCTTCCATTCACCCCACCTGAGATCCCCAGTTTTCAGCTCTGATGCATCACTCAGCGCTCCAATACGAGTACATACCGGTAACCGGTGCACCTCCACTGTCGGAAGCTGCCCAAGGAATGCCCGCCGATCAAGCCTTCTTTCAGCCAGAACTCTGCGAGCCAATCTTCCCATAGTTACACCCGTAGAACGAACTGGGATCCCCCTTGTCCCTGGGAGAATTGGGAAAAATCAACACCTGTGTACTCGAGTACGAGTAGTCTACTGTATGTCACAGTATGATACCGTAATACCCCTGCCTTCCCCCTCGGAAACATCCTACTTGGGACATCATAAAGCGTCTGGTTTGACATCTGCTGCACTCAAGCATAACATTGATTGTATTTCCCATCCAATCCATAAACACCGATTATTTCGATCCCTGCCCCCATACCAAACACTCGGTCCAATCACAAATCGGCATTATTATTCATCCCTTGTTCAACAACGATCCGAGGATCCGTGACGGGTTGTTTCCTTCTTTTTCACCACTTTCCTTTTTCCCCCTTCCTCTCCCCTCGGCTTCGGTGGCTTGCGCAAGGGCCAGCAAGACTAAAACCTGCTCTCACCCGTCTTTTTGATAGCAAACCGATGCCAGCCCCCAGCCGTACGAGCACCATTATTGATCACGGTATGCTGCAGCTCTCGCACTGGGAGGACAGCAGGAATTCCCTTTTAGGCAATGAGACCTGCGCACACTTTGGATTGGATTGGATTTTTTTACCATCCAAGATATCCCCCGGCAGCGGTGCCGATTCCGAATTTTCAATGAGACAAAAATTGACCTGACCTGAGTTGTTACCATGCATAACATTTGGTTGGGAGTAGTTATTTTCAGGTTATAGAACTGTATCTATAGATAGCGTTCGTTCCTCTTTATCGCCATCGCAATCGAATCGGCGACCTGTCAGCTGCGGTTTAAGCTTATCACTCGCCCTTACCGACGATCCTTCCTCTTTCCTCCTCCAGACTGAGTTGTTGATTGATGGCCAGCCGACCGACCACAGCTGCCCCATCAACTGTCAACCACGAGCCTCCTGAAACAAAGCAGAATTATGACAGCTATCTATTAGGTTTCAGTATGCTAAGATTAAAAGCTGCTCTACCCTGCCATAACAGGGAGCGACGGCTGTTACCGTTTCTCAGAGCAGACCCAAGCAAAAGGTGGCAACGATTCGGTCGCTTGAGGCTCGCAATTAGAGGTCGGAGGATTTCTCTTACCCTTTGCCCGAGCGGGAGATCTAAAGCTACTCGATCAGGCTAATATTAATGCCAAGCCAACCAGCTCAGAGTGACATATCATATGACCCCAAGTAGCGAGAAGGACTGATACCGGTACGGTATCTGTCCACCGCAGCGACCGGTACGGTGAGGGACCTCTTTAGCGAGAACAAGGCGGAGACTCATTCCGGCTTGATAACAGTAGGTTGATCTGCCACCAGTAGCCCCATTATAGGTTAATCCCATCGCAAGCATCCGTTAACCGTTCCCCTTAGGGGACTTGACAACAAGCAAGTCCCAGACACCCGCCTCGCTCCTATCAAAATTTTGACCTAGTCGCGCTTCTAAACCCCAATACCTCCATAAAAATAGAGGTATTCCTATTTCGCAGAGGATCATCCACTTTATCATCTGAAAGAGCTGTAATCGTCACTGGGGCGATGCCCGAAAATGCTGCCGCGGTTGGAGTTGTATAATATTCCTTGGCAGGCCACAGACACCCCTCGCCATAGTTCAAACTCGGATACTGCCGCAAATTACACCTATGGGCTACCGTACTGTACCGGTACGGTACTCGACTAGCTACATTCGACTCCAGCCCACTCACTCACTCCTGGGTAATGACCCTTCAGAGAGCTCCAATAGTATTGTGACGCCACGAATTTAGCAATTGTGTCTGGACCTATCGATGGTTCTCAACCCTTAAAAAAATAGATGCCAGAAGGGGAAAAGGCGACCCAGCTGCAGTAGAGGACAGCATCCCCGAGAAGGAAAGAGAGATGATTCCTCCTCCAACCAACGAGCGAGCAGAAGCAGCCCCAGCCAGATCTTTGAAATGCCAAGTGAGGAAAAAAATAAACCTAGAGTAGATCCCCGGAGGGTTGCTTTGGCGCCCGCATCTCTTTCTTTCTTGCCCCCAAATTTATGACACAACACAGCATTCGTCTCTACTCGAGTACTAGGGGTTGGAAAAAAGTCTGTCGAACCCGGATTTCATAGGCCGACTTTGTATGCGTATGAACCGTTGCCAGACCACACAATTGGTGGGTTCCCTCGCAATTTGGTGAAGGAAAAAAGTCTGTCGAACTCTTGGCGCCAGGCTCGAGCAATCGCCTCTCGCTGAGTGGCCCAGAGGGCATGGAGCCAATGAGGGGGGTTCGACAGACTTACCCACAACCCCCGGTACATGAGTACGGTACGATGCCACACATCACAATTTTCAAGGAGAGAGAAATAAAGGTTTGCCCCCACCAGAAAACTCCCGCTCTCTGGGGTGGGGGGGGACCTCGGGTACGGTGCTCGCAATTTTCTGACACCCATCAAGACAGCTGCTATCGCATATGGACAAAAAAAATAGGCCAGGGCCTCAGGATTCTAGGGGGCATGCAATAGCAGTTCTTGTTGGCAGGCAGGCATCAGAAAATTAAGAGCAGCTGTGGTATTACTGCGCTCGCTTGCTCGCTCGTCTCGTAACTGCGCATGTTTTCCTAGCGATAACCAATCACAGAAACCGCCACGGCAACCGGTTTACGGGAAGCCCTTTCCGAAGAGCAGCTTTTCATCACCACTTTATTTTATTGTGCTCCCACGGGATGGACGAACGGGTGTGTGTGTGTGGTCGAAGAGGGTACGGTAGGGGGGCTCCCACCCAAGATTGGAGTTTTCTTTTTCTTTTTTTCCTTTTTCCACTATCTTTTTTTCTCCGGATTTACCGAATAGGTATGATAGATTGTTTGCTTTTCCCCTGGCTGGCGTTTGCCAGGGTCCCTTAATAATAATAATGAGATGGGGGTATAAAACTTAAAGGGAGCATTGTCATAGGCGGTCACTCGTGAGGTTTTTATTGTCATTGTTATAATAATGTTATTATTATAATTGTGTTTACATGCGACAAGCAGGAAGGATCCTTTGACAAGCTGGGGTAGCTGGGGTTGCAAAATGGCGTTCATGGGATGGGCTTTGTGAGGGTCTTGGCTTTCTCAACGCTGATCTTAGCTCCTCGACCCGAAGACTCGTACAGAAGCTTACTATTATTACGAGTATTATTGAGGTCTTAACATCTATAGGGTGCCTGACGGATTCCAAGTTCGCGGTCGGCCTTTTACTGTGTGGGGAAGTTGGGCTGATCCGCTGCTCAGGGAAGTTGTGTTCTGGCTACCGTGGGGTTGGGTTCGGTCATCCTAACCCACGAATTCAGATGGTGGGGAACCCCTTTAACAGCTATCTGAAAGTTACCCCTTGCCTAGACTCGAGCACTCGAGCACTTTGAGTATTGGCATACGAATCCACGGATCAATTAACTGTTCTCGGCAATTTACTGAGGCGTTTTTCTCGGTTGGTTGCCCAAGCGGCCGTACCGGTACTTGAGTGCCGGTACACCGTTCTATGACGACTATTGATGCCCGGTACCGGCATTCGAATAACCCGGTTGAGAGCGCTGATTTATGATAGTTGCTTGCACGGTACGCTATCAATGGCATTGTAAAAAGTACGATACCGGTACTCGGGGTGAAGAGTAGAACTACCATCACACCCTGCGACCAAACCCAGCCAACCAATCCGCGAACCAATCGTGGGGTGGGTGAGTACGAGTACAATGCCATGGTAACCATAAGCATAACGGGGATAGTGACTGCATCGGCATCTGAAACGAGACGGCGAGGTACTCGAGTACGAAATGGATGCAACATAATAACATTAAGAAAAAGAAACATATTTGAACGCTAGCCCCCGATTCGGAAGCTTGAAGAGGAAGGGGAGAAAAAGCAAATCTTCGGATGAACGCTCTCTTTACGAAGTGTGCGAGCACGGCATTGGTTCTCTCATCTTTTTCGATGCCGTGATTCGCTCTTCAGGCTGATTACTGTTCACCGATCCTGGATCTGTGAATTTGACACAGGGGCACACTCGTCTTGATTCCGAGTGATACTTTATGCATTGCGGGGCCTGAGCCCCCGTTGTATGCCCGGTGAAGCGGTGTAACCCCCAGATAAGCCTCCTCCGCCTCACGAAGTAACCGCCAGCCAACCACAACCTCATCCACAACTTCGCACAATGGGGGATGATGCAGATGATCAAGTTCTAGAAGCAGAGATCGCAGGGTTGGAGTCCCGACTCCGGGCAGCGAGAGCCAAACTGCCCTCGAAAGCAGAAGTTCAAACCCGCGGTAAAACTTACAACCCCTCACCTCCCCTCAAGCCATCCATCCCTGCGGTAAGCCTCAACTGGCAATTGAACAAAAAGCCTAACAGAACCTGCCACAAAAGAAGTTTGCACAACGGTGGCATCCCCAGAAACGCACTTTCTCCTGTTGCTTTCCGATTCGGCGCTCCCCCTCGGTTCGTTCGCCTTCTCTAGTGGCCTGGAATCCTACACTGCCCACCGCCCCTCGACCTCCTCCACCACGCCTAGAGAAACGACAGAACGATTCCTGAGGCTATCTGTAAATTCGCTATCCCACACCACACTCCCCTTCGTCCTGGAGGCGCACAGAGAGCCAAGGGCAGCCCTAACACTGGACGACATCTTCGATGCCTCGACAATCTGCACCGTGGCCCGGCGCGCAAGCGTAAGTCAGGGCCGGGCCCTACTCACAGTGCACGAGAAGTCCTTCTCTTCATCTCTACCCCCATCACCAGAGCTAGAGGCCTACCGCCGAGCCCTCCGCGCGGAGAAGGTGCGGGATAGAGCGAGCGGCCACTTTGCCGTCGTCTACGGCGTTCTCTGTAGCCTCGCTGGTATAGGCCTGGAGGAAACTGGCTACCTGTTTCTACTAGGCCATGTCAAGGCTGTGTTGTCCGCTGCTGTTCGTCAGAGCCTTATAGGGCCATACCATATGCAGGCGTTACTTGCCGCGGAGAGCACACGTGGGATCATGGATAATGGGCTCACGGTTGCAAAGGGGATCGCGGTGGAGGATGCGGGGCAGTCGATTCCGACTTTGGATTTGTATCAGGGGAGGCATGAATTACTCTATTCAAGGGTCTTTAACTCTTAGGGCGGCGAACGACGCGAGGGGGCAGGCAGATTGGAGTTTACGGTTAATGGTGTTTTCCGGGTTAGGTATCAGGCGAGACTAGAAAATGTTTTTAAAACTCAGAGTGGATAAAGCACATGCCCTAGATCATCTCTCGTTCATCAATTGATTAACTTCGTTCTCGCTTGACGAGTGCCCGTATACGATAGGGACCATCTTGGAGGGTAAGTAGGATCCCTTCCCTGCCTTTTGCTTTCCAGGGTTGGCCTACTTAGGAAAGGGGCCAACCCTGGAAAGCAAAAGGCAGGGAAGGGATCCTGAGATTTTCAACATAGGTAGAGACTCTATGCTATGGAAAGGTGATAAACCGGGGAATTTGATGAGGGAGTTTTCCACACATATTATGAAAATTTTGATAAATTTCCCTGTTAAGATGGGGGTTTTTCCTTTCGCGAGAGATGTTGATTTGAGATCATAAATCATTTTGGCCTATAATGGGTCATGATGGACGAAGGTGATAAGGTTATTATTATTTATTTGTTTAAGTAGGCGGTGAAGGAGTTTTCTATGTTTTTTTGGTTTTTCTAGGCCATACTTTAGGGTGCTTGCCGGGATTTTCCCGTATTTTACGAATAAATTCAAGGATTTAACAAAAAAATAATTGGAGGGTAAGTAGGAAACATGAGCCCGAGGTTTGTGAGGTGCTGGCGTCTGTAGCTACCGTCCCCCCCTAACATGCACGCTAATCCTGTTTTGGGAACATTTGAGCATTGCGATTTGTTGGCGATCAATGGTTTCCGAGAAGCCCGACTCGCTAGAACACTTGGAAAAAGTCCCAAGATTTTATAATAGCGCGCCTCGCGGTGAATTTTACTGTCTCGGATGCCTTAGCCCGTAATCGAGAACCAGTACTAGCACAGTTAGGCTAGAAGTATTGGTACCTCGCGCTCGAGGAGGATACTGTATTTAGTTATCGCCACCCGAGGAAAGGAAGATCGATTTATTAGCTTCTCGGGATCGTAGATTTCTATCGGCCAGGTCACCGTTGAAATGACCGAAACTATACTATACCTTTGTGAGTCTGGTTTTTCAAGTCTAGTACTAGTACAGGCATACCCGGGGAGATGTTTTTTTGTGCGAGACGGTAGCTACCTACCTACAAGTACCGCAGTAAAAATTTGATAATCCCTGTTCTCGTACGAATCCCCCCGGGTAACTTACGCGCTGGAGGCTTGTGTGGCTGTCAATAGAGGCATTCATGGGTTGGTTGGTCGGAAAACCTTTGCCCAAGTCGGAGGAGGCGCGGGGGGGGGGGGGACTAGTGTGAACCGGTTAGAACTAGCATGCTCAAGCCACCGTGCAAAACTGGGTTCGCGTCACGGGGACATGGGCTGAATTGAGGAGTTAGCAGTTATTAGCCTACGCTGACCAAGTAAGTAAGGAGGGGCAGACTAATAGGATATAGTAGTGGAACGAAAAACCCTTACTGAACTCCACCGTATCTATCTATCTGCTTTACAACAGTGCTATAATGTCATACAACAAATGATGTAACAAACAAATAAACCGCTCAGGTCTAAATTCGTAAATATCACAATTTGGAAGGGGGTACAGTGGGCAGGTAGGTCGGTGAACTTAGCACCAATGCGAGTGAAAATAAGGGATAGGCATGATAGAAATATTATAGACGGGAGGGAGGGGGGCGAACGAAAGAAGACTTCCATCCCTACAAAGTATGATAATATGATAATATGATATCGATGATATTGGTTCCCGGATAGGAAAGTATCCGAAAGTGGGGACTTGCAAAATATATTGCGAAAGATCGGTGCGTGTGTCTGGGTGCCCGTGTAAATCCTCAGCCCCTGTTTTTTTATACTTTCTTTGGATAAGGGTAGTTCTTGTGTGGGGCGAGTACTTACGAAGAGGTTAGGAGGGATCTGGAAGGAAGGAGACATCCAGGATGGTCTGGTGGGTCTGTGGAATCTTCATGTTAGTGCTATACGAGTTCACTCGGCTGAGGCCTGGTGTAGAGGCATATTCCGGGTGGCAAGCAAACTATCATGCGAAGACTTAGATTAGGGGGCGAAGGGGGTGGAGGAAGAGCTGGGAAGGGGTTGGTCGAGGTAAATAATGTGGGAGAGGGAAGGGAGGGAAGAAGAAGAAGAAGACCAACACCGAGGCTCTTTCTCTGATAGAGCTAAAGGAAGGAAGAGCGTATAGCTCTTGTGGCAACTGCCAAATCGGGGAATCCCTATTGTGGACAATAACGTAGGCGGGGTTACCAATTGGGAGAAGGTATTGCGGGACCTTCAAGGGAAGAAATCCCATTTCTTGAAGGAAATGTGAAAGATCTACCTACACGAAATCCAGGGAAGGCAGGAGATAAATGACCACCTGGCTACCGGTAATGGGAGGAATTTTAGCCTTATGGAGGACTTGGGCATGTAACGTGCACTGGTAAATCTAATATCCGTAGATAAATGCTCTCGCAGAATCCTTCGACGCGATTAGTCATATGAGGGAGGTTAGGGAAATTAATCCATCACTGTGCATAAAAGCCTATCATACCAAACGGGGGGCCATCAATGAAGAGCACACTCAAGGCGCTGGTTGTACGAAGTCCAACTTCATCAAAGATGAATGACAAGACAAGAGAGCAGAAGGAATACAAGTATGGTACTTGCTAGTTGTGTCCATTAATTCTGGTTCAAGAAGTGATCCGAGCGGGGCCCAGCATGGGGGTCAATGATCGACACACACGGAAAGATCCGCATGGAAAGCAATCCTGCAATGCAACTGTCTCTCTTTCCAAGACACTCTGGGGCAGCATGTTCGTTATTGTAGGGGGTGTTAATAGCTCCTTGCATATTGTGGGGATATTTGCTGTTCAGGAGTACTGTACCTACTATGCTCTCCTATGGTACGGCTGATATACATGCCCTTAAAACTCCCTCTTCGCATCTAAGATAGTCAGTCATGCGCCAGCCTCATGCCAAGTGAACTGAGATATTAT
>Ga0307510_10001556_pt1 | contig 25356 bp, 10 predicted proteins | sample 12_EM_MG_FD_207224 | JGI IMG/M metagenome (GOLD analysis project Ga0307510, IMG submission 207224) | Populus trichocarpa ectomycorrhiza microbial communities from riparian zone in the Pacific Northwest, United States - 12_EM | ecosystem: Host-associated > Plants > Roots > Unclassified | place... | reverse complement strand
TTCTTAACCCTAAAACACTTTCTAATAATAAAATAAAATAAAATAAATTGAGACATGATCTATCTTTTAGCATAATTAAAGAATAAAATCACTTTTATTGAACTTTTCTATCCGAGACAACTCATTAACACCTAGATTTGTTTTTTATATAATCAGAATGTGGTCGGCCAAAACTATATATATATTTTTTTTTTGCTAAGTTTCTCTCCTCTCTTAGCATTCAGAGATAGAAACATAATAAAAATAAAATTTAAGAATTAAATGTAAATATCAAAAATTACAGACCAAATATAAAAAAATTGCAAAATTGAGGGATCATGTTGTAAAAAATTGTAAAATTGAGAGACAATATTATAATTTGGGGCGTCTAAATTTTGCACATGGCCCTACGGAAAAAAGAAAACACAAAACAACTTTTTTAAAAAAGTTTATTTTGTAATTTGTAATTATAATTTTAGATACTGAATCATGAAGATATCTATTTTGGAGTGCTCAGACTTTTATAATTTTGATGTGTAGTCTATATTATGATGCGTGCGGTCCAATGTACGTGTGATCCCTTCATCAGAATAATTTCTTTTGATTAGTTTAAATAAACTCTATAAAGCAAGCAAATTATGGTACAATCGAGCTTAAACGTTACCTACGACAAGTTGCATTAACGTTGGTATTATATACTCACTTAATACAACTAAAGGACAACTCAGCTAGTTCAATGTCATATGAACCAGGTAACCCCCTTTTTAAATTGTTTTTTTTTCAAAGTTTTATGTCCTTTCAATTGAGCTTTTCTCTAATATTAATTTTGAAATTATAATAAAATTATCAAATCAAAAGACAAAGTATTGAGATGTTCAGCACAACAAAAAATCAAGTGTAGTCTTAAATTCTTGGCAATTGTTTTGGATGAGAGTTGGAGCCTTGCCAAAAAAAATAACAATAAAGAAAAAAAAGTAGTTGATTGTTATATTTCACTAAACTAGTTAAATTTAGTGTGAAAATATTTCACTGGACAAGAGAAGTTTCTGTTAGTGAATATGTCATGTAGTCAATTGAATGATTATACATGACACTGTCTTTATTCATGCAAAACATATTTATTATTAATAAATATTTTATTTATTTTTAATATTTATTTATATCTGATTAATGAATCTAATATTTGATTAATAAATTTAGAGTAAAGATAAAGTTTTTAGAATAAAAATGTTTTGCTAAAGAAATTATAAAGTTGTTATAAGTATAAGAATCCTATTGTATCAAAGTATTATTCCTAAATGTTGCTGATCGATGCTTTATTAAGACTAGATATTAATTAGAGTCGTTAAGATTGATATATATTATGTGCATTCCTTTATAAAATGAACCATATTTTCTCATATCATGAAATTTATATGTTGGTGCTTGTTTGAAGACATGTATACCGAACTGATCCACATGAGTATTTTGTGGAGAGATCACTTGTGTCTATGAAAAGACTCATGTGATAGTTATGTAAGTGATCATTAGACTTGAAATTACTAAGTTATTTTATGTGGTGAATGTTATGCTTTGATCCTGACTACACGCTGTCCTAATCAAAGTAACAAATGACCAAATATTGAGTATAACATGAACTATATGAAGATATTTGAATGATCAAGAGATGATTTATTACCCTAGGTAATTACAAAATAATATTTCACATGTTCTCAAATAGTATTGATTGCGAAATCCTTACTCACGATAGAATGAGATTGAAAAGAGTTTCAAATTCTATTCAAATAATTAATGACTATAATATTAAAAATAAATATGATTTAACAAAGCAAACACATTTCATGTTATTATAATAAAAGCTAAAAGTGTTCAGTGTTTTACTATGCACATATTCATATTTTATTGTGGATAATTACAGTAAAATTACCATTTTACTCTTAAATTGTTAATATACGGCCTGGCCTTTTTTAGGGGGCATGCATTGGACTTGGCTTTTTTTTTCTATTTTTTTTTCTTTTGCAATAAAGAAGAAATTAACATGTTAATTCAATTACTCTTAAATTCTGACATGGTTGTTAAACAATATTATAATAAATTTTAATTTTAACTATTTCTCAATTATTTTGTGTGTGATAATAATAATAATAATAATAATAATAATAATAAATAAATAAATAAATAGAATAATAATAATTGCTCATGAAAATTTGATTAAATTCATTTATTTTTTTAAAATAAAAATAAATTTATCACATTTATGGTTTTTTTAGCTTTCAATCACATACTATTTTTATATTCTTTTTAACTTGCTTTAACAATCATGAAGTCTTTTTTTTTTAATAAAATAATAATTCAAGTTTAAAACATGTTTTCACTAATATAAATAAGAGATATGTTAATAAGAAAATTGATTTCAGACTTGTGAAATATATGTTTTATATTTATTTGAAATTGTTTATATTTTTAATAAAAAAAACTATTTTTCTATATTAAATAAAAAAATTTAAATAGCTACACACAATATGAGATCAAAGATATCTTAATATGTATCTTTATCTTAGTTTTTTATACTTAATCTTTGATTTAAATTAATAAGTTGGTTATTGACATATATAATTCTTGATTAATTTTAATGAACATATATATCAACTTTTTATTTTGTAAAGAAACTTTTCCTTAATTAAAAAAAAAGTTTAAAACTGATTGTAATTTTAAATTTAATAGCAATGCTAATTAAAAAATTATCTGCAACTTAAACATTTTTTATATATATATATTCAAAAACAAATTTAGTCCCCCGTAAGTATGCAAACTAATACTTCACTAAACCGCTTGTAATCATTAAACTAATGTAGGTATCATTCATTGGGATACGCTTTCGTTTTTTATATGCTAAATATTAATCACATGAATTTTTATGATTTCCATATCTTTGCTCGTTACTTGATATTTGGATCCATATCATCATCAGATTAATGATAATTAATTAATTAGTCCAGCGTCGTCCATTAGCTGTTCCTTCTTCTTCTTTGTTGACTTTCATTCTTTTTCCCCAATTGATCAATATCAAATAAATGATTTGATAGTTGAGGAGATGTACTTTTTTTTTTTTTTTCATTTTTGAGTTTAAACATTGAACCAAATTATTAAATTTCTGAATATAGTAAATCGATATGAATGCATTTTGTGTGGTTTGATTTCGTGTGAAATTTGATATACCAGTGTTGATCTGTATAAAAATCACGATTTTAAATTTTAATTTCGTATAGTTTTGTATTGCTTACTTTATTAATATAGTTTTATGTTTCTTATTATAATTTATATAGCTAAAGCTTTATCTACACTGATAAGATTTTCTCTTTTTATTATATATATATTCTTGATTTCATCAAAAAAAAAAAAAAGTTAATTGATATGAGAAATACGTCATTAATATTGTCCAAGAAAGAATTCCATCTTGGTTGATTAGCTATACACACTGGGAGTAGTTGAAACAAGTTCGTGAAAGACAGGGAAAACCAAGATCTATGAATAAGAGAAGATGATAGGGAGATGAAGGATCACTTCCTTTCTTTTGGGTATATTCAAACTTTAAATTCTTCAAAGAAAAAATATTTTCACAATTCGATCCGAGAAAAGTTATCATTGTGCACTCATCATGGTATTTAAGGATCAAAGATGATTTACAGGTTTTCGCACCGACTAGAGGGCTCTTGCCATTAAACCTAGACATGAAGAAAACAAGCAACAAGTTGAACACTTTGAAAGGCTCAAGCGGACTAGATATTAAGGTAGAAAAGGACATTGTTTTTTATAATTTTATTTATGATGGTGAGATAGAAATAGATTGATATTCTTTATTAATTTGTAATATTTATTTTAATGATGATTATGATACTAATTATGGAATAAACAATGACACTAATTGCAATGATCGAGGATGTTATTAATGGTCTTCTCATTGTAAGCTAAAGATTGAGCGTAAATAAAACATAAAAGAGAGGTTTAACAAAAAAAAAATTATTGATTTATGTTATATTAATCCTTTTAATTATAAGTTTATTATTATCATACATGTAAATTTATTCAAGAATTATATTAATATAACACATATTAATAAAACAAGTTTAGAATTTACAATTTATTACTTTAAATAATTTTTTTATTTTTTATTTTTGTTTTAAATTAATATATTTTTGATATTTTCAAATCATTTTGATGTGCTAATGTCAAAAATAATTTTTTAAGAATAAAAAAATATTATTTTAACATATTTTAAAATAAAAAAACACTTTATAAAATAATCGCTACCACACTTCTAAACACCTTCTCAGACTTATATGTTTTTTAACCAAGCACGTGGGCCAATCCTCTAAAGCCCAACACTCTTGTTATATTACCCTTCAATTTTGTTAACAATTTTCTTTTATTTTGAATCAAACTCGTTATAAATAAAAATAATTAAAATTAAATATTATCCAAATTTTCATTGTTTTCAAATAAGATTAGTGTTTTTTTTTTATCATAATATTAACAATTACTTTGTGAATTGTTATATATGAATCTAATATGCAAGATTTATAAAACAAATATTTGCATGGGAATATTAAATGAGAATAAAATATTTATTTTGTTATTTTTATTGTAAATATTTTACATAATATTTTTTTATTTTTTAGTTTTTTCTTTTATTATGTATAAATTATTGAGTTATGATTTTGTTTTCTATTTTTTATTAAACCTTGCTTTTTATATTGTGATAAGCTTATATTTAAAAAGTAATTATTCTCATAAACATGTTCTTATTAAAAAAAAATGAAAAAAATGAAGAAGGAAGGGGAGTTTTAATTGAAAAGATATATTTTTTCCGGCCCTCTTTAATTCATATATATAATTGAGATTTTTATAAATATTTTTTGAATGATTTTTAGTTTTTTATTAAAAAATATGCTACTAACATATATATTTTTATTAAAATTAAAATACATTAATAAGAAAATGAAAATTCATCTAATAAAATATAGTTTCTTTGAGAATTTAAATTGTTATTTTTCTTGCAAATATCTATTTTAATTACAACAAAACTAAATAAAAGTTTATTTTGAAAAACTATCATGCCGCGTCACATAGGGAAAAAAGAAAACTAATAATAAACCTGTGCAATAACTTTTAATTTCTCAATTAAAAAAAATTAAAAAACGCATCCATAATAATATTTAAAAACTCTATCTGCTGCGTAAAGAGGTTGCCCTTAAATAGTTACATGTTTATGTGGTCCTAAGTAATAATAAATTTGAAATATTATTTTCGTGCAGGAGTTTCAGGAGCTCATTTTTTCTCTACGGTAATGTCAGCTCCAACGCCGCTAATGCCCGCTCCGCTGGAAATCCGTTGAGCTCCATCGCCACCTCTACCACTGCCTCCTCCGACAAGCAAAGGGCTAATAAGATTTTGGTTGCCGGGTTTGCCCCTCCTTTGTTTTTCAAATTTGCCACCACCCGCGTATTAATTCGGGTACTGAGCAAACCTGGTGTGATGGCGCGTCGGATACGAGTGAATGTTCGAGAAAATATAGAGCAGAAAGTTGCTCGGTCCAAGCCTTTGGTAAGTTGCAGCTCAGCCATGTGGAGGAGTTCTTGGAGGTTGGTGGACTGCACTAGTGGTGCCAATTGTTGTAAGAAGGTGGAGCGTTGATTCAGGTCAGGTTTAGGACGTTTGGGTTGGTGGGGTGGGGAGTTTGAGAGAGGGAATCTGCCTTGGGTGAAGCTTTGAGAGGTTGAAGTGGAGGAGGAAGAGGAAGAAGAGGATTCAGCTTGAGGGGATTTTTGGTGGGGTTGGTTAGAATGTTGCTGGGGAGGATGTGGTGGTGGTGCTTGTTGTGGTGGGAGGTAGAGGGAGAAAAGGTGGGTTAGGAGTGGTGGGACTAAGATTAGTTTATGTGCATTCATTGGCTGAGGAAACCACAGGAAAAGAGTTGAGGTGGCTTGGATTTTTAGTTTTGGGTGGTGGGTTTTATGGTAGCAAAGAGACAGAGAGCTTGGTTTCTTGGGGAGGGTGTTTTTAAGCCATTGCAGTGGTTGTTGAAGAGTTCTGAATTATGGAAGAGAGGGCGGGAGGTTATGGAACAGAGTACTTTCAACAGAGAAACAGTGCAGAGATGCCGGCGAGTGTGTCCTTGACTGGGAGGAGGTGGACGGGACAGGCTCCAAAAAGATCAAACAAATTACAGTGTCATTAGTTTCCATCTTTGAGGCGTCGATCATGCAAACTTTAGATGAAGAGGTCTCGCTGTGCACAATAAAGAGTTGCAGCAACTCTCTCCCTTGCTGTCAATCTTGTGTTTCCTACCCTGGAACTGGATTTAAACTCACCTTCTTCTTCGCAAGGATTACATCTCATCGACTAAAGGGATTTTTATGAGATTTTTTTGTTTCTCTTTTCAGAAACTAACTAGTGAGAAAGGATATATCATATAGTACAGTTATAATGACCATCACCAATCAATGGATCCTCCACGGCTACTTTTCCTATGTAAGATTAGAGGTACATCGATAAAAATAACCTTTTGAATAAATAGTATAAATATAATTTTTTTTATTTATATATATTGTCACATCTGAACATGAACATCGTGATTATCTTAAAAATAAATCTTTTAAAAAAATAAATTTATGGTATTATGTTTTTTTTTATGAAGAATGATCTTGTTTGAGAAATCATCACCTAATATTATAGTTATTAAGAACCCTAATTGGTTAGCAGAGATTCTATCTTAAATTGATATTGTACGAAATTGGTTATGTAAAATGAAAGATATTATCGCCTCTTAAACGTCTTGCCTGAGGCAGGTTGCACTGTTGATTCTGTCTTAAATTGCTAAAAATTTATTGATTTATGCTACTATGGTTTGCTTGTAATATTCATGATTCTGACGTCACTGAATATTCAATTATGGATACTTTCAACACGTAGCTAAAAATAAAGTAAAATAAATTTAAATTACTATTGTTATTCCTGACTCTGGTGTCAATGAATAATCCAATAAAATAAATTTATTTATTTATTTATTTGTATGTGCATATTCTTTTATTTTTTTAAGTAGCTAAAATAAAATAAAATAAATTTAAATCAGTGTTTTTATTCCCGACTCTTGCCTAAGTGAATAAACCAATAAAATAAATTTATTTTTTTATGCATGCATATATTTTTTTTTGGGGGTGAGCCCAGCTCATCCCATGTGGGTTGGGCTAGACCCAGCCAGCCCGGCCCGGTCACTGGCCCAAGCCAGTGACCCGGCTGGGCAAAAGCCGGATGCACGCGTGAAGCATCTTCACGCGTGCATGAACAGTGCGAAGGTAACAGTGTTCTTGCACCACTTAAATTTCAAAGAATGTAAAAGGGGGATGAAGAACGGGCGTACCTGCTTCTGGAGACGGCGAAGATGGTTGCAACGCTGCCTACTGCTTCCCTTTGTCTTCCTTCTCCGTTAACTTGTCTGCGTTTTCTTTTGCTTTCTCAGCAGCTTTTGGAACTAAGAAGATGATGAAGAGGCCAGCCTGCTGTGAATTTGTTTTGAATGATTATGGGTCTTTCTTTTTCTGTAAGGACGAAGGCAATGGCAGAGCCAATACTCGTCTCTGTGTTGCTCCTCTGCCTTTCTCTCCTTCTCTGTATAATCCCTGTTTTTTTTTTCTTCGTCTGTGTGTCTCCTTTTTCGTCCCCTGCCCCCTGTTTCTTTGTTTTTTTTTCTTTCTTCCTTCCCCTGTGGTATTCGTCTTCCACTCGTCCTCTTGTTTTTTTTTTGTTTCGGTTCGTGATTTGCCCCCTGCTTCTCCCGCTCGTCCCCTTTTCTGAGGCCTTTCTCTGGCTTTTATAGAGCCAGAGAAGGTCTGGTGTTCCTGCCTCCAGAAATGGTGGGCATCGTGGAGGCGAGAGATCATGGCCGCATCGTGGGTATAGTGGCCATGATCTGCTGGATTTTCCCCTGTTGAGCCGGTCTTTGGCACACAGATGATGAACAGTAGGATCCAAAACGGCGTCATTTGGCATGGAAAATGACAAATTGTAGTTTGGTCTCTATGTTTAGAAATGTATCAATTGGGTCCCTTAATCAATAAATTTAATTGTGCCCCTTGATTAATTTCAATTAAATCCCTGAATTTATTTAATTAATTAAATCAAATTTTAATTAAGTCCGCAAACTTATTAATTCTCTGATTTCATTAATTAAACTAATCAAAATTTTAATTAAAATTCCACACTTATTAATTCTTCAATTTCTGACCAATTTACTCTCAAATCTGATAATTTCATCTCTGAACTTCAAATTTATGTTGTTTTAACCTCATTCTCGAATATATTTTTGTCCATTTATTTTTATTATTTATTCAAAAATTGAGTTATGACAGTATATTTCAATTAAAAAGTTATTTAAAAAAGTTAATTATATTTTAATTTATTTTATATTAAAAATATAATTATATAACTAATTTAGTTATTTTTTATATAATATAATCATATCCTTTCAACTATACATGTCATTTTATTTATTTTTAGCTTTTCTATGTAGAAGTGTATAAATAGCATTTCAAAACAAGAATCCACATTTTAGTTATTCATATAACTTATGTGTTGGAATTGTTAAAACTAAAATAAAAGGTAAAAGTTCAGTTTTTTCATTTTGGCTATCCTTTTAACTATAGTTATTAAACCCGGACCAGCCCGGCAGGTCGACCTAGGACCCAGTTGTCCCGGGGGTTGGACTGGTCCGAGTTTGTTAAAAGACCAGCCGGTGCACTGACCCGGCCAAACCCAGTCGATCTGGCGGGTCAACCGTGACCAGGGTGAGACCCGAGCGAGACCTTGTGTTTTTTTTTCTCTTTCAAATGTGGAATTTGAAACCCATCAGTATATATACTCTATGTTTCCAAGAAAAAAATTATGTTTTTTCAATATGGGATAGAAAACCTTTTGGTTTAAATACTTCAACTTAAAAGGATAACATAGTATCCTTTTAATGTGAGATTTGAAACCTATCATTAGTATATATACTTTATGTTTCCAAGAAAAAAGTTATTTTTTTCAATGTGGGATTTGAAACCCATTAGTATATATACTCTATGTTCCCAAGAAAAAAGTTATGTTTTTTTAATGTGAGATGAAAAACTTTTTTGGTTTAAATACCTCAACTTAAAAGCTTAACATAATATCTTTTTAATGTGGGACAAAAAACTTTTTAAAATATTCTTTTAAAATATGTATAGCCTATATTTATATGGATTTTTTCTTATAAAATATTTAAACTTTAATTTTATTTTTATTTTTTCCGGGTTGACCCGAGTTGACCCGCGTTAACTCATGAAACGCGGGACCCGACCCCTTGGCCGGGTCAACCCTCGAGCCAAGTTTAATAACTATGCTTTTAACTGATGTGTTGGAGATGCTCTAATGGCAAAAAAGCACCAGCCACAAATTTTTTTAAAAAAATATTACTTTTTTAACAAAGATGTAATTGAGAATAATAATTTTAACAAAGATATAATTGAGAATAATAATTTTAACAAAAATAAAAATTTTCATTAAAATAATTAAATCATAAATTAATCTCAACTCTTAGTCCAAACTAGTATCAAATACAAATTCTAAATAATATATTAATTATAAATCTAAAAAACAAACATTAATCACTAACCCTAAAATCAAATGCTAATGAATAACCATAAAAACAAGCCCTAACTAAATGTAATAAAATCTTTTGTTTTTTTGCCCCTTTTTATCTTTTGATTTGTTTAGGGTTTATTATCATTTCAATCCCTGAAGATAAAATTCAATCAAAACCCCATACTAAATAATAAAATTAAAAATTAAAATAAAAGAAAACCCAAAAAACCAAAAGATTTTATTATATTTAGCTAATATTTGTCTTTAAAATTTTTTATTAGTGTTTCTTTTTTAGATTAGTGATTAATGTTCAAAGTTTGTTTTTTTGATTCAGAATTATGGTTTAAAGTTAGGATATTATGTAGGGGTTTGTATTTGAGATTAGTTTAGGGTTAAAGTTACTATTAGTTTGCCGTTTCTTTTTTTTTTCAAGTCATCTTTATTAAAATTATACTATTTTCTAAATATTTTTTTTAACATGAGATACTATGTTAATTTTCAAAAAAAAAAAAAAAAATCTATCCTCCTACCTTACAAAACATTTTCCAAGTCTTTTGGGCTTCAATAATAGCTCCTCTCTAGAGGTGGGTGTGACTCAAACAAGACTACAAAAATCGTTCGAGCGACTATGGCCCATCTATCTATCCCAGTTTCAGAAACCACCACTGTTACCAAAATCCAGTCAACTGAGGCTCCCCCCATTCTTAAATAACCAATTTACCAGCTTTCTCTTTCAGAGCCTTTTAATTTTTTCTGCCCATTTAGCATTTCCCTCCGACACTTGCTTGAGCTAGCATGAAGGGGAATATATCAATTTTCTTACGTTAGCAATGTCAAATTTACATGATCACCGATGCAATAATGGCAAGTACCAGATGCCATTGGAGGGAAATGCTACAAAATTAACATTACAAGTTCGGAGTGAACCTCCTAATCTGATTCCACTGAAAGTAACTCGGAAGTGTAAAATAAACAAGAAAGAAAACTGTTAGGGTACAGGGACCATCGAGAAAAGAATTCACCTCCATTTATCTCTGAGATCCTTCTTCTCGGACAGAACCCATGTCACAAAGATTGCCGCGATAAGTACGAAAATGGTTATGAGCAGCAGAGCATAGCTAAAATCCTCTGTAAGAGAATCATAGGTCCTTGAGGGTGCAAGGCGAGTGAAGAAGAGATCCACACCATATGTAAAGACAAGGGTGGCTGACTCCAGCTTGGCAGGCACTGTCACTATGCCTCGGAGCCCCTCCACTTTAAGGGCATGTGTAACATATGACTGCAAGAAATAAGAATCAGATCAGTTTGTGAACGAACTACATTAAAAACAATGAAATCATCAAATAAAAGCATGCAGTTGTAAAGTAAGAAACAGCTCCATAATGAGACGAACACGAGTTTCCTGATTCAGCTTGATTTCTGATCTTCTATCATGGGCTGAACTCATGTATCAAGTTAGCTACTGTTTTTGTGTGTGTGCGTGCCATTGGTCACCAAATCAAAATCTTCAAGGAAAAAAAAACCATTTTGGGTAGAAGATAGCAGGAGGATAACAAGACAGGATCCAACAATGGATCACTCCAAGCTCTAGATAAAAATATATCATTTTTTTTTTGTGTACAGACATGATCACTTCCAGGGAAGGTAGATCAAGCAGAAAGCTGACAGTGTTCTCTCGAGGAAATTAAAAATTAAACTGTGAGACAAAGACCGGAGGGGTAAAGGAAGAGAAGAAGATATAAGGCAACTCACTTGAGGAATGATAGGCAATGAATCTGTAAGAGGTAAAATTCCTTCTTCCTTCTCTGATTGTGTGGGGTTAACTGACCGACGAGGGTCAAAGAAACGCTTATCCATTGCCAATACCTGTACAGTATTAAATAACAGTAAATAAAAATAATTGAAACACAAATGTTGTCACAAAACAAAGAGGAAACAACAATGGAACCTCCATTTCTAAACAGATTGTAACCAACCTGATCACCAATTGTCCCAATAAGAAGATGCTTCGAAGTGATACCCTTAGCAGTTGACGTAACTGTTATCGCTTTGACAGAATGGGTGAAATAGTAAGATTGTGACTTTGTTGTGACCTCTGGTCGTGAATATGAAGACATAGGTGAAGTGAGATTGTGCTTTCCAAGAACAAGCTTCCAAACATCTTTGTTGTCCTGAATTTCAATTTGCAAAAGTAAACCTGTTTAGAATAAGAAGAAAAAACAATATTGCATAGATTGTAAAGAATGATTACTTACTGCCCGAGACTGGTCATAAATTTCAATAACTGTCATCTCATATCTGTGTGCTCTGAGATTGAAGTAGTGGTAGACAATCCAATTTTCACTAAAAACCTGCAAAAAATGAAAACAAATAAGGTAATGCGTATCATTTAAAACATGAAGAGTGGAAGGCAAAACCTACTGCATGGACAGGACCCTGCGAGCCATGATGATTCATTCGATGCAATATACGACCAGTAACAGTATCAACAACATAGACGACCAAATGTGATTCTTCTGGTGTGGCTGATCCAATATCTCCACTGGCTTTAGGTGAGACAGTGGCCACAAAAAGCAAATTTTTTGATATATATTTGTACATCACATCTTGATCAGCAACAACTTTTGCTTGTGTATGAACTGCCTGGAGACAAATGCAGAAGGCTCTCAATTAAACATATGGGATAGTGTTAGCAGACCAAGATATCCTATTGAAGTTGTGTCTGAAGTTTCAAATGGAACCTTCAGTACAACAAAATTGAATGGTAGAAATTGAGGTTCTGATAAAGAAACAAGAACAAATGGTCTCTACAGAAACTGTGATTTTTAGACCCTAAAAACGTATCAAGGTTGCCTGAAAAACACAGCTTCTAATTCAAAGCCTGAGAAAACCTTTTCGTTAACATAATCCCAACATTTTGTCCGAGGTTAAATGAAGATCCATTATAATAACTAGGTTATTTAGCCAAGAATTCCATATCCTCATAGAACAACTCTAATGCAATATTTGGAAATGATGCTTGCTTGTCTCATTTAAAAGGTTTTCTGTAATCCCAATCAACCTGAAAGTTAAAGACTAACCAGCAAAAGCTGTTAATAAATCGTAAAGTGAATAAATCTTTGAAGACAAAGAAATGGTAATCATAAAAAATTGACCAAAAACTAAACACTACCTCATTTGAATTTCTTGTTATGGTTGTAATGATCTTTTCAGATTCTGAGGGGAATACAATGGACCATACTTCTCTGGTACCAAAACAATAGTTGTTTGCAACTTCACCATCACAATTGCTCTTCAATCCATGTCCCTTAATAACACCATTATCAGCTTCTACCGAGTACCAATAAATGTTTGAAAACTCAAGTTGAAAAATGGCAACAGCCTCAGGTGCTCTTGGGTACAAATGTGCCTGTCCACTTGTATCTATTAGTAGATGCAGACGTTGTTCTGTTGAATCTGTGAACGGGAGTGGAATGACTTGTGCAACAGAATGATCAAGACCAAAGGACTTCAGCTCCTTCCCTGTGTATGTATCAACAAAGGAAAATATTCCTGGTGCATCAGAACTTGGTTTGCACCTGCCAACTACCAGAACAGATGGATTTTCATTCATAGCATGATGATGAGGAACCTGCCACTGATATACATTAATCCCAGTTGGATTTTCACATGCTTCTGATTGCCGTAGAGAGTTCAATAAGACAGACCAGACAATTCGTCCATCTCCAGTGTGCAAGGCAAAAAGTTTCCCAGATTTAGTGAGAACAATGAGCAGCTTTCGGAATCCATTATGGTCCCTGGTCATTTTACTTTTCTCAGAGCTTCTCAACCTCATGCCTTGTATGGCTGCTACATCCTCAGCACTTGCAAGCATCAATGTACCCTTAACCTTCAGCATGTGTCCCTTGGAACAACAAAATATCATGTGTCAAAATCACAGTCTGAAGAAGTCAATGAGATGAATTTTCAAACAAAATATCATGTGTCAAGATCACAGTCTGTGAAGAAGTCTATGAGATGAATCTTCAAACAAAGGAGTGAATATGATAGCAAACAATGATTGCCTATGCAACCAGAACAAAAGCAATCTAACAATAATTCAGATCCCTCACTCTACTACTAAATAAAGAAGTTTAAAAATGATGGAGACTGAGGGAGGAGAAAAAAGTAAGGAATTTCAATTAATATAACCAGAATCTATTTCAAGCCTTGAAAGAGTGATTTTTGGCAATATTCATCTTCAGTAAGCCAGTTAAACTTGTGAGAAATAATCAGATCATACTTTAAGCCATTCGAAGAGGTTCTGCTCCACTTTGGCCACAGATACACCTTTCTTTTCTACAGGAAGTTCTGACGTTGTAACTCCTATTATTGATGCAAGGCCATCCTCCCTACTCCAGACAATCGCACCTTGTTGTAACAGCAACAATGAATGATCTTCCATCACAATCAAAGCCCTAAATCCATGAGACTTATCAGTCCTGACATAATTGTTCATGAAAACCTTATGGACAAATCCTCTTTGCTGGTTCAGCTTGATTCTCTCTTTTAGCAAATCACTATTCCAGTCATGACCTTGCTTCACATTGAGGTGAATGTCATTGTCTCCATGCTGAACCAATGCAAATGCTTGTCGGTCCTCTGAGAATGAAAGAGCATCACTAATAACTGTTGCATGATTGATTTTGTCAACCACCTCCAACTGACCTTCACTTGACACACTAATAAATGTTGTAGCTGTATTGGTTTTCACAGCAAACAAACCAGTAAGTTTTGAAGGTAATATCACTGCCATCCCTGAGAAATCCTTGACTAGATCTGATACATATGTTTTCTGAAAGCTGATTTCTCCATTCTGAAAACTTATTGTTAACAAAGTTGACCTTGCAGCATCCAGCACCACAAGTTTGGCTTTTGAAACTAAAGAAACTTCCCCTGAAAAGCCACCATCAAAGGCTGCACTGTCATGCTTTAGGAGTTCTCCATTCTTAGCATTGATTTGGTATACATCAAACTGTGAAAAACCAACAAATCCCACCACATATATTGTATTGCTGTCATGGTGCTGAATTACTTCCTGAACCTCAAAACTGCAACCAAGGGGATCACAATAGCATCAATTGCATGGTGTGGGTTAGATTGAGAAAACAACATGTGGAACTTAAAACATCAAATTGGACAGACCTTTCAGCTGGAAAATCCACCTTCCAAACAATTTCACCATGCATGCTTGAAATAGCATGGAGACTTCCTTTACCAAAAACAAGGATTGTGTTGTCCTTGTCAACTTTCGTGCTTGTCTGCAGATCAGAAACTTCATTAACAACAGATTCTTTTGAAAATCCTGAAATGCATAACATATGAGGGCAGGTTTGGAAGAATGATAGGAGATTAGGGAAGATATTGTGTTATGAATTGCGACTACAACATAGCACAAGATAACACTTCAATTGAGGAACTAAACTATGATCCATTGGATGGCATTTTCTGATTTCACAATGACCCGAGATATATGAAGATAAGAGGAATAAAAAAGATTATATTTTGCATGAAGACAGCACAGATTTCTTAATTAACTATTGAATTAGAAACCATAGCAGCACAGGAGAGAGTATAGAAGATTAAGTTAGACAATAAAATAATGTTCATTAAAAGCTTAAAAAAATATAACATGTTATCACTAACCGAAACGAACAAGAATGACTTTGAGTCGCTTGGTCCCTGAAGAAAAGATTCCCACCACATCTGCCCATCAGGAAGGTTCCATGCTCTTAGAATGCTTCCTTCTGATGAAAGGGTAATAAGATCTGAAAGATTGATATAGAAGATTAGTAAAACAACATAACTGCAATAACTGAATTTCATGCCTTGTAGCAGAAAACCAAATAGCAAAAGTATCTACATGAAATAAAAATAAAAGGAGCAACGCTCAATAAATGACACAACCGCAAAGTGGTTTTTCAATACATTATAAATTAGGTGGATAATACAAATCACTGTTACGTATACCCATTGTTTTTGTTTCTCTCAAGTCCTTTACTCAACATAAAAATTGAAGCAGTCTTAACAATTCTTTCCTTTAGTAAGACACACACGATGACAATGCGGAGTGCTGAAAGCAACCTCACATAGTATTTAGGGGGGGAAAAAGATGCTAAATGTTTGCTGAAAAACATAAACAAGCAAACCTACTAATAAATCGACAAAAACATGTAATGGAAATATCACTTCCACAGCAGCAAGAACAAATACCACATAACAGCAGTAAGATAATTACATTTTCCCATGGCAATATCGATTCCATCAATAGCATCATTGGTCCCAAGAACATGCCTCCAAACTGCACAAAACAAATCCCTTCAAATAACAAATAGGAAACAAAGTAAAAAAAAAACCACTTCTGCAGTGAAATTTAACATGAAAGACTGAATGGTAAAATCCATTAAAAACACTTACAAATCTCGCCGTGACGGAGATCAAGAGAAGCAATAACATTCTCTTCAGTAGAAACAAGAACACGCTTTCGACCAGTTTTTTGTGTTTGGAACACTGCGTGCTTCACTTTCCCTATGTACTTTTGATGCCTAAACACAATTCAATCAAACTGAATACTGATTCAAAAAAATAAATTCTAACAACCTAACAACAGTATTAATTAACAAGTTATAGTATGAGAAGAAGAAAATTGAAGTACAAAAAATACGCAATCAGCTCAGTTTGGACTGAGTGAATAGGGAGTTTAAACAAGTTTTACTAAATTGAAGCGATTTAATGGAAAGCCAAATGGAGCTTACCAGTCCATGAGGCCGGCTTGATCTTCATAAAGAGAAAAGGTAGGGACTGTAATTGATAGGATACATAAAAAGATAAGCAGAGACCTAATCGCCATGGCCATGGCGAAATTAAGAGAAGCGATATGTTTTTCTCTCTGCTTCTTTTTATTCTAGTGGGAAGAGCGAGAGACAGATCTGAGGAGAAGCCGAGGTTTTTCGGTTTTGTAAGGTAGTGTTAGAGTTCGTATTTCGTAATAAAAGTGTTTATATTTTTTTATTTTAAAATGTTATAAAATAATTATTTTTTTATTTTTTATTTTTTATTTTTTAAATTTTATATTAATATATTAAAATAATCTAAAAATAATAAAGAACTAATTTATAAAAAAACCAAGATTTTTTAAATAACATAGTTAATCACAAGAACAAATAATGACTAATATTTTGTTTAATATTATAGTAATAGTTGTTTTTAAAAATATTTTTTACTTAAAAATATATTAAAATAATATTTTTTTATTTTTTAAAATTTATTTTTAATATTAAAATAAAAATAATTTAAATTAAAAAATAATAAACAAAATCTTTTTGAAGTGGAAAAAACAAAACAAATGGCACTGGAAAGCATGATGAATAACGAATTAGTCTAACCATCTAGGTGGTGGCCTAGTGGTAAGAACTTGAGATCAAGATGTTTGCTTCCTCTGTGGTCTCAGGTTCGAGCCCTGTGGTTGCTCATATGATGGCCACTGGAGGCTTACATGGTCATTAACTTCAGGGCCTGTGGGATTAGTCGAGGTACGCGCAAGCTGGCCCGGACACCCACGTTAAACTAAAAAAAAATAACGAATTAGTCTATTGGATTCTAAGAGTAGTTATGGCCTTTATTGGTCCCTGTACTATTAAGAAATATTTAATCAAGTACCTCTACTCGATTGATTCCCTATTATGCCAATAATTTGTTTAATGTCTCCGTTTTTTTTCCTAGATAAAACGTTTTTTTCAATGTTTGATGAGTGATGGCATAAAAACTATGATCATGATGGTCATGGTTGAGTGACCAATGTAACCCCTCCCTTCATTCATCTTTATTTTGGATAGTTGACATCACACAACTCTATGTTGGTGTAAAAATATCAATAAAAAACAATACCATCGATTTTGTTCTAATTGAAATAAAAAATTCTTATTGGAATATTAAATTTTGATTTCAAAATATTTCTAAGGTTGGTGTAAAAATATCAATAAAAAAACAATGTCATTGATAATGTTCTAATTAGCATTTAATTTTTCTTATTGGAATCTTAAATTTTATGTTTCGGAGCATTTCTAATTTCAATTTGAATCTAAAAATAAATTAATTTTAAATTATATAATATAAATGTAAAATCAAATATCATTTCCATCATTAACATTAAAATAAAAATCAAGATTAGAAAAATAATATATGATTTGAGATACTCCATATAAATAACACATTACTAGTTTTTCTTCGCTTTATGCCAACAGAAAAACTTGCACCAAAGGTCATTTAATTTTACTCTTTATAACCAGACCCATGCCTCATAACAAGCAATGACAATCATGTATGTGTCCAAGATCTTAGTTGATTCAAAGATGTGATGCAAGAAAAAAAAACAATAGGTAATGTTTCAAGAATGCATGGAAAGTAATGGTAAAGACAATAATGGTGGTTGTTATTGTGGTAGTGGTAATGGTAGTAATAATAATAATAGTAGCAGTACTAGTAATGATAAAAAGAGAAAATAACACCACCCACGATAACAATTATGCAACCGAATTAAATGATGAGCATGTAATTTTATAATAGTTTTTAATAATGGTAGTAGTGGTGATGAGAAGAGGAAATATCACCACCCACGACAACAATTATGCAACTAAATTAGATGGTAAGTGAGCAAGTGATTTTATAATAGTTTTTAGTAGTTGTAGTAGTAATGGTGATGAGAAAATGAAATAACACCACCCACGGTAATAATTATGCAACTGAACTAGATGGTAAGTGAGCAAGTAATTTTGCAATAGTTTTTTTTTTAATGATTTTATACCTAGTTATATAGGTTTGAACAAACTTATAGATTAAAAGTACCACATCAAATAACAACAAATGTAATAGAAAGTAGGCTTATATCAAGATAATGATGTCCGAAAAAACCCAAGTAGCTTAGAAGTAAGGTTTATGTGTTGAATAATTAGTTAATCTTCTAGTTCTAACAATCTGATCTATTCTCTCTAGCTAAGGTGCATGATAGCTTGTAATTATTGCCTGGTAGGTTAAGGTGATTAATGGCTGGAACATAGAAAATATCCATTTTTAAGATTTGTGGACTCTCAAATACTTAAATAAGTATCTTTTTAGAAAGAGACGATACAACGATATTTTAGAAAGATATACCCTGAAAGTATGTATGCTAAAAATATTGAGAAAGCAAAGATTATGAACCTGGAGTTTGAAGGATTCATGGGATACGTATTGCCCATAAGTTTTATCCTTTTGTGGAGAGGAGTGGCTAGAATGTTATCTTGACCCAATAACATTTAATGAGGAAAAAATATGGTAGGCCCTTGAGAGATTTTTTTAAACCTAAGAATGTAGGAAGAGTAGGATTTAAAAAAGTAGCTAAGCCCATAGAGGCCGAATTCTTACCCTAGACTAGACCCAAGGGGTCCTTCCCTTGGCCGAGCTGAAAGGAGGTAGGTCCTCTCTTAGTTGAGCACAAGGGAGGTGGGTGCTTCCCTTGGTCATGCCTAGGGGAGCTAGGTTTGTCCCTTAGCTTGCCTAAGGGAGTCAGGCTCATCCTTTGAATGAAACCAACTTTGTTGAGTTCAACAAACTTACTAAACTAATGTTACCAAAGTGTATTGGGTCCGTCCTAGTTTAAACTCAAGAGAGGTAGGTCCTTTTCTTGGTCGTGCTCAAAGAAGTTGGGTCATTTCATTGGTCGAGCCCAAAGGAGAAGGGTCATTCCTTTGGTCGTGCCTAAAGGAAAATTGTCCCTCCATTGGCCTTGCTCAAGGGAGAAGGGTGGTTCCCTTAGCCGTGCTCAAGGGAGATGGGTCATTTACTTGGTCGTGCTCAAAGGAAGATGAGTTGTTTTCTTGGCTGAGCTTAAGGAAGAAAGGTAATTCTTTTGGTCATGTCCAAAGAAGAAGGGTCATTCCCTTGGTCGTGCCTAAAGGAAAATGGTCCCTCCATTGGCCTTGCTCAAGGGAGAAGGGTGGTTCCCTTAGCTTAGCTCAAGGGAGATGGGTCATTTATTTGGTCGTGCTTAAAGGAAGATGAGTTGTTTTTTAGCTGAGTTTAAGGAAGAAAGGTAATTCTCTTGGTCATGTTCAAGAGAGATGATGTCATTCCCTTGATCATGCCCAATAAAAATAGCGTCATTTTCTTGGTTGTGCTAAAGGGAGAAAAGTTGTTTCTTTGGTCGTGTTCAAGGTAAAATGGTCGTTCCTGTGGTTGAATCCAAGGAAGAAGGATCTTTTCCTTGACCATATCCAATGGAGGAGGATCATTCCTTTACTTAATGGAGATGACATCATTTATTTGGGCGTGTACAAGAAAGATAGGTTATTCTTTTGGTCGTGCAAAAAATAAAATGATATAATTCTCTTGGTTGAACAAAACAAAGAGGGGTCATTCGCTTAGTCGTGCTAAAAAATATATATTGTTATTTTCCTGTGGAGCCTAAAAAAGAAGGATCCTTTTTCTTGGCTGTGTTCAAGGGGGAGATGAGTTGTTTCTCTTGTATGAGAGTTGTTTCTCACACCTTTGTCTAAATCCACTGGTATTCCTATAATTTTATTCCATTTTCAAAATTCAAGTCTTTCTCTGTTCACTCTATTAATTTCTCAACCCTTGAAAACATCAAGCCCTCTAAGTGAAACTTTTCAACAAGAACCAAAACAGGGTATTTGTAAAATCTTGAAAAACAAATGTGGTCTTTAGCTTCTACGATCCAGGACCCATTTTGCGGTAATTTCATGACCCATTTCATTTAAGTGATTAATATCAAGCATTTTGAGCATCAATCTCCATCCTTTAAGGGTATGTAGTTAGTAGAAATTTGGTTTTTGTGTTTGTTTTGGTGAAGATGTTTTTTTGGGGGCTCATTGTAGATCACTGACTTGTAAAGCTGCATTTTTGGGGTTTGGTTTTTACTATTTATGACATTGTTTAAGGTTGCAAAAGAAAGTTGCATTGCTATGCTTGAAGGGGTGGTTATATGTACTTTGGTTTCCATGAACTTTTTGCAACATCGGAGACATGTTTTAAATTTTGGCAAATCCAAGATTTTTTGCTTGGCTCTGCGTGTTTAGTAAAGGTTCTATTTTGGGTTCCAGACAGTTGTTAAGATTATAAGCAAACGTATGAAAGAGAACAGCTTTATCGGCTTTCAAACCTTATATTTATCGTAATCAGTTGGAAGGACAATGAGCCTTTAAGTGGATTTGGATGCTCCTTTTCTAGTAACTGCAGTACTGATTCGAAATCGTATGGAGGTGGATCTCAAGGTTGATATTCCTCTGGATTAGTTTGGATGGCATCTATAAGGAGAACATTGTCTCCTGTGCCTAGAGCTGGAACCTTATTAAACGGGGAAGCCTGTCAAGTGGCTTCTCCTTTGTCCAAGTCCTCTTATTCCCAGAGCTACCCCTCTTCTGGTGGATTGCTACCATCAATTTTCGGTCCGTCAGATTCTCAAGCCTTTGTTTATGGTGTTTTTTCACCAAGATCTTCAAGACCTTTGGAGAGGTCAAAACCCGAGGGGCAAGTTTGGAAGAGGGTCCTTTCCCATTTCTTCGTTTGTTTTGTGATTGGGGTTTTGTTGGACTAACCCCAATTGTCTCGATGAATTTATCAGTGAATCCAATCTCAAAGCAACGAGCGTTTTCGTTTGAGGTGGTATCTGTTACTGGGAACTTTAATAAGCATCAAGATATGACAAGAAATGCAACAATAATGGCAGAAAGCGGAGGACTTGAGAATAGTACCACACTGGAGCCACAAGTGAAGGAACAGGAGTTAAGGGATGGGATTTATTATGATATCTCTATTAGCTTATCACTCTTCTGAAGATGAGGATTTGGGGTCTCAAATGTGAATTTGCACTCACTATGAAAATATAGCGCAGCCTTTGCTGGTGCTCAGTATGTTTGAAATCATGGATACAGTTTCTGGTTGTTCAGTTCTCTAATGGAGTACAGTGGTTGTTCCATTGGAATTGAATCAGAAGATATTCTTGACTTCTATGTTAGTTATGACGTAACTATCTGGTTCTCCGGATATTGTTGAGAGTTCACGCCTTTTTTCCTTGCCGCAGTTCAGAACATGGACAGTTGCCAAGTTAACAGTAAACAGAAACAAAGATTTCGTGGAGGGCTCCATTTGTAATGGAACTCAAGCTATTGGATGGCATGTGAATGAATCAAGTAGAAGATTTCAGAGATTCGATGCTGGCATGTCAGGGTTTGCCTTCAATAGTATCATCATTTGGGATCCAAAACGATGGCATCGTCCAACTCCTGAACCTATCAGGCAGCTTGAAATAGTCAAGGATGGCTTCCAGGTCAGTACCTCTTGCTTTCCTTCTCATCTTATTCCTTCAGTACTCTACATTGCAGCTTGATGGCTGTTGCTTCTGCTCCAGTAAAAATGAATAATCTGTATATTTTCTGGCCTCCTTCTTCCACTATTACAAGTATGAAAATGAAAAAATATACTAAAAGAATGAAGCTTGTTTTTGGCAAATTTGTCACTATCAGGGGTTTATTACTTTTAGTCGGGTAATAGTGATACAGACCAAAGCATTGCCCTCCATAAAGATAATCAATAAAGGCCAGAAACATTTTCAAGCACATCTTCAGCGAAGATATATCCTTCTTTCTTCCAGCCTTGTCTTATTTCATTTTTTTTTCCTGGAAAAAATGGGACGCATTCTCCATCCAACAATTAGCTACTAATACTGGGCTTTGGCTCCAATAATTAACTCCACTTGCCTGCTCTTGCAGGTTTGCACATTTATTGAGCCAGTTGTGGAACATGAAAGCCAAATGGAAGGCTTACTGGAGGACTGCTCAGGAGTCATGGCCTGGCATCTGCAGCTTCAATTTCACATTCTAGGGAGTATATCACCTCCGATTGGTTAGCAAGCCTCAGCTGGAATCCGTCTCCTGCTTACTGATAACGTACAGGGAGCATTTCTTTGATTTAACTTGTGCCGCCTGACATTTCAAGTGCTCTGCAAAAAAGGATGGAACATATTCTGTCTAACGAGATGCACGCACCTTTTACCTTTGAAACAAAATGCATCATGTAACATTTGAGCTAGTGTATTATGCCTTCATGGTTTGTTTCTCGTTCTTTTTTCTATCTTTCTGCCACTGACATTTTCTGATAATTATTGGCGCGCCATAGGAGGGATGCATCCAGAATCAAACTGGTTAGGGAACGGATGGTTGAAAGAGTAAACCATCCTCGAGTTCAAGCATAGCCCCAACATTTTTCATATTTTCTTTAACGCTCAAGGTATCCTGCGTGCAAAACTCAAAGCAATCTTGGGAAATTTACTTGGTACCTGCCAGTGTCTGATCAACTGTACAGGCTTCTCCTTGAATTTTCTTTTCTTTATATGCAGCAACATGCCATTGATGCAACGAGCTTCTGTACTCTGCCTCGAATGTCATTTAAGAGAGCGATCACGCAAGTTATGAACACAAAAGTCAAGGGCTATTGCAATCTTTCACACTCCAAAGGATGGAAGGTGCTCCGGAAAATGTAGTTGTAAAGTAAAAACATTGAATTTGCTTGCGAGATTAAGAATTTCATAGCCGTTGTGATTAGACCAAGTGACCAGTGTAGGTAAATAGATTGTATTAAGAACCATTAAATAATATGGAGGAGACAACCTGTCATCTAAACGTCGATATGTCCGAGTGGTTAAGGAGACAGACTCGAAATCTGTTGGGCTTTGCCTGCGCAGGTTCGAATCCTGCTGTCGACGCCTCTTTTCTTTTACCTAGCTATGACGCTACTGGTCGTTTGGATCTCTTATAATTTTGCTTCTCGCAAGCTATTCAGGAATATGTTCCTTTCTTTGTCTCTAAAAAAAGGATACATTTCTCCACGATATTGGCACACCTCTTCTTTTATTAAAATTTTCATTCGTTTGGAATATCATTCTAGTTTACTTAATTTTTTTTTATTAAAAATTAATTATTTTTTTATTTTCATATCGTTTTGATGTGTTGATATCAAAAATAATTTTTAAAAAATAAAAAATATTATTTTAATATATTTTTGAACGAAAAACACTTTATAAAACATCCATTATTATACTCACAAGCACCCTTTTACACTACAATAATATATATTATTTACATCTTTTTTTTTTGGTTTCGAAAGAAATATACTGTAGATTCGTAGAACAACATAAAAAGGTGCTAAAATTCACTTTACATATCTGTTTCTTGCAAAATAGAATGAGTGCTCCTCACTTCATTCCCATCTCTTCTTCCTCTAAAGAAATAAAATTTCTTCACAACTCCTAGCTATCTGATCAGACATTACTAGCTAGCTAGTGATATGGTGCCTAACTTGGACCTAATCCTCCTTGCATTCCTCTATGGCTGTTTCATTGCTTGTGTAGTAGGAGCTATCATCTTTGCAATCTTGAATGCCCTCTTACTTGCATTCTTTCTCACACTCTTCTCCATTGCCATAATCGATCTTCAAGATGTGTTCTCTTTCGTTTCTCGGTTCGTTGTGCCTCTAAAGGAAAATCTTAAGCTGGGGTTTGCTCTACTCGTCTGCATGGTCATGTATTATGCCATCGGAGCCATGTTGGCTTCAAAACCTTTATTTGAACGCATGGTTTCTGAAATCAAAGTGAAGGCTCGGCATGTTTTGAGCCATTTAGAAGTTTTAGCTACCTCTTGTTGAGACTTGAAGAATATCATGCATGAAGCTTTTCAAGTCATCTCATGTTTTGACATGTTCGGAACTGCTCAAGCAATCGGCCGGCGCAATGCGGAGAATGAGTAGCAGCTATATATCAGTTCTGTATGTATCTTGATTCCTCCATGTCAGTAGGAATTAATTCCCTTCTTTCATGCTGTGCTTAGTGAGACATTTTTCTACTTAGAAAATAACGAAATCCGAATCATCAGTGATTTTCTAGTTCAACACAATAATAATGAAATCCAGACACATGCCATGTCTTTAAGTTTATTGAATTTGGCCAGAATTAGATTGTTTTTTTCTTACTTATGTTTTGGTAATCATGTTTTAGATGCTTAGTCATTTTTTTTCCTTGTTGAGAATATATTTTAGATAGGTGATATATGAAAAATTAAAAAGAGTGCAGAGCTTGGACTGAGTTTGATATATTTCCAGATGTTTAGACCCTCTTCCACTACATCGGTTTGTAATTAAAATAATCATGAACTTTTATATATAGCCAATAAACTCTGCTACTACAAATATGATGGATTTTTCCATTATATGTCACTATGAAAATCAAATTCATTTAATATATGCAATTTATAATGGAAATATTGATATAGGTTTAGTTAAAGATTAATCAACTATTAAGTTAGGTTTTAAAAATAATTTTATATTATTTTTTAATATATCCTCTCAAGTGTATAATTTTTATTAATTAAAATAACAATAGTAAGATTTGAATTCGTAATTGTTTGATTATCAAAATTATGATAACATATTAAAAAATCAATTCAACTTAAAAACTTGAATTATTAGATTAATCTCGAAAAATAATTTTATATTATTTTTTAACAAATTAATCATAAACTTTGTGAAAATTAATGAATCATAATCAAATCATTAAAACATCAATTATGTGAACAGATCATATATATATATATATATATATATATATATATATATATATATATATATATATAT
>Ga0307510_10001555_pt1 | contig 25366 bp, 14 predicted proteins | sample 12_EM_MG_FD_207224 | JGI IMG/M metagenome (GOLD analysis project Ga0307510, IMG submission 207224) | Populus trichocarpa ectomycorrhiza microbial communities from riparian zone in the Pacific Northwest, United States - 12_EM | ecosystem: Host-associated > Plants > Roots > Unclassified | place... | reverse complement strand
ATGAACGACGCGCGGGGCGAGAAGACCGTCATGTCGATGCCGCGCTCGTCCATCAGACGCAACTGGTTCGGCTCGATGGTCTCGCGCAGCTCGTCGTCGGCGATGCGCAGGTCCGCGCGGGCCGGGGCGGCCGACGGATCGGTGAGGGAGGCGATCTGCCGCTTGCGCCATGCCTCCAGGGCCGGCGGGGCGGTCGTGTAGTGACCGTGACAGTCGATGATCATTTACGGCGTCCTTCTCAGGCTGCTGGATGCCGTGCAGCCTGGCCCCGCCCCGCAATGGCGGACGAGAGGGCCGAACACAGAACTAACCTCTCCTTAACACTCCGGCGAGCACCCGGTCGGTGTGGTTTACATTCGGCTGGAGGGGGTCGTCGAAGTGGCCGAAAGGAGGTGCGCGGAGTGCAGATACTGCTGGCCGAGGACGACGACGGGGTCGCCGCGGCGCTCGTGGAGGTCCTCTACGACCACGGCCACGTCACCAGGCGCGTCCGGTACGGCCGGGACGTCCTGACCTACCACCGCAGCTCCGACCTGCTGCTTCTCGACCTGGGCCTGCCCGACACCGATGGCCTGGACGTGCTGCGCGCCCTGCGGGCGGTCAGTGACATGTCGGTCGTGGTGCTCACCGCCCGCGGTGACGAGCGCTCGGTCGTGCGCGGACTGCGGCTCGGAGCCGACGACTACCTCGTCAAGCCGGTACGCCTCGCCGAGCTGCTCGCGCGGATCGACGCCGTCACCCGGCGGACCGCGGCGAGGGACGGCTCGACTGTTCGGACGGTCCGTGCCGGTGACGTCGAGGTGGATCTCGGCGCGCGCCGGGTCCGGGTCGGCGGGGCCGACGTCGAGCTGACCACCAAGGAGTTCGACGTCCTCGCCGTGCTGGCCGGACGGGCGGGTACCGCGGTCAGCCGTGAACAGCTCCTGGACGAGGTGTGGGGCGACGCCTACCACTCCGTGTCCCGGTCGCTCGACGTCCACCTCACCCAGCTGCGTGCCAAGCTCGCGCGCCCCGAGCTGCTCACCACGATCCGGGGCTTCGGCTACCGCTTCGGGAACCTCGGGAACTGAGGAGCCGACGCGTGCGTACCCGGGTCCAGGCCGCGCTGCTGCTGTTCGTCGTGATCGCGGTGGCCGCGTTCGCCGTACCGCTGCTGCTGTTCACCGCGTCCGACCGCACGCAGCAGCTGGTCCTCGCCCGCAGCGCGGACCTCGACCGTTTCGCGTCCCTCATGGACCAGGCGGCACAGACCGGCGACACCTCGGCCGTCACCGCCGAGGCGCGCCGCTACACACAGCTGTACGGCGAACCGCTCGTCGTCGCCGACACCCGCCGCAGACCGATCGTCCAGACCGGCGGTATGCGGGCCGCCGACCCCGCCGTCGGCCAGCTCCTCGACGCGGCGCTGCGCAACCAGACCGCGCACCCCACGGGCGCGCTGCGTCCCTGGTCGAAGGGGTCCCGGATGTTCGCCGAGCCGGCGGGCACCGGGACCCGGGTCTCCGGCGCCGTCGTGCTCCGGGCCTCGGTCGACACCGCGGCGGAGGACATCACCCGGCGCTGGGCCGCCGTACTCGCGGGAACCGCTCTGGTCGCCGTCGCCTGCGCGGTCCTCGCCCGGGCCGCGACGAGGTGGGTGGTCAGCCCGCTGCGCCGCCTGGACCGTGCGGTCGGACAACTCGCCGCGGGGCTCCCGCCCGAACAGACCAGGGCCGGCGGCCCACCGGAACTGCGCCAGCTCGCGACCGGCTTCAACCGTATGGCGCGTACGGTCACGGCGGCCCTGGAACAGCAGCGCCGGCTCGTCGCCGACACCTCCCACCAGATGCGCAACCCCATGGCCGCGCTACGACTGCGCGTCGACGCTCTGCACCGCCATCTGCCCGCGTCCGCCGACCGCACGTACACGGGCGTGACCACCGAACTCGACCGCCTGGAGACCCTGCTCGACGACATGCTGACCCTGGCCACCGCGGAGCACCGGGCCGGGGAACTCACCGTGACCGACGACTCCGACGCACACTGCGACGCCACGGCGGTCGCGACCGCCCAGTACCGACTGTGGGAGCCCGTCGCCCACCGCGCCGGCACCCGCCTCACTCTCCACACCGACGCGACCCCGGTCATGGCCGCCTGCACGGACCACGAACTCGCCCAGATCACGGACATCCTCCTGGACAACGCCATCAAGTACGCGGGCCCGGACGCCGAGATCTCCCTGCGCCACACCGTCGAAGGTCCGCACGTGGTCCTCACGGTGACGGACGACGGACCCGGCCTGACTCCGGAGGAAATTGCCCAGGCCACCACGAGATTCTGGCGCTCCGGCCGACAACGACAGGACGGGACATCCGGTACGGGCCTGGGGCTGGCCATCGTCGAGCAGCTGCTGGCGGGCCGGGAAGGCCGCCTGGAACTGGAGCCCGCGCGACCACGAGGACTCCGGGCCGCGGCCTTCGTACCGTGCGCCGTGACCGACGCGGCCGACCGCGGCGGGGTGAACGGGCACAGCCATGCCCGTCGCCCGTCGAGTGGGCGGCTCACTGCCGAGCCCGGAGAGACCGCGGCTCCCCGTGATCAGCGCGGCGGTACACGATGACCCGACCTGTCGACCGCCGCACTCTCCTCCACGCAGCCCTCGGCGCGACGACCGCCGCCATCCTCGGGGGCGCGCTCACGGGCGACGCCTCCGGGCAACGTCCCGGACCGAGCGGTGTCCTGCGCTTCGCGACCGGAGAACCCACGGCCTTCTACGAGGCTTTCGGCCGCCTCCTCGCCGCCGAACTCACGGCGGCGTACCCGCGCCTGACCTGTCGCGTCCGCACCACCCCCGGCAGCCTCACCAACATCGAACTGCTCCGCGACCGCCGCGCCGATCTCGCGCTCGTCCTCACCGACACGGCACGGGCGGCCCAGGGCACCGCCCTCTTCCCGCGTCCCGTGCCCCTGCGGGCGATCGGCAGGCTGTACGAGACCTACCTCCAGTTCGTGGTCCGTGCCGACTCGCCCGTGCGTACGGTGTCCGACCTGGCCGGACACACCGTGTCGCTCGGCGCGGCCGGATCGGGCGCGGCCGTACTCGGTGACCAGATCCTGCACGCCGCGGGTCTGTCGCCGGGCGCCGAGGTCGCCGTACGCCATCTTCCGCTGGCCGACGCGGCCGACGCCCTGCGGGCGGGCTCGGTCGACGCGTTGCTCGTGGCGGGCGGCGTACCACTGCCGGTCCTGTCCGGACTGGACGACCGGTTCGGTCTACGGTTCCTGCCGCTGGCCGAGCTGCTGCCCCGGCTCGGCGGACAGGGCGGCCAGGCGGCCTCGGGCCTGGAAGAGGTGTCCCTGCCGCAGGGCGCGTACCGGGCGGCGGGCGGGGTCGCCACCATCGGGGTGTCCAACCTGCTGGTGTGCCGCCCCGAGCTGCCCCGCGCCGTGGCCGAGGCGCTCACCCGTCTGCTCGTCCAGCGCGCGGCCGAACTCGTTCCCCCCAACGCCGTCGGCACCCAGTTCCTCGACGTCCGCAGCCTCATCGGCACCGGTGCCGTCCCTCTGCACCCAGGGGCGATCGCGGCCTACCGCGCGCTGCACGGCTGAGCCCTGGACGACGTTCCGGGCCTGAAGAAGCGCCGATCGTGATCGTTACGAGAACAGACGGATGGTGTCGTCCGGCACCGACGGTCGAAGGAGTCAGTCCGGGGGTGTGTCGATGAGCAGGCGAATACCGTCGATCAGCGCCTGCGCCTGCCCATCGGGCCAGTCCGCGATGCGGTCCGCGAGGTGCCGGGCCAGGGCGTCGCGGAGCCCGGTGACCGCGGCGCGGCCCTTGGGTGTCAAGTTGAGCAGGGTGGCCCGGCGGTCGCGGGGATCGGGACTGCGCTCGAGCAGGCCCGCGGCTTCGAGTCGGTCGGCGTAGCGGCTTGCGCCGGATCGGTCGATCCCGACCTCGTCGGCCAGCCGCGCCGCTGATTGCGGTCCGAGCCGAGCCAGGCCGCTGAGCACCGGGTAGGTCTGACGATCGACGCCCGGCGGTGCCGATTCGAGGGCCGCGTTGTAGAGCGTGCTCCGGTTGCGCCGCAGCAGCAGCTGTCCCAGCGCTTGCTCCAGGTCCCGCGCCAAGCCCGTATTCGTCATCCAACAATAATACGTGCGAAACGCACGGAATGAGCGTACGTTGATGCGTGCAAGTCGCACGCACCTTCCAGGGGGCTCTCATGGGCACAGGTCATGTGCTGACCCGGCGGATCAGCGGGCAGCCGGACGACGCTGCGGTCGGTATCGCGCGCTCCTTCCAGCCGTCCGACGTTCAGGTCACCGGTGGCGTCGTCAGCGACTGCTCGGAGTTCGTCGAGCACGGCACGCAGGTTCTGAGGGGCGCGTCGCTCGGCCCGGCAGACGCCGAGCTTGTGACACCGACCGGCGCGGGCGGGGTTGTCGAGCGGCTGGTCGGCACGCGGCGGACCGAGGGGGCGCGGTGATGACCGAGAGGCGTCGCAGCGCGCTGATCGGGCCGGTGCTGGTGCTGGCCACGCTGGTCTCCAGCATCATCAGCTCGTTCGGTGCTCCGCTGATCCCCACGGTTGCTCGCGAATTTCATGAGTCCCTGAGCACGGCGCAGTGGTCGCTGACCGTGGCGCTGCTGGTCGGCGCGGCGAGTTCCCCGGTCCTGGGCCGGCTCGGCGACGGCCCACGACGGCGCGGGACGCTGCTGGGCGGCCTGGCGGTGGTCACGGCGGGCGGCGCCGTGGCCGCGCTGGCGGGCGGCCTGGGGATGTTGCTCGTCGGCCGCGGACTGCAAGGCGTCGGGCTCGGGCTGGCGCCGTTGGCGATGGCCACCGCTCGGGACGAACTGCCCCAGGCCGAGGTCGCGCCGATGATCGCGCTGCTGTCGGTATCGGCGGGGGCCGGCCTCGGCGCCGGATACCCGATCAGCGGGGTGATCGCCGAGGCGTGGGGACTGGCGGGCGCGTACTGGTTCGGCGCGATCGTGTCCGGCCTCGCATTGATCTGTGTCGCCATGGTCGTGCCGTCGAACGCGGGACGCAGCGCCGCCAACCGGCTCGACCGGGTCGGCGCCGCGCTGCTCGTACTGGCACTGGTCGCCACGCTGGTCGCGGTGGCAGAAGGGACACAGTGGGGTTGGGGCTCGCCGGCGATCATCGGCCTGTCGACGTCCGGAGCGGTGCTCTTCACGGCATGGGCCGTGCAGCAACTGCGCACCGAGAACCCGCTGGTTCAACTGCGTCTGCTGCGCCATCCGTCCGTGCTCTCCGCCGATACCTGCGCCCTGGTGCTCGGCGTCGCGATGTACATGGTGCTTTCGGGGGTGACGGAGTTCGTGCAATCCCCACGCTCGGGCGGATTCGGGTTCTCCGCATCGGCCATCGTGGCCGGCCTCGTCCTCATCCCCCTGTCCTTCTTCATGCTGACCAGCTCCCGCACCCTGCCGACCTTGGTGGCGCGCATGGGGATCCGGGCGGTGCTGACGCTGGGCTGCCTCATAGCCGCGCTGGGCTGCGGATTCTTCGCCGTCTTCCATGGCGCCCTGTGGCAGGCCTTCGTCATGACGGGTGTCCTGGGCGTGGGAGTGGGCACCACCTTCGCCGCGATTCCCGGTGTGATCGTGCAGGCGATCCCCGCCCGGGAGACAGGCAGCGCCATGGGCTTCTACCAGGTGGTCCGCTTCACCGGCTTTTCCCTGGGCAGCGCGCTCGCCGCTACCGTCCTGGCCGCTCATGCCGGCGGCAACGGCCAGCCCACGGTGGGTGGTTACACCGTTGTGCTGTGGATCTCCGCCGGCTTCTGTGTCCTCGCCGCCGCCCTTGTCCGGTTCCTGCCCGCCCGAACCACCCGGCTCACGCCTGCGGAGCACCTGCCCGCAGACGAGATCCGGCTGCTTGAACAGACCGACGGCGACGGCCTCTCGTCGTAGACAACCCCGGCCTGACACCGGGGAAATCGACCACACCGATCCCCATACCTCCGGCACCGTGCTGCGCGGCACTCCCGCCTGAGACGCATCGGGCGGAGCCGACACCGGCTCCGCCCGACCTGCCTGCCCATGTGGAGAGTCCCGGCGAAGTCCCTCTGAGGACAGCCAGAATGGACGGGAGGGAAACCTCTCTGGGCTGGTGGTAGCCGTTCGCACGCCGTATCGGCACGCCGTGCCGCCGCCCGCGCCGTCAGCCTCCGTTGCGGGTCAGGTCCGCGAACAGGTCGGGCCAGCCGCCCTCCGAGGAGTTCCGCTTGTGCTGGTCCAGGAGCTGGTGCACGGTTCGTTGGAGGCGGGCGCCGAGGTCCGGGCGGCTTGTCACCTCCCTGAGTGCGGTGCGCAGCTCGGGCGTGCGGTTCACCGGGACGCACTGGAGCAGGTCCCCGGCGAACACATCGTCCAGCTGGGGTAGTTCGCGGACGATCCGCAACTGTGTGTCCGTGCTGCCGTCCGGGACGAAGGACCACATCGCCGCCCGCCACGCCTGGGCGATGTCCTTGCGCCGTGCCGAGCCCAGGGTGCTTGCCCGCACGCGTCGGCCGACGTCGAGCAGGAGGCCGGTGCGTTCCTCCTCGGTGAGCGGGGTCTTCCGCCGGTCCGCGAAGACGTAGTTGCACAGCTTGATGACGGCGCGGGCGTCGACGGGTTCGTGGAACGCCAGCCGGAGTGCCTCGGGAACATCCGGGACCGTGCCGTGGACGCTGTACCACCACACGCACCACAGGCGGGCCTTGCGGCCGAGTTCACTCACGCAGTCGAGTGTGCCGCCGTCGCGCGTGCCGTCGGCGCCGCACTGCGCGCGCAGCAGCCGCAGGGCGGCCTCGGCCGGGTACTGGTTCCGCTCGAGCCCCGCTCCGACGAGTTCGACGAGCCAACCCACGGCCAGTGGGTCGGGGATGCGGTCGATCCACCCTGCCAGTTCTTCCCAGGGGAGGCTGAGGGAGCCGGACTTCCGCCACAGTACGACGAGCAGTTCGGCCAGGGCCTTCAGTCTCGTACGGGCCTGGGGACTCATGCCCTTCGGGCGGACGGGCGGTACGGCGGCGCGCAGCGCCTCGACGGCCGAGGCGGTGAGCCGGGTCAGTGAGGCGTCGTCGAGGGTCACGCCGTTCACCAACATCCTTTTGGCATGCTGGAGTTCGCCGATGCGCAGGAGCAGGTCCATCATGAGCCCGGCTTCTTCGACGGTCGAGGGGTGCTTCTTGTACGGGTCCACCCAGGCCGTGATGTCCGGCCCCCTCACGCCGAACCCGCCCGGGAGTTCACCGATCGCGGTGCGGGCCTCGGGGATGCCGGCGTACGCGCCACGCACCAGCAGCGGGAGCAGACACGTGCCCGACCGCCAGACCTGGACGGGGTCCCCGGCGGGTGACCGCCATGCGGTGGCCGCGCGTCCGGCCACGTCGGCCACGCGGTACGGCGGCAGGTCGAGCTGTTCCAGGGCCGTGCGGACCACTTTGGCGCGGGTGTAGGCGAGTTCCTTCCCCTCGGAGTTCTCGGAGTCCCCGGGGGTCTCGGAGATCGGCATGCCCTGCACCAGCCAGTCGACGGCGAGGTCGCGAACGGCCCGGCCGGCGGGGGTGTCGGAGTCCAGGAGTCGGACCAGGGAGCCCCGGGAGAGATCGGCGATCCGTTCCCTGCGGGTGACCTCGACGAGGAGGCCGACCAGGGGGGCCGGGTCCGCGTCGGCGGGGCAGACGTCCGAGGCGGCGATGAGAAGGGCGTTGAGCAGCGAACGGTCCACGGTCGTCGGTCCGGTGCCGTCCGAGAACCGGGGTACCAGCGCGGCGAGCCGGTCGACCAGGTCGGTGAAGGACAGCGTGCGCAGATACGGCAGTTGGACGGAGGCGTGCGCCTTGATGAGCACGGAGGAGGCCACCGTGATGTCGCCGAGCAGTTCGTCCGCCCGGTCGGCCCACGTCCGCGGCTCGCCGTGGAGCATGCTCAACGAGGCCATTCTCACCAGGACTTCGGCGACATAAGGGTAGTTCTCGGCCCCGAGAGCGGCCCGCGTGACGGACTTGACGAAGGGGAAGGCGTCCGCGGCGCGCGCGGGCAGGAGGTCGACGAGGAAGGCGGCGAACTCGCCGCGTGTGGACAGTTCGTGGCCGCCTTCGGCCGCGCGCTCGACGAGCCCCGACATCCGTACGGTGCTGACGACCTGCCCGGGGTCGCGGGGCAGCAGGCGGTCGAGCACCTCCAGGACGGCGAGCCAGGCGTTGTCCGCGCGGGCCGCGGCGGTCTGGAGACAGGTGGCGTCCCGGGGTTCGTACGGGCGTCCCGGGGAGGGGAGGAGTTCCAGGAACTGCCGCAGGGCGGGCAGCGCCAGCCGTGGGGATCCGAGGATGCGCAGCAGGTCGGCCAGCATGGCCCGGGACGGCAGGGAACTCTGGGCGCAGACCGACAGCACGGCGCGGCGCAGCCCGTAGCGGACGGTGGTGCGCTCGTCGTCGAGGTCGTCGGCGATGGTCGTCAGCAGCTGCCCGATCATGGCCGTCGCGGCGTCCGCGGTCTCCTGCGTACGGTCCGCGCAGAGCCAGGCCTGTTCCAGCACGGCGAGCAGGAAGTAGTCCTCGCCGTCGGGGACTTGGAGCCGCTCGACGAGTGAGCCGAGTCCGGCGGCGCCGCGGCCGTGGACGAGGGCACGGCTCGCGGCGTACTCGAAGAACGTCTGGTGGAAGAACTGGAAGACGCCGCCCGCGACATGACCCACTCCGCGTGCCTCAAGGTGCTCCACCTCCGTCCTCAGCCGCGCGGCGGTGAGGGCGGCGGGCAGCCGGACGCGGTCGACCGACGCCTCGGGGCGGCCGGTCCGCAGCATCTCCAGCGCGAGCGCCATGGCCGTGTCGCCGAGATCGAGGTCGAGATCGGGGCCGTCGTCGAAGCGGCCGCCCCCGGAACCCCGGGAACGGCGGTCCCAGGAGCGGCGGTCGCGGGTCACCCGGTGGTCCCAATAGGTCTCGTACAGGCCGGTGGTGTCGACCACGTCGGGGACCTGGCCCGGCGTGTAGATCTCGAACAGCATGCGCAGCGTCAGCGGGCGCAGGCACAGGGGATGCAGGGAGATGTCCCGCGCGACGATCGCCAGCATCCTGCTGATCAGGTCTTCCCGCAGCTGGGCGTCGTTGGCGAAGAACCGGCTGTGGGCGAGCACCGCACGCTCGAACTCGCTCGTGGTGTGCGATCCGGCTCCGGCGCCGCTGGCGTAGTCCTTCAGGCGGAGACGCTGCCACTCCGAGGGGAGTTCGCCCGCCTCCGTCACTCGCGACGTCATGGCGACCGCGGCACCCGCGTCCTTCGCGGCGTGCACGACGGTGACCAGCCGTACCCAGTCGTCCTCGTTGTTGACCAGCACGTCGACGGTGTCGATCAGGACCGTCACGGTCCGCCCGTCGCCGCGCGCCTGCCGGATCGCCTCGACCAGCGTGTCCGGGTCGACCTTGCCGGCCCCCGAAGGTCCGGTGACCAGCCAGGTCGCCTTGAGGAAGAACACCTCCCCGGCGGGCGTTCCGCAGCGGCGCCGGGCAAGGCTCCAGAGGATGCTGGTCTTGCCGCATCCCGCTTCCCCGACGACCACGAGGGGGGTGACCGCGTCGGCGTCCAGCCGCTCCAGCAGTTCCTCCTCCAGATCGCGGGTGACGTAGAGGCCCGCCGCGAACTGGCTCTCCTCGGCGTCGGCGAACACGGTCCCGGAGACCGTGCCCGCGGCTTGGAGGGCCCGGTCGCTGAGCAGGCGCAGCCGGGGCAGCGGGTCGTCGGAGCGGAAGCCGAGGGCGGGCTGGAGGGAGGCGGGGGCCGGGGGATGCGCCAGGAGGGACGGGGAGTCGGCGAGGGCGGAGGCGAGCCGCTGCCGTACGACGTCCTCGGTCCCGGTCTCGTACGGACGGTCGCGGGTCTCGCGCGGTGTGCCGGGGACGGCGGGCACGTCACGAAGGTCCACCGGGGACAGCAGGGCCAGGCTTCCCGACGCATCGCCGTCGACCAGTACGGGCACCAGGCGGCTCGGAGCGCTCGCGTGGTCGAAGTCGTGGACGATGTGGTCGCGCTCGTCCGTCATGGCGGGGTCGGCGAGATAGGCGGGGCTCACGAGGGCGAGCACCTTGCCGCCGCCGTCCACGTGTTCCCGGAGCGTGCGGTGCCCCGACCGGTCGGCGGCGGGGCCCATCAGCACGTCGTGTCCCAAGGCCGTCAGGACGTCGTGCACGAGCTCGGCCCAGGGCTGGTTCTCCGGCACCCAACTCAGCATCAGGAAACGTGCGGTGGGGCTCGGCGGATCCAGGATCCAGGCATGCGGTCCGTCCGCCACGGCCCGCGCGATCGCCGACGCCGGAACGCCCTGGTTGACCCCGCCGGCGGCGTAGTGGTGGATGCCGACGAGCCGGCCGCGGGGGTCGACGACGGGGCCGCCGGACGACCCCGGCGTGGTGTTCACCTCCGGGTACCGGATCCGCGTGCCCTGGTCGTTGATCGTGGTCCGGGCGGCCGTGTACGTGATCCGCGTCGGCTCGCCGAGCGGGTGGTGGACGATGAACAGCAGGCGCGTACCGCTGAAGTCGTAGGTGCCGGGCTCCAGCCGGTAGTGACCGCGCGGGCCACGTGCGTCACGGCCTGGCGACAAGTCGTCGGAGGCGTACGGCACTTGCCCGCCGCCGACGCGCAGGAGGGCGTAGTCGAGCTGATCCGGCGGCACGTCCCAGGACAGCGGGGAACCGGCTCGTTCGGCGGGGCTGGGCGGGCTGGACGCGAGCAGTTCCGTCAACTGCACGCGTACACCGCGCTCGTGAGGCGCGGTCCGTTCGGTGCCGGAGGGCGTGCCGAAGTCGAAACGGGCTTCCAAAGAGTCCGGCAGCCTTCCCGACTCCAGGGCGGCGCCCACCACATGACTGGCCGTCAGAACGACATCGGGCGCGACCAGCACGCCCGTTCCCACTGGTCGGCCGCCGATCTCGATGCGCGCGACCCGGCTCTTCATGTCGTGCAGGACCTGGAGGAAATCCTCCGGGTCGATCAGACCGGCGGACGCCCGGGTGATGGCCTCCAGACCGGCCGCCGTGCCCACGTCCTCGTCGGCGGACACCTCCTGATCCGGGTGCGGGTCCTGGCCCTGTTCCTCGTTCTGCTCCGAGAAGTCGGCAGGCTCATCAGCCATGCGCGCGGACGATCCGGGCCACGGCGGCCGCGTGCACCGCCACGTTGCTGCGCCCCGCCGCGCCTCCGAAGTGGAGGGCGACCGCCTTGCCGGAGTCCAGGTCGATCACGGCGGAGCCGGAGTTGCCGCCCAGCGTGGTGGCGTCGTGATGGACCACGTCCCGCCCCTCGACCGCGGTGAGCTGTCCCGCGGCCAGCCGCTTGCAGTTGTAGACGCCGTCGAAGATCCGCTTGAAGCGTTCGACGATCGCCTCCGGACCGGAGCCGTCCGGCACCCAGAGGCCCTCGGACATGTGCTTCACGGCCTCGTCGAACCGATCGAGGAACTCCTGCCCGACCTCGTCGTCGGAGAACAGCTGCCGATAGTCCAAGAGGCCCCTCCTCGACGGCGGGACAGCATGCCTGGTCCGCGACGGTCGCCGAAAAGGATGCTACGGGAGTGCCTGTGAGACGCGGGAGTGTTCGGGGGAGCCGCCTCGCCTCGAGGACAACTGATCAGTGACCCTGGCCGAGTTGACATACCGCGCCTCATGCAACTGCCGTACCCCACAGGCCCGCAGAGATCGGACGGACGGACAACTCCGCGGTCGCGCCAGTAGGGTGCGGGACGCGCTCGTGCGGACCAGGCCGTGAGGGCGGAGCGCAGGAGGCACCGACAGACATGGAAGTCTGGTTCTTCGTCCTGTTCGTCGTCGGCTGCTTGCTGCTTCTTCGCAGGCTGCGCCCGCGCAAGGATGATCTCCTCGTCGGGCCCCGGCGGGCGCAAGCCCTGGACCGGCTCCAGGCGTCCGTGTGGCGGGACTGGTCCGAGGAGGCCGACAAGCGCGGCCTCACCCCGAACCTCCAGCGACCGCGGCTGCTCCACACGCAGTGGGCGCCCGCGCCACCGGAGTTGACCGATGGCCGCACGCGCGGGCTCACCGGCACCACGGCGGACATGGCCGGGCTCGTCGACTCCTTCACCGCGCTCGTTCCACAGCGGCTGGTGATCATCGGCCCGGCCGGTTCGGGCAAGTCGACCCTGCTCCTGCTGTTCCTGCTCGAACTGTGCCGCACACGCGAACACGACCTGGCCGAACTGGGTCCCCGGGCGCAGGGCGCCGAGACTCTGCCACCCGTGCCCGTCCTGTTCTCCCTCAGTTCCTACGACCCAAGGCGTCACGGGCTGCTGGACTGGCTGGCCGGACGGCTGGCGGCCGAGTACCCCGAGGTGGGATCGGCGGCCTCCGCGAGGGACCTTCTCCACCAAGGCCACGTGCTGCCCTGTCTCGACGGGCTCGACGAAATCCCGAAGCGGCGCGTCGTCAGGGTGCTGGACCGCATCCGCAGGGAGTTCGCCACCGCACGACCGGTGATTCTCGCCTGCCGTACAGAGGAGTACGAGCGAGCCCTGGCCCTGGGGCCGGTGCTGCACGGCGCCTCGGTCACCGAGGCGCGCGAGCTGGCCTTTCCGCAGGTGATGGAGTACCTGCGTGCCAGCCTCGGGAAAGGCGGCCCCAGCCACCGGGAATGGGCGGACCTGTTCGGCCGCCTCGAACACGGCTGGGGGGTGCTGGAGGACGAGGTGGCCGCGGCCCGCAAGCGCGGTGTAGCGATGCCGCCAGCGAGTTGGTCCTTGCTGGCACCGACCGCCGATCGGTCCGGCGAGTCGTCGCTGGCCGAGCGGTGGATGGTTCAGGTGGAAGCGGCGGAAGCGGCGGAAGCGAAGGGCGGCCCGGCCCGCGAGGTGACTCCGCAGCTGCTCGCGGCCCTCGGCGCGGCACTGACTTCGCCCCTGACCACAAGCCTCTTCGCCGATCTGTACGGCTACGCGGACGCCAGCGACGAGACGCCGTTCCAGCGTCTGGCGAGGGCCGCCCCCGACTCCGTCCGGGCGGCGATCCTGGAGAACGCGGTGCGCGTCCTCTTCGACCACCGTCTGAACCCGGACGACTGGCCCGACGCGCGGAGCCACCTGTCCTTCCTGGCCCGCCACCTGGAGCGCATCAACCGAACCGACCTTGCCTGGTGGGAGCTGAGCGGCGCGCTCCACCACGGCGTCTACGGCGGACTGTTGGGACTGCTCGCGGCCGTGGCCGGCGGCATCACCACGGCATCCGCGGTCGACGCGGGGCAAGGCGCGCTGGCGGCGTTCCAGCTGGGCGCGGCGGCACTGGGCACCGGGATGCTCGTGTCGTGGTGGGGGCCGGACCGAGTGGCTTCGTGGCTCGACGAGTTGCTGCTCAAGAGGTCCGCGGCGCGGCGACCGCGTCGGGAGAGCCCGGAGCCGGAGGCACCGTCGGGCAGCCGCGCGGGAGACCCGCGGTTCGGGCGGACGTCGACCGCTCTCGCAGTCGGGCTGCCGATGGGGGGAATCCTGGGATTCCTCGCTTCCTTCCCGAACGGACCCGCAGTCGGGCTGCTCATCGGGATCCTGGTCGGCCTGATGTTCGGCATTCCCGCCGGTCTCCTCGGTGCGGGCGGGCCGGTACGGGGACCACGCTGGTTCCGCCGCGGCACCGGCTTCCTGCGCCGGGTCGCGGGCGGAGCGGGCATGGGGTTCGCCGCCGGGGCGGTCGTGGGGCTTCTCTTCTGGGGGACCATGCGTGCCATCCACTGGTCCGACGTAGGGCGGACGGACGGCCCCACCTACGCGCTGGCCTCCGCGCTCCTGTTCGCCTCGGTCGGCATGGCCCTGGGGCTGGTGTCAGGTTTCCTGCGCTGGCTTCAGACACCCGCGCCGGCCGACGACTCCACGTCCCCGCGGATCCTGCTGCGCGGGGACCGGAGGCTGGTCGCCGGGTGGGCTCTGATGATCGCCGGGGGAGCCGGGCTCGCCATGGGCTCGATCATGGCGAACTCGTCGACCGGCCGCGGGCAGGTCGCCCAGGCCAGCGTGCTCCTCGTCGTCCTGGCCCTGTGGGTGCCCATCGCCGTCCGTCCCTGGCCGCGGTATGTCGTGGCGCGCTCCTGGCTGTGGCTCCGGGGCGATCTTCCACGTGACCTCATGGGGTTCCTGGAACATGCCCACAAGGTGTCGGCGTTGCGGCAGGTGGGCGGTGTCTACCAGTTCCGTCACAAGGACGTGCAGGAGTATCTGAGCGGGTCGCACGCCGACGCGAGCACGCGGTCCTAGCTCTCCGGGTGTCAGGAGCCTGCGAGGAAGCCGGTCAGCGCGGCTTTCGCCGTGTCGAGCGCGAGCAGCACGGTCTCCGCGGCATCCTCCGACCGGTCCGCGAACAGGCCGGCCGCCGACCCACGGGCGAGCGCGTCCGGATCGCTGAGGGCACACCACCGTTCGACGTCGTCCGGGGCCGGTCCGGCCGTCGACGCCAGCGCGCGGAACGGCGCTGCCAGCGCCGTGCGCACCACGTGGGTCCCCGCATCCCCGGTGCCGTCCGAGAGAGCGGCCCGGGCACGCAACAGCGCGAGACCACCGCCGGGCACGGTGCCGAACCGCAACGCGGCCTGCGCCGTGTGCGCCGCCCGTTCGACCGACTCGGTACGGGCCGCGATCGCCGCTTCCGTGTCCGCGCCGACGACCAGGGACACGGCGCGCGAGGTCAACCAGGCGACCTGTTCCTCCAACGCCGACCGTTCGTCGTCGGAGGCCGCCAGGTGCAGCAGCGCGCGGGCGGAGACGGTCCACCGTTCCAGCATGCGCGCATCCTGACCGCCGCCCACCAGCACCGTCTCCGACGCGGAGACCACCGCCAGGTCGACTCGGCCCAGGACGTCGAACCAGGCGGTGCCCGGGAGCACGCCGGAACTCTCCGTCAGCGCCGTGGCGCCGGTCAGCAGGGCCAAGGACCGCAGACGCCGGTGCCCTTGCCGCCCGGCGGGGACACGGACCACCGTCGGCACCGGCCCGTCCGCCGGATCACGCAGGGCCCCCAGCAGGCCGCTCCGCGGATCGGAGGCGTCCGCCGTGGTGAGGACCAGGAGGGGCCTGCCCTCCCTGCCGAGACGGTCGCGCAGTCTGCGGAAGGCCTCGCCGTCGCCCGTCACCGAGTCGAGCAGCAGCACGTACGGCTTCTCGAGCCGGGTCCGGCGGGTCCAGGCGTCCGTTCCGGGGGCGTCGGCGGCGTAGGGGAACGCGTATCCGGCGGGCAGGCGAAGGCCTTGACGCATGGTCGGCTTCTCGATGGCCCGGGTCACGCCGGGTTCGCAGACCAGGACGCCGTACGGGCCGGCGAGCAGTGCCGCGGCCGATGCCGCCTCGGCCGCCTCCGGGTCAGCCGTCGCACCGCGGGCGACCGCGTCCGGACGGGAACACGGCACCGCCAGATCGGCCAAGGCGGCGCGGGCCAGGTCCAGCGCGTCGACGGATTCCCGGAGCAGTTCTCGGGACCCGCTACCCCTGGCACGCTGGTCGGCCGCCTCCCCGATCAGGAACGCGGTGAGGACCGCCGCGGTCAGCGCTCCGTCCCCGGACGCCGCGTCCATCGCGCGGGCGGCCTCTACGACCGGATCGATGCCGGGAACTGCTCGGGGGTCGGCGGTCCGGAAGCATTCGGCCACCTGACGGGCGCTGGTCACTCTGACGGGCCGACCGTCCGGACCCAGCACGGTGGCATCAGGGGGACGGGAGCCGAGCAGGGCGCTCATGGCAGCTCCGACGGCCCGTGCGCCGCCGCCCGGTGTCACGTCGCCCCCGCTCCGCCGTATCCCCGAATCCTCCGGAGCGCGGACGCGCGGCAGCGGACGGGCGAGGGCGTCACGCAGCAGCTCGGCGTGGGGTCCTGCCAGGATCCGGGAGGCGATGAGGGAGGTGGGGATGCCCTGGTTCTTCGTGCGGTCGTGATAGCCGTGGTGCATGGCCACCAGATAGCCGTCCTCGGTGACGAGGGGGCCGCCCGACGAACCTTCCAAGGTGTTCGCGGCCCGGTACCGGACACGGCTCTCGCCGGAGCGCAGGTCCTTCTCGGCCTTGCTGTAGTCCAGCAGAAGCCGCACCGGAAAGTGGAAGAGACTCAGCGGGCCGCTGCCGAAGGCGTAGTCCTCGTCGAACGGCTTGTAGTAGGCCCGGGGACGCAGGAGGCCGTTCGGCTCCACCACATCGGGTGGATGCTCGGCGAGGCGCACAAAGGCGAAGTCCAGGCCGCCCTCGGTGGTCTTCACGCCAGGTTGCTCCGGGTCGTCCGGGGCGGGTGGGCTGGAGTCGAGAAGCTCGATGAGGGGAATCCGCACAGCGTCCTGTGCGGCAGCATGCCCCGGGTCGTCGTATCGGGGGAACACGGCCACCATCCCGGCCACCGGTCCGCCACCGGACGCGCCGAGCGACAGCCGGACCGCGTGACTCACGGTGAGCAGCAGGGCGGGCCCGACCAGGAAACCGGTGGCCACCTGACTGCCGCCGCGCTCCAGACGGGCGACCCGTGACTCGGCCTCGGCGAGTCTCGCCCTGGCGTCCTGGGTCGAGTGCATTCCGGCACCGGCCTTGGTGACCGCCTGGAGCGCGGGACCCGAGTCCGGAACCTCCATCGTCACGAGGCGCGCCTGCGGATGAGGCGGGCCACGTCCGCGGCGGGCACGGCGTAGTTGCGTTTCCCCGGCAGCCCCTGGAAATGGAGGCCGAGCGCCCGGCCGGTGTCCAGGTCCACTACGACGGAACCGGAGTTGCCGCCGAGGGTCGTCGCGTCGTGATGGATCCACCGGTTGCCGTCGAACGAGATGAGCTGCCCCGGAGCGAGCCGCTTGCACTCGAAGATGTTGTTGAAGATGCGCATGCGGTCCTCCGGGTCGTCGTGCCGCCCGATGCTGGGATAGCCGATCACCCCCACCCAACGGCCCACGGCGAGACCGTCCTTGCCCTTGGCCAGCTCGATCGGCGGCGGCAGGGACTCGCCGCTCTCACTGGTCGGAGCGAGCCTGAGCAACGCGGCGTCACAGAAGGAGGAGTCCGGCTCGATCCAGACCACCTCTGTCACCTTGAACCGTGATTCCTGCCTCGGGCGGCCGTGCTCGTGGAGCCAGTCGATGTAGGCGTGCACCTGGGCCATGGGGTTCGCGCGGAACCTGAAGCCGCCGCGGCCCCTCTTCGCGAACTTCTCCGCCACATGGCAGTTGGTGACGGCGAGATCTTCGGCCACCATCCACGCGGTTCCCGCCCACGTCATGTCGTGGTTGCGCAGATCGATCCGCCCCACGCTGGGAATGACGCCCTCAAGACGGCGCCGAGCGGCCTTCACCTTGGCCGCGACCACGAGGCTCTCGGCTTCGTTGTCGGGGGCGTCGGCCACGGTGGCGAAGGTGTTACGGCGCACCAGGTAGACCGGCCTGCCGAACTGTCTGACGATGGACTCCAAGCCGCTGTCATCGCCCTGCCAGGTACCCTCGGCCATCGCCTTGACGGCGCCGGCGGCCCCGTCGACGTCCAGGATGCCTTCCAGCGCCCCGACACTCTCCAGACCCCCCGACGCCGAGACCGCGTCCCTGATCTCCTCGAAGCGGTCGAGGAACTCCTCCCTCACCTCGGCGTCGGCGAAGATCTGCGTGTACTCCATGTCTGCCCCCGTCGGTGCGGTGCTGCTGGGACGGACACGCTACTGGGTGACGGACCGGACACGCAGCGGCATGAGAGAGCGTCAAGTCCCGTTGAGGCGTGGGGTGGGGAAGTCCGCGAACTGGTCACCCTGGTACGGACACGAGCGGTGGTGAGGTCCGGTGGCCGCGTCGTGTCCCGCCCGTCGAACCGTCCCTCGAACCGGGCCAGATGAGCCTCCTACGGTCCCTGTTACCCCTAAGTGACCTTCCGGCTGCCAGAGTTGGGTCATGCGAGTACTGATCGTGGAGGACCACAAGGATCTCGCGGAGAGCGTCGCGAGGGGGTTGCGTCGGCACGCCATGGAGGTCGAGCTCGCGCACGACGGCGAGCAGGGGCTGAGCCGGGCATCGAGCGGGGCCTACGACGTCGTCGTCCTGGACCGTGACCTGCCGCTCGTGCACGGCGACGACATCTGCCGTGCCCTCGTCCGGCAGGGCAGCCCGTCCCGCGTCCTGATGCTCACCGCCGCCGGCACCCTCGCCGACCGCGTCGACGGCCTCGACCTCGGCGCCGACGACTACCTCGCCAAGCCCTTCTCCTTCGCCGAACTCATCGCCCGGGTCCAGGCTTTGGACAGACGCGACCAGCCCGCCGTGCCCCCCGTCCTCGTCCGCGGCGACATCGAGCTCGACCCCGCCCGCCGTACCGCGCTCCGCGGCGGACACAAGCTTGACCTGTCGCCGAAGGAGATGGCCGTCCTGGAGGTACTGCTCGCCGCCGGCGGTGCCGTCGTCTCCGCCGAGGAGCTGCTGGAACGGGCCTGGGACCGGGACGCCGACCCGTTCAGCAACACCGTCAAGGTCACCGTCAGCCGGCTGCGCCGCAAGCTCGGCGACCCGTCGGTGATCGAGACGCTCCCGCACGTCGGCTACCGGATCTGACACGCACAACTTGGGACAGCGGGGCGGTTGTTGCCAGGGCGGGTGACAGTGCGCCAGCCTGTGAGGGGAGTAACCCGGGTGTGACCCGGGGTGGGGGAGCCTGGGGTCCGTGACGCGTGTCTCGTAGGGGGAGCGATGAGGGTACTGGTGGTGGAGGACCATACGGAACTCGCGGACTCGATCACCAGAGTGTTCCGCCGCGAGGGCCTCGCCGTGGACACGGCCTACGACGGCAGGACCGCGCTCGACCTCGCCATCGACGTCGACTACGACGTGGTCGTCCTCGACCGCGACCTCCCCGACGTACACGGCGACGAGGTCTGCGCCGAACTCACCGCCGAGAGCGTCCGCACCAAGGTGCTCATGCTCACCGCCTCCGCCTCCATCGCCGACCGGGTCGAGGGCCTCGGCCTCGGCGCCGACGACTACCTCCCCAAGCCCTTCGCCTGGGCCGAACTCCTCGCCCGCACCCGGGCCCTCGGCCGCCGCGCCCACCCCGTGCGGCAGCCCGTCCTCGCCCGCGGCCGCCTCCTGCTCGACCCCGCCCGCCGCACCGCCAGCCACGCCGGCACCCAACTTCCCCTCACCGCGAAGGAGTTCGGCGTACTCGCCTACCTGCTCGGCGCCGAGGGACGGACCGTCCCGGCCGACGAGCTGCTCGCCAAGGTGTGGGACGAGGTCGCCGACCCCGGCACCACCACCGTTAAGGCCACGGTCAACCGGCTCCGGACCAAAATCGTCGACCGCTCCGTGATCCAGACCGTGCCCGGAGAGGGCTACCGGATCTGACATGGCGACAACCCTCCTGGCCCGCGCCCGCGCCCGTGTCCGCGCCCATGCCTGGCTGCGCGGCTCCGGCGCCGCCCGGGTACGAGACCTGATCCGCCTCCTCACGCCCCGCCGGGTCCGGGTCCGCTTCGCCATGCTCTTCGGGCTGCTGTTCATCGCCTCCGGCGCGGTCCTGCTCGGCATCACCTACCTGCTCGTCAACCGCCCCACCCACAACGTCGTCACCGCCGTCCACAAAGAAGGGGCACCCGAAGGCGGTCTGCCACCGGGGACGGTCATCCAGCCCGGCCCGGACTCCGCGTCCCCACCGGACCTCACCCAGTGGCTCAACGACCAACTGCGCAGGCAGACCGAGCATCTGCACGAGGCCCAGATGCACGATCTCCTCGTACAGTCCGGCACAGCCCTCGCCATCATGGCGGCGATCTCCATCGTGCTCAGCTGGCTCCTGGCCCGACGGGTACTCCGGCCCATGCGCACCCTCAACGCCGGCATCGCCCGGATCTCCGCCAGCAACGTGCACGAACGCCTCGGCGTCGAGGGCCCCCGCGACGAGATCAGCGAACTCGCCGACAGCATCGACGGACTCCTCGCCAGGCTCGAGGCCGCCCTGGAGTCCCACAAGCGCTTCGTCGCCAACGCCGCCCACGAACTGCGCACCCCGCTCACCGTGGAACGCGCCCTCCTGGAGGAGTCCCTCCTCGACCGCGAGGCCACCGCCGAGTCGTTCCGCGAGAACTTCGAGCGCCTGCTGCGGATCAGCACCCACCAGGGAGCCCTCCTCGAATCCCTCCTCACCCTGGCCGTCAGCGAGCGGGGCGTGGAGCGGACCGAGCCCGTCGACCTGGCCGAGATCAACGAGTCCGTGCTGCTCACCCAGCTCCCGGAGACCCTGCGGCACGGCGTGCGGATCGTGGACCGCACCGAGCCGGCGCCGGTCGCCGGCGACACCGCGCTCCTGGAGCGGCTGGTCGCCAACCTCGTCCACAACGCGACCTACTACAACGTTCCCGACGGGACCGTGGACATCACCGTGCGGCGACACGACCGGCGCGCCGTCCTCACCGTCTCCAACACCGGCCCCGAGGTTCCCAAGGACCGCGTCGACCAGCTCTTCGAGCCGTTCCAGCGCATGTACCGCACCGCGGGCGACGGCCACCACGGTCTCGGCCTGTCGATCGTCCGGGCCATCGCCGCCGCCCACGACGCCACCCTCACCGCCCACTCCAGGCCGGGCGGCGGGCTCGTCGTCGAGGTCTCCTTCCCCCTCCTCGTCAAGGCCGGGGAACGATACGAGGGTTGGTCACAGACGCGCGCCGCTGCCGCGTCCAAGTGACCAGAACGGCGGGTTGGACGACCCCGTCCGATAGGTATTGTTCTGATTGACCGGCCCCGGTCGTGAACGGGCTTTGACGACGTTCCACCGGGCCTTTCGGTCCACGGGTGGGGATTCTCAGGAGCTTCCCGAGCGGAAGCTCTTTACCTTGCGTTTCCTGCGAAATGGTGCATTGGGCAGCCGCATGCCCATGGCGAGGGAATAGGGGTTAGGCCTAGATATGAGCAAGCGAATCGGTGGCACCTTCTCCTTGTCCGACAGCCAGGAGGGAATCTGGCACGCACAGCGCCTGGGAGGCCCTCGCGCGCTCTACAGCGTCGGGCAGGCCGTCGAGATCACGGGCGCGCTCGACGTGCCCGCGTTCGAGACCGCGCTGCGCCGCACGGTCGAGGAGACGGAGATCCTGGGCGTGCGATTCGCCGAGGACACGGGTGGCGTACCGCACGCCGTACCGCACGCCGACCGGCGCTGGTCGCTGCGCATCGAGGAGCCGGACGCGGACGGCGGCGACCGGCGAGCCTGGATGGAAACCCGGATGCGCGAGGAACTCGCCGGCGTGGAAGATCCGCGCGGAGAGCAACTGTTCTCGTTCGTCCTCTTCCGCCTCGATTCGCATCGGTACTGCTGGTTCCAGGGCTATAACCACCTGCTCCTCGACGGATATGCGTGCACACTGATGACACGCCGGGTCGCCGAGGCGTATTCGGCCCTCGTCGAGGGCGCGCAATACCCGGAGGCCGAGTTCGTCTCGTTGAGTGAGGCACTCGACGAGGAGGCAAGGTACCGGAACTCGACCGAATTCACCGACGACCGACGGTATCTGCACGACCGATTCTCCGACCGGCCGGAATTGGCCGAGGTCCCGCGCCCTTCCGGCGTCTCCGGTTTTCTCCAGGAAACCGGAACCGGGGCCGAATCCCGGGCCGGAGCGGTGCTGCGCGAGACGGGCAGCCTCGCACCCGCCGCAGCAGACGCGCTCCGCTCCGCGGCGGACAGCGTCGGCCTGCGGACGTCCCGGCTGCTCGCCGCCGCCTCCGGTGCCTTCGTCAGCGGCATGACCGGCTCGGCCGAGGCACTGCTCAGCCTGCCCATGACCGGGCGCGTGGACGAGACGGACCTACGGGCGCGCATCACCCGGGCGAACATGCTGCCCCTACGGTTCCCCGTCCCGGCCGGGGCGAGCCTGCTCGACCTCGCCCGGACGGCCGACGACGCCGTCGGCGAACTGCTCCGCCACCAGCGGTACCGCGGCGAGCGGCTGCGCCGGGAACTGGGCTGGCCGGAGGGCGACCGCTGGCACTTCGGGCCGTACCTCAACATCCTGCCGAGGGCAGGGGAGTTGGCCTTCGGCGACTGCCGAGGCGTGGCACGGGACGTGTCGACCCGACTGGTCGAGGACTTCGGCGTACTGGTCGACCGCACGGGCTCGGGAATCGAGATCACCGTCGAGGCCAACGCCGCGCTCTACGACCGGGCATGGGTACGGGCGGTCCAACGGTCACTGGTCGGATTCGTCGAGCGGGCGGTCGAGAACCCGACGGCACCGGTGCGGCGGATCGGAGTGGTGGAGGACGACGAACGTGCCCTGGTGACGAGCGGGTGGAGTGGCGGTACGGCGCGGGGTGCGGATGCGTCGATGGTGTTGGAGCGGTTCCGGGGGTGGGTGGGGCGGACGCCGGGGGCGGCGGCGTTGTGGTTCCGGCAACAGGCCGTGTCCTACGGCGAGTTGGATGCGCGGTCGGACGCGCTGGCGCGGGGCCTGGTGGCACGGGGTGTGGGGCGTGAGTCGCGGGTGGGGCTGTGTCTGCCGCGTGGGGCCGACATGGTGGTCGCGATTTTGGCGGTGTGGAAGGCCGGTGGGGCGTACGTGCCGCTGGATCCGGAGTATCCGTCCGACCGGTTGTTGTTCATGGTGGCCGATAGCGCTGCGGAGTTGGTGCTGGTCGCGGAGGAGACCGTAGGCCGGTTGTCGGCGGATGTGGAGACGGTGCTGCTGGGCGAGTTGGCGGCCGGCTCAGGTGATCTGCCGGAGGTCGTCGGCGACCAACTGGCGTACGTCATCTACACATCGGGTTCCACCGGTCGTCCGAAGGGTGTGGCGGTGGAGCATGCCTCCGTGGCCAGCCTTGCTTCGGCGATGGGTCCTGTCCTTGGCGTGGAGCCTGGGCTGACGGCGTTGCAGTTCGCGTCGTTCAGTTTCGACGCGGCGGTGTTGGACGTGGCGGTGACGTTGGCGGCTGGGGGCACGCTGGCGATCGCCTCGACGGAGGAGCGGCGGGACGCTGCTGCTCTGGTGGCGATGGTCGAGGCGGCCGGGGTCGACGTGGCGAGTGTGGTGCCGTCGCTGTTGGGGGTGCTGGAGCCGGAATCGGTTCCAGGGGTGGGTAATTGGGTGTTGGGTGCGGAGCGGCTGGAGGCCGGTCTGGCGGCGAGGTGGCGTGCGGGCGCCCGGGTGTGGAACACCTATGGGCCCACCGAGGCCACGGTGATCTCGACTGCGGTCCTGTTGGAGGAGGGCATCACCGGCGAGGACTCCCCGCCGGCCATCGGCCGTCCTCTGGGGGGCGTCCGGACCTATGTGCTGGATGGGTTCCTGCGGCCTGTTCCGGTGGGTGTGGCGGGGGAGTTGTACATCGCGGGGGAGGGTCTGGCTCGCGGTTATGTCGGTCGTGCGGATCTGACGGCGGAGCGGTTTGTCGCGTGCCCGTTCGGTGGTGGCGGGCGGATGTATCGCAGCGGGGACCTGGTCCGGTGGGCGGCGGACGGGCAGTTGGAGTTCGTCGGTCGTGCGGATGCGCAGGTGAAGATCCGTGGCTTCCGGGTGGAGTTGGGTGAGGTGGAGGCCGTCCTGTCCGGCCACCCTCAGGTCGAGCGGGCTGTCGTGCTGGCGCGCGATGGACGGCTGGTCGGATACGTCGTCGGGGACGCGGACGTAGAGGACGTACGGGAGTTCGCCGCAACCCGTCTGCCCGAGTACATGGTCCCGTCGGTGGTGGTCGTTCTGGACGTCTTCCCGCTGACCGTCAACGGGAAGGTCGACCGGGCCGCGCTGCCGGTGCCGGAGGCTGCGCCGAGTGCCAGTGCCGGTCGGGGTGCGGCGACGCCTGCCGAGGAGGCGTTCTGCGCCCTGTTCGCCGAGGTGTTGGGGCTGGAGGAGGTCGGGGTCGGGGACAGCTTCTTCGGGCTGGGCGGTGACTCGATCACGGCGATGCTGCTGGTCTCGCGGTCCCGCCGCGCGGGTCTGGTCGTCGGCGCCCGCCAGGTGCACGAGCTGCGGACACCGGCGCAGTTGGCCGCGGTGGCGACGTCGGTCGACGGACCGGTGGATGGCACGCGCCCGGCGGACTCCGCCGCCGGTGAGGTGCCGCTGACGCCGGTGATGCGCGAGGTGCTGGACCGGGTCGGAGCCGAGGGCGTTCGCTCGGTCGTGCAGTCGATGGCGGTGGAGGCGCCGGCGGGGCTGGACCTTGAGGTGCTTGTCGCTGCCGTGCGCGCGGTGATGAACCGTCATGAGGTGTTGCGGGCTCAACTGATGGTGGAGTCCGGGGTGTTGGTAGTGCCGGATTCGGGTGCGGGTGCGGTGGATGTGTCCGGGTTGGTGTCTCGGGTGGGTGTGGTCGGGGTTGATCCGGCTGTTGTGGTGGGGGAGCAGGTCTCGGCGGCTGTGGGGCGGTTGGATCCTGCGGCGGGTGTGATGGTGCAGGTGGTGTGGCTGGATGCGGGTCCGGATGTGGCGGGCCGTCTGGTCGTCGTGGCCAACCACCTGGTCGTTGACTCGGTGTCCTGGCAGACGCTCCTCCCGGATCTGTGGTCCGCGTATGAGGCCCTCGTCGAGGGACGCGTTGCGGAGCTGGAGTCGGCTCCGGTGTCGTTCCGTGCGTGGGCGCGGGAGTTGGTGGCGGAGGCGGGGCGTCCGGAGCGGGTGGCCGAGCTGGCGGCTTGGCGGGCTGTGGTTGACGGTCCGCAGGTGTTGCTGACGGATGTTCCGCTGGATCCGCTGGTGGATGTGGGTGCGACGGTTTGTGAGGTGGCGGTTTCCGTTTCGGCGGAGGTGACGGCGGAGCTGTTGGCGGGGGTGCCGGCGGCGTTCCATGCCGGGGTGGATGAGGTGTTGCTGGCTGGGCTTGCCGGGGCGGTGGGGCAGTGGGCGACGCGGTCCGGATCGTTCCTGGTGGATGTTGAGGGGCATGGCCGTGAGCCGTTGACCGAGGGGATGGATCTGTCGCGGACGGTGGGTTGGTTCACCTCGTCGCGTCCGGTGCGGTTGGCTGCCAGCGCTGATGGCCATGGCGATGCCGATGGCGGTGTGTCGGTGCTCGGGGTGAAGGAGCGGGTGCGGGCGGTGCCCGGGGACGGGCTCGGCTACGGGTTGTTGCGGTACGTGAATCCGGAGACGGCTGGGGAGTTGGCGGGGTTGTCGTCGGCGCAGGTCGGCTTCAACTACCTAGGGCGCGTGGGGACCGGCGACAGCTTCGGGGCAGGGAGCGCGCCCGATGCTTCGGTGATGCATGCCTTGGAGCTGCTGGGGTCTGTGCGGGAGTCGGCCGATGGTCCGGTGCTGGAGCTGCGGTTGGCGTATCCGGAGCGGTTGTTGGGGGCTGACCGGGCGCGTGGGCTGGTGGAGGCGTGGGCAGGCATGCTCGCCGGTCTGGTTGCGGATGTTCGGGCGGGTGCGGGTGGTCACTCGCCGTCCGATTTCCCGT
>Ga0307510_10001554_pt1 | contig 25379 bp, 28 predicted proteins | sample 12_EM_MG_FD_207224 | JGI IMG/M metagenome (GOLD analysis project Ga0307510, IMG submission 207224) | Populus trichocarpa ectomycorrhiza microbial communities from riparian zone in the Pacific Northwest, United States - 12_EM | ecosystem: Host-associated > Plants > Roots > Unclassified | place... | reverse complement strand
TCTCTATTATTAATTGTGATAATCAAATGTAAGTTTGATTTTTCAGTGGTTGCTATGGGTGAGCGGGATCCAGGTCCTGATCGGGTTCCCGGTAAATGACGTTATGACTTTCATTCTTCTTGTTTTCTATTACTCTATAGTGTTGTCCCTGTGTGGTGGGGGGGACAGGGCAGTCTTTTCTCACTTTTACACAAATCATACGACTAACTCAAACCTCCGAGTCACATCTAACTTAGCATAATTACCTTTTATAGAACTCGTATTATTATAAATACACTCTTTCTTTAACCTCACCATTTCGCTATATGAACTCTGAACACAGTAACTCCATAGCAGGACTGTGGGTATGATTTGGGCATATGATTTGAGCATATGATTTGGGCGCATGGTTTGGGTGTATGGTTTGGGCGTATGATTTGAGCGTATGGCTTCGGCGTATGGTTTGGGGTTTGATTTGAGCGTATGGCTTGAGTGTATTATTTGGGCATATGGCACCAGGGGTTGAATAAGGCTTATGAATTGGGCATATGATTTGAACCTGTGAATAGCGTGTATGAATTGGGCTTATGAATTAGGCGTATGGCCTGCTGAGAGAATAAACGTTACTAGACTAGGCAACTCAGACATCAAATTGGTGTTGTAAATTATGCCGGTTCATATTGTATGAATCATTCCATGCAACTAAATGCCCGTATATACTTTGAGGTATGTGGTTTTTGGTACAGGTCCCTGGCATGAATGGACCGAAGACCAGGGGGCTCCTTGGCAAAGGGCTTTCAGCACCCATAACCCCGGCGGTGTTCGGTCCCTTCATGCCAGGGACGTGTATATACTCACACAATTACTCAATCATGTATCAAAAGACCAATGTTCGAGAGGGGAATATTTGAAAAAGCGGGGCCATGGGCGGAGAAAATTCATTGACGGGGGGCTGTTCAGGGCATTGAACGGGGTGGGGGCCTGGACGGGGGCGGGGGCAGGGGTTGAAAAAAGAAAACGCCCTGCCCTGGGCCATGGACCGGGGCAGGGCGGGGAATTGAGGCGGGGGCCCACCCGTTTTGGTGCCCCGGAGGCCCGGTAACGAACACTAGCCACCCATCATCCTGGCCTCGATGCCCTTCTGATCGCCCGGCTTGATGATCCTGGCTGCGTGCGCGCTTCTTTCTGCTTGTATGTCGGGGTTTGATGCCTTTCACCGCAGTCCTTTTGGGGAGGTGCATCCCCCCGGCCGTTTGTCAGGTGGACTCAGGATCGACTGCATCTCACACACTCTCACAAGTGGTGGCTGGGTTTCCGATCTCCCTCTCGGGTTGCGCTCGCCTCGGCTTCCCTGGCTATATGTCCCAGGTACATCTGCCTCTAGTGTGTGCTACCGTCCTATGTCATTGTCCAGCTGCCTCCTGAGTTCCTTCCCGTTCTGGATGCAATGGGGCTCCTCGTTGGGCTATGGGTGGGTTGGCTTCAGGTTTGGGCATAGGGGTATTTCCTTTCTGGATGGGTTTGAGGTCTTCCTTGTTTTCGCGAGTTTGTTAGTTCAGGGTCAGGGGTTCCCTTCTTTTGGTTTGCCTGTCTGTTGAGGGTTATTGGTACATTAGTTCAGGGCTGTGGTTTCCTTGTAGTTTCTACCTGTAGAACCAAGCGTTGCTTCCATCTCTACTTAAAGTCATTAACGGGTTGGCCAGGGTCTGAGCGTCTTAGCCAGGAGATGAGGAAGGATAGTTGGTAGAGGTTTTTTGTTTGCATAGCTAGCCCTGACATGACCGTTGTACCTTAAAACAAATATAAAAAGGGAGATAAAAAAAGCAAGAACTAAAAACAACAGCCACGAAGGGATAGGATCTTCATGCAACCATCTAACTACTCTTCTACACTTAAGTTGCAATACAATTAGTCTTTATCTCATTACACACACTCCTTCTCTACAAGACTCGAAGCCAAAGCTTAAAGAACCGAGATGCTATTGCAATAGTCTCAGCAACTGGTTGCCCGAACATAGAACTATTGTAATAGTTGTATCAAGTACCACAATCGACCCATATTACTATGTGAAGACATAGTAGCCTACGACGGATTACTCAAGGACAATCCACCCATCTTACTATATGAAGAGATAGTATCCTACGACGGATTACTCAAGGACAAGCAACCCAGTTCTGTACTATCTGAAAAGATATTACCTTCCTACAACTTAGAGCTGAAATCAGAGACTCGCTTACATGAGAGACGGCTGTGGTTACATCTTGCATTCCTAACAGGTTTGTTCCTGTCTAACGAAAATACAGTACAACGGGCGATAGACGTGCTAGGACTGCTGGTAAGGGTGGTTTCAAGGGACAGGGAGCTAAAAGGGTAATAGTTGAAGAACAAATTGGAATCAGGGACTCCGGGATTGCCCTTCAAGCAAGTGTATTCTTGGACTGAAGGTCTGTCGATGTCTGCTGTCTCCTGCTAGCCAGGAGACAGGTTCAAATACAAAGCCCAAGAGCGATAGCCTTCCAGCAATTACGATCATTACCACTAGCTGCGCACATACCGGAATCCTGTAATCCTGCAAGACCAAAGAAAGAAACCTAGCTCAGCCTGCACCAGTGCTACATGACCATTCCATACTCGGAATCCTAAATAATAATTTCCAGCAAAGCAAACTCAAGATAGCAATACGATAGCATAGCGTATCTGTCTCAGAGATAGTGGCGGAGCTGAAATCAAATCACATAAACCAAATATAAATCAACTAAACATAGGAAATCCTGCACTCCCTGCTCCTGTGTACTATTACCAGAACATGTACATATGTTACATTCCGTTATTCTGAAAAATCAACCCTCATTCCCAATTCCTCGCTGTCTGCAGCACTGTCATCGGTGTGCTATAGCAGGCTGTTGTCATCTGTGGGGAAGTAGTCCTGCTCAGAGCTGCTGGACTCGTATTCCTCATCGTCATAGGGTTTCCAGAAGTTGTCTGGGCAACTGTTTGCGGTACAGGGTGTGGAGGAAACGTCCATAGGTTCCCAGGAACCTGTTAAATGTAGTGGGAGGTAATCTGGGGCGTTGGTTCTGCTGGGTGGTTTGCATCGCAGTATTCCTGTATGAGTTCCAGGGAGTGGTCGAGGTTCGCAACAGGTTCCCAGGAGTCCTCAGCTCGTGCATAGGCTTTCCAGTGAACCAAGAATTCATGCCGGTTGTTCTGGCGGCGGTAATTGAGTACCTGCTTTGCTTCCCATTCTTCTGAATTGTTGATTACTATGGGTGCTGGCTTGTCCATGCTAGGGAACTTGAATCTATCGTGATCGTTCTCTCTGTATTCCTTAAGAGAAAAAACATGGAAGTAGGGTTTCTAGAGGGCCATTCTTGGCGGGAGGTGTAGTTTGTAGTTGTCTGTGTTAGGTAGATATTCTAGGACCTTAAGGGTCCGAACCAGCGTGGTTCTAACTTGTTGGATCGTCCATGGGAGGAGGTATGAGGGCGGCCTCCAACAAGAACACTGCTGCCATTCTTGAAGGCCCCTGTTAGGGTTGTGCTGCCTTTGTCACCCGGGACAGTCTGGCGGAAGGTAGCATGCTCTCCGGCCATGTCTACATCCATTCTTGTTCCTTCATAGGCGTTTAAAATATCGTCGACTACTGGTCCCTTGCTGGCCGATCTCTGGACAGCGTTGAATATCTTCAAGGGGCATTCTTAGAGGGCATGGTATATAGAGATGCCTAGGGATTCATGGGGGGCACCATTCATGACTGCTCCAATAGCAGGGAGGGCACAAGATCAGTTCATCAGTCTGGTGTTAACGAAGTTCCATATTACCTGTTTGAGGGTACGAATCATTCGCTCAACCTTGGTATTTGTTTCATGGTGGTATTGGGTGGCCATCCGGACCTAGATACCGCGGGATTACATCATTTGTGACCAAAGCTTAGCGGTAAAGTGAGAGTCCTGGTCAAGGACAATGGTAAGAGGGAGGCTGGAAGCGTCGAGGATAGTACTGTTGAGTGTCTTAAAGATCTTCACAGAGGGGGCTGTGTCATTGAGGGGGTTCAGATGTGTGTAGGAGGTAAAGCGGGACATAATGACCTTGATGGATGTATGGCCATCAGATTTGTTGAAGGGGCCGGTGAAGTAAATGGCTAGGGATTGGGAGGCTTCGTCGGGGTCCAGCAGGGGAATGGATCATCCAAAGGGTAGAGTGGTGCCCTCATTGTTAATTGGGCACTTATTGAATGACCGACAGTCTAGGACAAAGTCCTGGCGCATCTGTTGCCACCAGAAGAAGCAAGCCGCTTAGGGGTAGCATTTGTTGGCTGAGAAATGCCAGAGGCCTTCATGGACAGTTTTGAGGATGAAATCCCGTAGGGATACCCCCTTCTCAAGAGGTCCTACTGGTATATAAAGGCTTTCATACCCATTGGTGTTCTGGGCAAGTAGAAGGCCATCATGGCTAGAATAGTGCAATTTATTATCGGTTTCCTTGACCCTGATGTAGAGGGCGTCGGGCCCAAGGGCTTCTCTAACTCGCTGGGTGAGGAGACCCATAAAGCGGGAGGATAGGGTTCTTACGGACTGGTTGGCATTGGTTGCCTCATGGGAGTCAAAGCCTGTTTGGCTGTAAAGGGGGCTAAAGGCCGGCAAGGCCATGGGCAGTGTGGTTAGGATGGTATCATTCATACGGAAGGGGGGGAGGTTCTCTGACAGGTATGGGATGTCAGGTAGCCAGGCCTGGCCTTCCTCAAGAGCTCTATTCGATGTTGAAGTCCTATCCCGCTCTTTCCTCTTCGTCTTCTTGGTCTGCTTTCGGACCTTGGGGTCCTTTGGCCAGTAGCATCCACCTTCTTTTTCATTCTTATGTATTTCAAACGCATTATCAGTACATGACATCCACCTCATTTCTGAATGTCGTCGTTCCATGGCATAAGAGATTTTGAGAGGTGGATTGTCACCCCAAGAGTTTCCAATTGATATTCTGCTATTGTTGCTGGCTCCGCTTGATGTACCTGGCGAGGAAACAGAGGGCTTACGCTTCTGGCTGGGAGTCACTGCATTGCTGGTAATTTCGTCTATAAGGTATTCAGGGCGGCAATGACTGATAGAGTCACTGCTGGTAAGAGTGGGAGTGGTTTGGGCTTCGGCTGAGTGGTACATGGCGTTGTCTGATTCAATGCTAAAATGCGTAGAAGAAGCGTAGCTTGTATTGATCTGTAGGGGTTGGGTAGGGTCAGGTAGCTCAAGGCTGTCATAATCGATAGTGGACTCTTTGAGACTTATATCTAGCTGCCCTGGGGTTCCCTCATGGATTCTCGATAGGTAGTCTGCTAGGCAATTCTTTGCTCCGGCCTGGTATTATATTTTAAAATTAAGCTGCCAAAGGCTGTGTTGCCGGGGGGGAGTTGGTGGCAGTTTGCCACATAGGCATGGGCAGGGCTTGAGAAATGGTGAGGGATGGGCTTGACTCGAACGCAAAGCGGGGTCAAGTATTTGGTAGTATGTATAATGTAGGAGAAGGGCGTGATGTTGTGCGAACCGTGGCCTATTTCTTGGTCATTTTTTTTGTCTTACTCTTTTTTTTTGATATCATGCGTTATTTGTTTTAGGTACAAAAAGCCTTATGCAGGGCGAGCTATGAAAAGAAAAAAAACCTATAAGCCACAACCACCACCTGCTTCACTTCATTATGGGAAAAATCAAACACTCCGAGTCCATAGGAAAAGTCTCCCCTGCCTAGCACCTAAGATAATATACCCCAGACATGTAAGGCAACAATACATCGAAACGTACAGGTAGAAAGACCCAACCAGTTCCGCAGGCGCCCCAAAGAAAAAGCAACCGCCTTTGCGGAGATCGGAAACGCGGGCCTGATGGGGCTGGATAGACAATGGTCGACATGGGAAGACGGGAAACCGCCGGCCCACTATAACCACGGGAGCGGTCGTGCAGGGCATTACATCGATCCAAGGGGTTGGACAATAGCCACGGAGGCAGTGCTATACCACGACTAGGCGTAAGAGTGGAAGGGTCAACCGATCGGAGGAGCAGCAGTTGGGTGCCAGCCTGTAAGTCGCAGTAGGGTGCCAGCCAGAGGGGAGCTGTAGTGTGCCAGCCGGGGGGGATCTGAAGCAGTAAGGTGCCAGCTTATGGGGCAGGATGGTGCCAGCGGACAGAACGGGGAGGGGGGTGGTGGAAGGATCACAAGCAGGCTAGCCACAACCGATTAACGGGCCATGGCAAGGGCTTTTGGGACACCAGAGAAACCTAGTGGGACCGTGAAGCTACTAACCGCAGCTTTCCCCATCCGAGGTACAAGCCCCGCAGAACCAAGGCCTTACCTTGACAGAGAGTCGAGACGGCCTATCGCCGACCGTGAACGCAGCGTGAAGCTTTCCCAGAGGGTCAAATGCCAAGCGAGATGTGAAGCAAGTGCGCGGTAGGGGGGAGAACAGAGCTTCATGAGCGGGTGTCAATGATGAACAGGAACAAGAACCCCAAGGAGGGGAGGCAGGCGTGCCCCAGGAGAGGAGAGAAGATGGCTTATCGTCAACCCCGAGGCAGTAGCCATTATGAGGGAAGAGACGTGGGTGGGGGGAAGTGAGGATCATTTCCCGCGGTGTTGAGATTTCAATCGCCGGAGGTGGAGGAGAGATGGTTCGTGGCCTATTTCTTGGTCAGTTTTGTTTTTTTCACCTTTTTCTCAGTTTTTATACTCATGTGTTATTTGTTTCTAGGTACAAAAAGCCTTATACAGCGCTAGCTATGAAGAGAAAAAAACCTATAAATGCAAACCACCGCCCGCTTCACCTCTTCATGGGAAAAATCAAACACCACGAGTCCATAGGAAAAGCCTCCCCCGCCTAGCACCTAAGATGATACACCCCAGACACGTAAGGAAACAATACATAGAAACGTACAGGTAGAAAGTCCCAAACCCTTCAGCACGCTCCCCAAGATAAAAGAGACTGCCTGTTCAAAGACCAGAAACGCTGGCTTGAGGGGGGTGGATTGATGATCGTCGACAGGATAAAGCACGGGTACCGTGGGCCCAACATAACCACTGGTGTGGTCCCGCTGGTCATTACATTGATCCAAGGCATTTGGACAATAGCCACGGCGGCAGTGCTATACCACGACTAGGCGTAACCGAGGAAAGGTCAGCCAATCTGATGGGGACAAGGGCGAGAGGAGACCTGGGCCTGAGGGGATGCCAGCCAACGACTATGAGCAGTAGGGTGCCAGCCGGTGAGCCGCAGTAGGGTGCCAGCCGACGATGAGCCGTACGGTGCTAGCCAGAGAGTGGAATTCAGCAGTACAGTGCAAGTGGGCAGAACCGGGACGAGGATCGAGGCAGGATCGCGAACAGGCTAGCCGCAGCCGACAAAGGCACCATAGCAAGAGCTGGTGGAACGACGACAAGACCGGGGCGGGACAGTGACGTTACTGACCAAAGCTTTCCCCATCAGAGGTACAAGCCCAGCAAGTTGGGGCCTACTTCGACCGACAGTCTGACACCATGACGCTGACCGTGCACGAGGCGAGAAGCTTTCCGACCATACACAATGCTAAGCGAGATCCAAATCAAGTCCGGGGTAAGGATGGGAACCGCACTTCAAGAGCGGGAGTCAACGAAGAACAGGAACAAGAACCACAAGTAAGGGGGGCCGACAGGCCCCAGAAGAAGAAGGAAGATGGCTTAACGTCAACCCCTAGGCAGTAGCCATCGTGGCAGAAGAGAGGTGGGTGGGGGTAATTGACGATGATTTCTCGTGGTATTGAGATTTCAATCCCTTGAGGTGTTGCTGCAATGGTTCGTAGCTTATTTCTTGGTCATTTTCTTTTTTTTTCCTTTTTGTAATGCGTTCATTGTTTTATGTACAAAAAGCCTCATGCAGCACGAGCTGTGGAGAAAACAAAACCTATAAGTCAAAAACAAATAACAAAAGAAAGTAACGGCACTGGTTAAATATCCACTATCGCGAAGGTTTCTCCTCCGCCGGGCCTCTGGCCACGTAAAAAGGAAAGATACAAACTAACTAAGGTTTGACTCAAGTAAAAGAAAGCTTACATAACGTCGCAGGAAAGAAATACCAGCAGGCCTAAATCTCAGCTAACGAAAAAACACGAAACGCCAGGGCGGGTACTGCTAGGGGAATGAGGGGCATTGGGGGCGAGGAAGGGGGAGTATCTGGCCGAAACATTGTAGGGGGGAATTCGATGGAGGTGACGCTGATGAAGGCGGCGAGCCTTTAGAGCAGGGGGAGGGAGGACCAGAGGGGAGCGTCCTGACCAACGCTCCAAACACCATCGAGTAGGTGTGAGCGAGCGCCCTGTCCGGAGGAGCATGCTAGGATGGCATGTTCGAATGTTTCAGGCTCAAGACCACAACGGGGGCAGGAGGTATCGGCATCGGGGGACCTCTATGTCGGGTGGGCGGCCAGGTAGCTTTTGCCGGCTCTTATTTGGTGGATTCTTCCTGCTATGAACTTGCCCAGTCCCATAAAGGGCCGCGGGCTCAGGGCAGGGAGGTGGTGGTAGTACCCTGATGTCGGGAGGAGGCCTGGCCACTACGCAAAGAGGCTTCGCTGACCCTCGTTTTCAGGGCGGAGTACGTGTTATCCATCAAGGACCGAGCAGGGACGGTAGGGACGGGGGAGACGAGGTGTGAACTGATCATCAGGATCCTAGACAGCCCGTGGGTAAAGGGGATAGTCCTGTAAGCCACCGCGTCTATAGGTAGGTGGTTTCTCATAGGGGGAACGGGCCGCTGGGTTTTCCAGTACAGGGGGACGTACACAAACGAGAGACCTTTTGTCAGGGCTCTTGAGGAGTAGTGTGCCCGGTGGGCCGAAAGGGAGGGGAAGGATGCCTCGAGGCGTGCTGTGGCAGGGTTTATTTCCGGCGGGGAGCAAACAATTTGAAGCGCTGCCAGTCTTTGCCGTTGGGAGATTAGCAGGGCAACCAGAGGGAGGCAAGATTCCACCGCGAGGATCCCTGTGGTGGTAGCTGAGAAGCGGGTCGTAGTCCATCTCTGGACATTGTGCCAAAAGGAGTTGAGGCGCGCCATGGCGCCTTCGCTGGGTGAGAAAGGATCCGCCCCATACAGCAGGATGGGGGCGACCATGGACGTTGCGAGCCTGTGGCACACGTATAGGGCTAGGCCCGCCCCGGGGCGGCTACGGGGTCTGATGAGTGCGAAGGCCCCCTGGGCGAGGGCCAGTCGGCGCGAGATGTCGGTGGAGGCGTCAAGAGCAGGAGTGAACAAGTACCCGAGCCATCCTAGCGAGTCGCGGGCCGGAACAGCTCTCCTTTGATCTGAATTGGGGAGAGGCACTTCGGGGGGTTCCTCTGGCTGGGGGTCCTCCAGTGTATGAGTTCCATCTGGGCGATAGAGAAGGAGACCCCTATGCGTAGGGCCTTAGCTTCTAGCTTCTCGAAGACTCTCTGGAGGCGGCGGATGTTGCCCCTGTATGAAGGGGAGGCGCCGGTGCGTGCGAAGTCATCAACGTACGAGATCATTAGACCTCAGGGGATTCTGAAGTGGAGGGGGGAGCCATAGAGGAGGAAAAGAAGCGGGGAGATTGGAGAGCCTTGGGGGGCTCCAACGTTTATGGGTGCTGGGACTCCGGGGCCCTTTGGAAGACTAGGGTACAGCTCCGCTCACCCACAAAGGACGAGACCCAGGAGACTAGGTAGCGGGGAATCCCGCCTTCTCTCAGAATGAGGGCAAGGGTGGAATTGTCGACTTTGTCGAACCCTGCTTTGATGTCCAAAAACAGGGACGAGACCTTGAGACGGGGCCTTTGCAGGGTTTTCACATCGTTGAAGAGGGTTCGGACCGCATCGTGAGTGCTCAGTCCAGGCAGGTAGCCGCATTGATTGGGGTTCAGCATGGCCTTTGACCGGGCTGCCAGGAGGAGACGGGACGCTATGATCCTTTCAAGGATCTTCGAGACTGTGCGGATTAGGGCAATTATCGTGAAGGAGGCGGGGGACACGTAGGAGGGCTTCCCCGGTTGGTCAAGCACAATTCCATTCAACCCTTTCAGGGAGGCAGGGTGGTACTCTAGGCTGACAAGCGGGGACAGAATCTGGAGGAGGATGGAGGGGTTCACCCTGTTGACATGCTTCCAGGTGGAGTAGGGAATCCCGTCCGGGCCCGGGGCTGAGGTGGGGGAGCACTTGGAGAGAGCTGTCGCGATCTCCTCCTTTGTTATTGGTGGGGCCTTTTTGTCGGGCCGTAGTCTGGGGGCAGGTGAGAGAACTGTTCCTTCTGAGAGAAGAAGTGGTCCAACCGGACATTGTTCATTTGTTGGGGGGTCTCAGCCCCTGGGAGGGAGGGGAAGCGGGGTGGGACGCGACCGTGGGTGAACTTTGTGGCCGTCGACAGGGTCTGGGGGGTGGCGCCTAACAGGCAGGACGACCAGTGTTTGTTTTTGGCGGCCTTAATCGCCTTGAAATACCCCGATTTGGAAGAGTTGGCCACGTTCCGCAGGGCTGGGGTGCCATGTTTCCTAGCCATCCTTGATGCTTTGTGGAACTCACGACGGAGGGTTGTCAGGTGGGGTGTCCACCAGGGTTTGGAGTAGTGCGACGGTCTGGACACCGGGGTGAACTCTTTGAGGAGGGCAGTGAGTATATCCAAAGACCCATTCAGCCACTGATCCAAGTCCATCGGCGAAGGGCAAGTCGGGGCAGGAGGTATTGGAAAGTTTTTAATGAGGGGGGAGAGCTATTCCCAATCTGTGTCGGACCATCTAGGGCGTATAGGCACCAGGATCAGGGTGGCAGGGGCCAGGTTTATCGTTATCGGCACATGGTCGGAGCCTGTCGAGGGAAGAGAGACCTCCGGGATTTTGAACATAGGGAGGAGAAGTGGATTTGCGAAAGCTAGGTCGATACCCGAGGGGCGGGCCTTTCCGACCAAAGGGAACCTGGTGTATTCCCCGGGTGGGTTGAGGAGAGCAAAGCAGGTCTCTGCCGCTTTTTCCAAGTAGGGGGTAGTGGATCCAATTTCCCGTGGCGAACACGCCCGTAGTGGATCCGCGAGGGGATTGTGTATGTTGAAGTCACCTACTACCAAGAGGGGGACGTCCAAAGTCAGAAACAGGGATTCGGGGGAAACTGAGTAGACGCGGTGGTCACGTGTGTTGGTGGAGTAGGCGTTAATCAGCCGGAAGGAGTGAAAATTTGTCGCGAAGAGAGTTCCCGGGGAGGAGACATCGAGGGCGAGGATCTCATCCACAACTTTGAACCTCGGGAGGACCGAAACGGAAGCAAGGAAAGACATGTGAACATAGGCCGCTACACGTGGCTTCCTGACATGGGGAAAAAAGGCTTAAAACCATTAAAAGAAGGAAGGCGAGCCTTGTTAACAGGCGGATCTTGGAGGAGAACTAATGAACGATACGTAGTCGCTTCTTTGAACGACGCATATTTCTTGGTCATTTTTCTGTTTTTTTCTTTTGTTTTTGCAATGATGCGTGATTTGGTTTAAGGTACAAACAGCCTCATGCAGGGCTAGCTATGGAGAGAAAAAAACCTATAAACAATGGCCACGACCCGCTTGACCTCTTCATGGGAAAAGTCAAGCACCCCGAATCCAAAGGAAAAGTCCCCCTCACCTAGCACCTAAGATGCAAACCTCAGACACGTAAGGAAACAATACATAGAAACGTACAGGTAGAGAGACCCAAACCCTTCCGCAGGCTCACCAAAACAAAAGAAAGGACTCTAACGGCCAGAAACGCTGCCCGCGGGGAGAGAAGTGTTGATCGGCGACATGGAAAACTCCAGTAGAGGGCCCACCGAAACCATGATGTACAGTCAGGCAGGTCATTACATCGATCCAAGGCGTTGGACAAAGGCATGGAGGCAGTGCTATACCACGACTAGGCGTAACCGAGGAGGGGCCAACCGAGGAGGGGCCAACCAATCGGAAGGGTAGATGGCGATCGGAGCCACCGGGCAGAGGGGATGCCAGCCAACGACGATAAGCAGTAGGGCGGCAGTCGGTGAGTAGCAGTAACGTGCCAGCCGGTGAGTAGAAGTAGGGTGCCAGCCGGTGAGTAGCAGTCGGGTTCCAGCCGGTGATGAGCAGTAGGGTGCCAGCCGGAGAGAGGATGGTAGCAGTACAGTTCAAGCGGACAGAACCAGGAGAAGGAGAGAGGAAGGATGGCGAACAAGCTAGCCGCAGCGGACAAGCGGGCCATAGCAAGGGCTTTTGGGACGACGACGAAACCGAGCGAGACCGTGACGTTACTAACCGAGACTTTCCCCATCAGAGGTACAAGCCCAGCAAGCCGAGGCCTACTTCAACCGAGAGTCCGGCACCGCGACGCTGACCGTGAACAAAGCGAGAAGCTCTCCAACCGTGCAAAATGCTAAGCGAGGTGCAAAGTGAGTGCGGGGTAAGGGGGAGAGCGTAGCTTCATGAGCGGGAGTCAACGAAGAACAAGTAAGAGAACCCAAAGGAGCCGAGGCCGTGAGGCCACAGGAGCGGAGGGGAGATGGCTTAACTTCAACTCCTAGGCAGTAGCCATCGTGGGAGAAGAGAGATGGGTGGGGGAAAGTCGCGATGATTTCTCGCGGTGTTGAGATTTCAATCGCTGGAGGTGTTGTTGCAATGGTTCGTGCGCTTATTTCTTGGTCAGAACCAAGCCCCTTATATTGGCATCTTTCCACAACCCTAAGCCTGGTGACTCATCACCTCACGTAACATAACCTCTATGACTTATAGTGAGTCATAGTATGAAATCCCTCATGTGATTAGCCCAAGGAAGCTGCCCCACATCCTTCAACCAATCAAAACTCATAAACCAAGTCATATGCTAAAATGAGTCCCATGTTTGAAACCCATGACTCATAAGCTGAGTCATGTGCGAAACTCATTAAATCATATGACGTCACAATTGTAAGTCATGAAACTATCAATTAATCATAATATAATAATGACCTGTAAATCCGTAGTCATGTGAAAACTATGAGTCAAGTGACATTATAGTGTGAACCCAATATACGTTATAACTAATAAGTTTTAGTCATATGAAATCTTCCTTGCTTAGTCAATATTTGTAACAGTAGGCATTATTGGCATTAAGATTACCAGGCTTATCACGATCCTATAGTGATTTCAGAGTGCTATTCAAGAATAACATAGAATTCCAATATGCTGCGTTAGAAGTGCTGTACCCAACAACAAGCACAATCAAGTTTGATAGGCTTTATACTCCTCTTATATTGGTCGATAATCAATGTACAGGAGAATCCTTTGTGGTGGATGTGCGCAATTAGATGGGAGAACGGGCTAGAGAAGATGTTTGACTATTGTCTGAGGAGAGAGGTAGGGCAATGGGGGGGGGCTGCAAATAGGTGTGCTGTTTCAATACAGGTAATGACCAGGCTGATCTGTTTTGGAGATTGAAACGAAGTGGCTCCTATATGGAAGAGTAATTTGTATTGGAGCTATTAAGAATACTTAGTCTGATTACATAGATAGCAAGGGTGTCACAAATGGGTGACCCAGCTAGGCAGACTTTACATGACTCCCCCTTATTAGTCATATGGTATATGGGTTTTGTTCAAATATAGGACTATAGTGGACAATCTATGATGTTATGTAGAAAATACTAAGCATGTACAAGGGGTTTACGTTGCTTCCTAAGTGAGGAGGAGTTGTGTGGTAGAAGAGCAGAGTGGTAGGTATTCTGGTTCATATTGTTCTAAGCCAGATGTCCGGTAATCTCAGTATCTAAACACGAAGTGTACTCTCCCTATAACCAAGAGATGAAAGCGAAAACATAGTAAGAAACATAAGTGCAAACCACGTTTGACCCTGTAAACCTGCAAAGACAATCCCAATAAAGTATGCATATATCCATAGTTGTCTGACGGAATAATAAGAAATAATCATAGATGATAATATGACCAAGAAAGATTTATAAATGAATGCATAAACAACTGTGATGAACTGAACACCAGATAAGAAAACACATAAGCAAACCTCTAAATTGGCATTATGATACATTCTGAAATACACACAATTATGTCTTAGGTGTAGTAATATCGCCAGCTTACGGGTGAAACTGTGCCTCCATACTACTACCAAGTAGAGAAATAGAAAATCTTATTAATAGAAAGATATATATGAAAGATATTATATGGAAAAAGCAACAGGCTTCAAGGTAGGAAGTCATTTGATTTATATTAGCTCAGATCACAACAGGATAGCGAGTAATCCTTATATTATGATTCATTAATAGTTTTAATGACTCATGGTTGTGAGTCATATGAGGTAATCACCTTTGCACATAACTCACATGATGAATTATGCGTGTAATGCATGTGAGTCATTGAAATACATCACTGGATTTAGGGGTTGTAATTGGTTAAAGGGAATATTGCATTATGAGTCATATGAGGCAGCCGATGGATTTCATGCTATTACTCATTATAAGTCCTAGAATTTATAAATCAGAAGGTGATGAGTCATGAGGGTTAGGGTCCTGAAGATTCACATATAAGTCCGGTCTTCGAACCTGAGAGATAGGATCTTCACTCAACACTCTAAGTACATTTCTATACAAAGAACTTGCAATACAATTCTCTTTATCTATAAGCTATCGAGTTCTATAAGTACTCTACCAACCAATGCTCAGGCCCCACAACTGGTATGTCAGTCCAATGAGTTATATTGATAGCATTGAACTATAAGGATAGTTCTATATAATGACAAAACAGTCCTTTCCTCAGTTCTGTTTTTGTTTATTTTAATAAGATAGTCGAACTCCAAAATGACCAGTCACTTCGGTACACTCTGACAATGGAGTAAAAGTAACCAGACACTGGTAACCTGAGTCGTTAGCAGTTGCATCATAACAAGAATACAAGAGGATTGTGACCAAGGTACTCGTAACGATAAATATAATATATGAAGTCAGAGCAATAGGAATATCACAAGACCCTCATTTTCCTCCAAACAACTCTATTTCACACTGACCTTCACTCAGAGGTCTTTCAACATGAGCAGCAAAATCCTTGGTATTTCAAAAGCCTTATTTGAATTATAAGATACTAAAGATACCATGCTAGTGCTAATGGTTTATACCGGATTGGATCTTACACCTAGTGGATAGGTTGTCACTATTTGCTCTTTGGTTATTATCCAGGGAATCGCTATCACCACTACCAGTATACATCAAATCCAGCAGGAGGAAATGCTACTAAGAGAGAAGTCGGAAGCCACCAAATGTGAGCAGAAGCAGCTACGGTTAAAAGAAAGATCGTTGAAGGTAGAATAGCTTCAAAAAAGGATTGGGACACTAGGGGGCCAAGAGAAGTTGGGACAACCGACAGCTGTGATAACCCCCAGAAAGGCCAAGGGGCAATGGGGTTAAGCATACTGGGAATAATTCACTGGTGTAAGAGGCTGAAGGCTGAAGGGGGTATGCTTGTGTCCCAAATCCTAGAAATAACCGGTTGCTAATAGTGTTTCATAATAGCTAGTAACAAGAGCAGGGAAACATTTAGACTTAGTGTGATAAATGGAGTCAGTGGTTGGTTTGCAATGAGCTATATAAAATAAGTGTATTTTGATGAGAGATACCAGAAGCAAGATAGCAAGTCTCGTGAGATGGAAACTACTAGTATACGGAACTACATCCCCACCAAGGATGGAACAATGGCTATCCATGCAAGAATGATCGATTCATAGGATAGATTTGTATAGCAACCATGTGAGTATCATTAAGACCTACATGCAAAATTTCTAACCAGATGTAATGGTTGAAAAAAGTTGAATTCTGGCTATTGTAGAGTGGACCTTTGACTTCTTTATTCTTTCGATATCTTTTGTTACAGGCTGGTAGCAGCGTATAGTGGGGTCCATAGTAAAGATTTACAATTTGGTGGTTTTGCTATGTCTAGCACAACTCAGAATCACATTTCTAATATGACTCTGGTGATTGTTTTGATTATATGGACAATCTTTTCTTCAGAATTGGTATTGTCAACACAATAGCATGATAGGCATTAGCAAAAAAAAGCAGTTTGCATTATTCACATATCAGCAGACCTGACATCTTCCGGCTGCCTTCTGTCGGACAATTTTTGAACTTATGTAATCAAAAAACCTTCTTCATTTTAAGATTAATCTAACAATTACGTAGACAATCATGAATTTTCAGCCCCAATAGACAACATTTACCTCTACATTTTGGCTTCTAAAGTTCAAAAAAGGATTTATTGGATACACAGGATGCTGACCAGATGCAAGCTGCACTAGAGGCTGCGTTCAAATGTTTGTGGATGCAAAATCAAGTATTTTTGCTGATAGGCCTTCCTATTCAAATCAGGAGCAACAAGTTATTATTACAAATTGTCACAAGGTATGACTGATTTCACATGACTAATATTTATTAGTCATAAGGTATGTTTGTTTTATGCTATGTCGTCACTTGACTCATAGGATTTCACATAGCTGAGCACTTGTGAGTTATCATTATATCATGATTAGTTGATTGTTGCATGACTTACAATTGAAGTCAGACGATGTACTGAATTTCACAAATGACTTATATAATAAGTCATGTGTTTCGTGCATGTGACTCATTTAAGCACATGCCTTGTTTTATGAGTTTTGATTTGTTAAAGGATGTTGCACAGTTGACTCAGGAGCGTCAGCTGATGGATTTTATACTCTGACCCTATAAGATATAAGTAGTTGTGTAATGTCAGTGAACAAGTCACAGAGGTTAAGGTTGTGGGAAGATGCCTATAGAGGGGGGAGCTTTTGGCCAAAGGGAAAGGCCCCGACATTTCTACAAAGTGTGTCTCCTCCTCAAGAAGCCTAGGCTTCGCTGGACCTGGCCATAATAGAGATCCTCCCAGATGCACTCGGCCACCCTCTCCCTTCCCCTCCGGTTCCTGGATCCAACAGCTCACTGCAAGGACTACTTCCACCCTTTGAGCAACAGACCCCAAGATTCCACCCAACTCCAACTGTACCACCGACGATATCACGATCAGGCCCCCAGGACTCCCTGCCCTCTCCTGGTGGAGAAGGCAGCGCTACCCCAGATACCCGTACTCTTTCAGGCTCTCCCTTGTAAGATGTCGCACAATCAAACTGAGTTGCCTCCAGGGATGGGCCCTAGCCAGAGTGTTTGTAGTGAACAACACAACTGCCTGAGAAGCTGTGATGTGTTTCTTTCCTTGTGTAATTCGTGTGCTGCGGCCAAAGACCCTGCTTCTATTGTTTGTCTCCATGACTCTCCACTGTGGAGAAACTGCTTGTTTACGCCCTTTAGTTCATTTGCCCCAATTATTTCCACTTACCAGCCTAAGGTGGCTTTTTATATTTTATTTCCATGATTGCTATGGCAACTGTCACCCCTGTAGTTACAGACAGGTCCTACCTTGCCCTTCTTCAGATATCCTGTACCTCCTTTTTCGGTACACGTACTGACAAGCTCACATAGTCAACCGCTACAGCGTCTAGAGTGCCTCAACCTGGGAGAGCTCTCAGTTAGGTTGCCCCATCCTGGCCTTCCCATCGTCATGGATCCCTCGCTTGTTGTTCGCCACTTCAACGGCTAGCATCGCTCTGCCAACCCCCTCTGGAGCCATAGCTCTGCCAATATGCCGGCTCCCTTCCTCAGCTTCTGAAGGACTTCAGATTTCCTATGTTCACTAGCAGATACCTTTGGTGTCTTCACCCACTTGCCACTCAGTGGCCCTCTTACGCGCTCTGTCCTAGACTTTGCTTTTGCCTCTACAAACCTTGCTCTTTTCATCCATGAATGGTCCACCCCCCTCCCTGCTACTGGGTCCCATCATGTGTGTATCATGATACTATTGGTTCACCGAATCAGAACGTCCCCCTACTCCGCATGGGGTCAAGACCGACTAGCCCTGATGCCCCTCCTCCAAGACCCATCTGTTCCAACCGGGTCAGCTCTCCGAACCAGACACTCCGTTCGGTACCCGTTTGATACACACCTCAACACGGTGGTTTCCCTAAGCAAGGTGCAGAGACCATTGCATCATTCCTCTGCCAGAGCCACGCTATAGTAGAGCCCTATCTTGCCTACTCTCAGAATGGAATCTCACTCCGCATGCAGAAAGGCCGGCTGTTCCAATACCACTCAGGACAGGCCCTCAGCCACGCTGTCCCAACCAGAATATTTTAAGGCCAGAAAGGCAGTCACGAACCAACACTGGAAGTGCTTCCTGACAGATGAAACCCCATGCACAATCTGTACGGCAACGAAATTTCCCGTTGGAACAGGCACATCAAGATTCCCTAATTTGCCTGAGGCTACCTGGTCTAAGGACATCAACAATGCTCTCTTGGCCCAGTTCTTCCCACCAAAACCACTGTCCATAGTCCCTGTAATCCTGAGACCGCACCAGCACTACTAAACCCTCATGGCGAGTGAGATTACCTCTTCACTCAGAAAGTGCTCATCCTCCTCTACCCCCGCCTCTGACAGAATTCCATACTTCGCGTGGAAGCGGGAACACCTTGTCTCCCCGCATCTGCTTCTCAGCCTCCTTGATCTGTTACTGAAATTGCAGTACCACCCTACCTCGATGAAAAAGGCAAGCGGGGTAGTTCTTGACAAGCCTCGCAAACCCTTCTATGGCTCCCCATCGTCCTTTAAAGTCATTAGCCTCCTCCAGACTGTTTCCAAAGCCCTTGAGAAAATTGTCACCACCCGCCTCTCGCTGGCAGCTAAGTCCCTCATGCTGCTCCACCACAATCAGTCCAGCTCCCTACCAGTCCTATGCGCCTTCAACGTAGTATTTTCTTTGGTGAACACCATTAGGACACGGCAACGCACAGGCCTAAATGTTACTGCCATGTTCCTTGGCCTCATGGAGGGGTTAGACAACGTAAACATATCCATGCCTTTCCCCTCTCTCAAGCCGGCTGTAGTGCCACTCTACATGGTTGCATGGATCACATCGTTCCTGTCTTACACAATGGGTCACCGGCTGTCCCAAGGTGCTCTGAACTCTTTCTCCCCATTTCCAGTGAGCCCCCCTCAACGCTCACTAAATTCACCCCTTTTATTCATCATATTTGTAGGTTCACTTTAGATCCACTTGCTCAAGAGCTTGACGATATCCTACATCGACAAGGTGGCTACCTTGACTCCCTTCCACTGATGCAGCACCAATGTCAGGATCGTTCAAAAAGGCTTTCGATCCATTAGGGCCAGTGCCAATGCCCGCGAGGTTGGCTTGAGTGTTCCCCAAACTGAACTTATGCACTGGATGACGCGATTACAGAGGGGCCCACTGTGTTCCTACTCCCCCCCTCGGATATGCCACGATGGTCAGATTTTTCCTCAACTTGCCTGTTGCACAGCTCGGATACTGGCTCACACCCAACCTCTTCTCATCTCTTGGCACATTTCACAAAGTGGGTTGGTCTTGCCAAAGCTGCCTTCGCTACGGTCAAAGGTTATCCTGCCGCTGGCTGTGTTGGAGTCTCATCTCTGCCACCGAATACCAATTTCCCCCTTTCTCCCGATCCTGGTGTATAGAGGGGAGCTCATGAACGCAAACAAAGGGCTGTACTAGAAACTGGACATCTATCGGCATGAGGGTCGCTGATTGGTCTCCCACTTATTCAGGTCAACCCCGATCTCAATACAGGCAGCGCAGCGCTGCCTGTCTCTCCTTGTGGCTATCGTTCCCCACAAACCGTGCATGGCTGCCGTTGGGCTGGTCTGAGCACCTTCCACGATGGGCCCAGCAGCCGGCCCCCTTTCGAGGACTTTCCCCTGACTACCACAGTACAGGGCTCCTGACTTGCACAAAAAACTCGGCCCACACCTGGCTTCCATTATGATGCCACTTGCCAGCATGACCGCTGGTTCCAAGTCGGAAGTCAAGTTACACCTTACTGTGGACAATCTAGCCAATAGAGCCCGCCCTCTATTGGGCACCCGATCCTTGGCCCCACGATGAGTGGCCTCGCTCCTGCCCCAGGCACTGTCACCTCCCCCAAGCACTCTCACCTCCCTCTCAGGACACTATAGTTGCTGTGTGGCTCGGCCTGTGCCGCTGCACAAGGCAAGATCTGTTGACAGAGTGGACAAGATTAGCGCCCTGCCCATTATACTACGCCTTCCCACTGTTACTGACAGCTCACCCCTTCTTCTGTTTCAGGAGCTTCAGGGCTGGTCGGATCCACCAAGTGAGAGCTCATGGGAACTATCAGACTGCCAACCCCGCTGGTTCTGGAATGGATGGCCCGAAAAACTCCACTCGGTGCTGCAATGGGCATGAACGATTTAGCCACTCCATCTTACGCTGTGAGTCTACTGACCCTGATAGGGAACCCCTCCTCCAAGGCCTCTCTGATGTCGGCCTAATGATATGACCCTACACATACATAGCTCGAGTGGACTAGACCCAAGCCCATAAGGGATACAAAGTGGGAACCAGATTGCGGCTGGTCCAGTATACTTAGTATACTACGAGTAGGCACGAGTTGGTACAAGTGTCTACAGAGAGACTTGGTGACATTGGGTCAGACAGAGTAACCCATGTAGGGCAAGGTTACACTACTAGGCAGGGTAATCTTGGAAGAGCATGTTTGTGTAATGTTAGGGACACATAATCAACATTGAACTGGTCTTGGGGGCAACATTTTATGTGGTTGCGCGGACCCACCGGGGCAATACAGGCCAGAAGGGGTGATGCTTCTCTACCTTGGAAGCATGATTACCCTACCATTGAGACCCAGTTACCCTGCTGAGGAACCCAAGCTACGGTACATTCACAAGGAAAGTGTTCTGCAGAATTAGGGGGAAGTTAACTCAAGAAAGTGGGGTTCTAAGATGATCACAGCGCCACTCCGTATGACACAAAACCCGCTACTGATGGACAATGAGTTCCCCGAAGCTCCGGTAACTTTGAGAGGATATTCCTAACATTGCCATTCGGCCCAAGCGTTCCCTCTGCGTGACAGCAGTCCACGGCTGCGTAGTTGTCCGTCTCCTAGTAACTTGACCTCTGTAGGAACTCTAGCAGCATACCATATAGGTTGTGGTACGAGTGGTGTTTTCTAGGGATTACTACTCAATATCTCTTGCCTTCCGACACAACAGCGGCCACAGCGGTTGTTATCACATGGGTAGAATTATGGGGTGTCAAATACCTTGGGGGTTTACTATCATACCAGCATGATTTCGGGTCTGCAACCCTCCGCAGGTAAACTTGCTGAATAACTTCAATTGCTAAGCCCAGTCCAGCCTGACAAAATCAACACGATAACCTTTGTGGCTCGGAACCTAAGCCCAACACTATTTCTTTCCTTATGAAAATAAAGCAACCTTTTGCAAAATCAGATGACAAATGAAATCAACACAAGCACCAAAAAAGGAGCCTTAACGATCTCCAAAAGGTCGGCAGGAAAACCAATCCACTCGTGTATTCCTATAGTCTGTGTTGGTTGCAGCTGGGAGGTTCTTTGGGGGAGGAACTTACAGTCCACATCTTCCATCTCGGTCCTTCGTGCCATCTGGGCTTGGACCCAGAGTCTGTGGTTTTAAACCTAGAGGATACAGGGGTGGACTTACCAACTCCGAAGTATCCGTATCCACTCCCAGTATTTGCTGAGCCGCTCCGCGAATCTCTGCCTCTACTCTCATCTAACAGTAGGTAGAGGAGCCTCAATATGTGTTGCTTTCGGGATCCGGGCTTGGTCCTGGTGTCCTGCCTCATTAACGGACCGCTTACGATTAAGCTTGGCCGAGGCGACAACCTGAGTGGCAGCAGGACATTTGCGCAAGAAGTGATTAAGATCACCACAGTATGAGGTTGGTTCCACCGTTTGTGACGATTAATCAGAGTTTGGGCTATATCTTTATACGCTTTTGCATGCTCTGATTCTGGAGGTCGGCAAGACCATGGCGCTTGATTGGTAGGTTTGGGATTGCGAGAGCCCGAACCTTTTGTCTCCTTCCTCTGCTTCTTAGTGGAGGTCTGGCTATCGTCGCTCTTGTCAAGATGAGAGGAGTCTTTTGCCCTGACAACCTTACAATTAAAAGAAGCGACAGCTTCTAATTGGTGACCTGTATTTCGGAGAAGGTTTAAATAGTGAACATAGTCTGCAGGGTTTGGAGTCTTGATAGCCCATGCATTACGGAGATCAGCAGTCTTCCCAACCCGAGCTTTATCCTTCACATAGTCCTTACCATATTTTAACTCGTTTGCCAACCGGATCAATTCATCTACGAACAAATCAATCTTTCCTGGCTGCATGAATAAACTGTCATACTTCCAAAGAGTGCGATCTCGATCCCGGTCCCCACTAAAACTGGATACCAAACGCTTGCGAAAGCCTTCCTATGTCCGAAAAACATTGTTTGCGTCAAACAGCCTCTTTGTCACGAATGGCTGCATCTTCATTGAAATAGACATCGATCCTATGATACCATTCTTTGGCTCAGGCACAAAGGAGGGGAGTGACGAGGCTAATTTTATCCTTATCATTCACAAGGGATTCTCTGAAATAGTTTAGCTTAAACTCGACATCTGTTATAAAACATTGGGTATTTTTACGGTCACCGTCAAATGGGTCTACCCCAACGCGCGCAGGCTTTGTGAGCTTGTGAGCAGATCCCTTGTCTTTCCGTTGCCTCTTACAAAGCTTCAGAACTCATCTTAACCGTTTATCCTACTTTGCCTTTCTTGCATCATCCTAGTGGTCCTTACAACTTCCTAGGATATTGCACAGATCAAAAGGTGGGGAGTTGGAGTTGTCACTATCGAAAGACAGATTGGAATCACGCACGTCTCCTCCACCGGCAACATTACCACCGGTAGGCAGGATTCCACCTCCATCTCCTCCATTACCTCTGGTGTTTCTACCTCGGGTAGACATAGGCCTATCATACCCACTAAATCTCGAACCTTCCTTACTATCTGTAATATGGGTACATGTTCCGGTAATGGTACACTGGAGCGGGCAGTGCAGGATCTCCTATCTTTAGCTGATTTATATTTGGTTTATTTGATTTCATTTCAGCTCGGGCACTGTCTCTGAGTCAGATAGGCTATGCTATTGTATTGCTATGTTTAGTTTGCTTTGTTGGAAGTTTATATTTAGGATTGCGGGTATGGAATGGTCATGTAACACAGGCGAAGGCTGAGCATTGTTTGTTTCTTTCTTTGGTCTTGCAGGATTACAGGATTCCTGTATGTGCGCAGCTACTGGTAATGATCGTGATTGCAGGAAGGCTATCGCTCTTGGGTTTTGTATTTAAACCAGTCTCCAGGCTAGCAGGAAACAGCAGACTTCGACAGACCTTCAGTCTAAGAATACACTTGGTTGAACGGCAATCCCTGAGTCCCTTAGCCCAAATTGTCCTTCAACTATTATCCCTCTAGTTACCGGTCCTTTGAACCCTCCCTTAGCACCAGCGCTAGCAGGTCTATCGCCGGTCCTATTGTATTTTCGTTAGACAGGAATAAACATGTTACATTTTTTTGCCTACAGCAGGTGAAAACCCTTTGTCCTCAGGATTGGGAACAGCCTGGTAGGATTGATCACCCTCCCAGTATCTTGATAACTAGTTAGAAGCAGGAACGGCAGGGAAAGGAACTCCCGGCTCAGGTGCTACTTTCACAATAGCAGAACGCAGGAGCAGATGCATTACCAGGTCCGGTAGGGCCTACAATCGTCCTTCAGCAGAACCTACAGACAATACTCCAGAACCAACCACACAGGAACCAACCCCTGGGCCCACGCCAGGCTCAACAGATACACCTGCAAGAACCACTCACCTCCTTCCAGGAGATCTAGATACAGATTCAGACGAAGACCACGACCTCACAGCTGAGGAACTCATTCAAAGAGAAGCCCGGCGATTGGAGGAAAGAGCCGCAGCAAGAGCAGCAGCCCAGCAAACTTCGGAAACTGAACGCCCAGCAGAACGCCCCACTACAAGCAGGTGGCGAGCACCCACCATTCTAGGAGTCTTTGGAAGTCAGACTCCAACTAGAGCGCCCTCCCGAGAGCATAGAGAGCAATCGCTACCTGGCACATTCATCCCGGACACACCAGAAAGACCCTCAAGATCCAGGAGCGCCAGAGAGCCCCCTGAACGATCAGACCCACCACCACCAGACCCAGACCCACCTACAGGCACCATGGCAGACCCAGGTCCAGCCAGGTTGCCACCTCCCAAGCTCCCCAAACCGCCTATGTTCAGCGGCGAAGGAGAAGACCCAAGCCAGACAAACTCAAGCAATGGCTTAGAACAGTCAAAAAGCATCTAGCAAGATTAGGACTGAACGACGACTCCCCTGGAGTGGCGGACTACTATGGCGCCTACACAGATGGCAAGGCCAACAACGCATATCAGACGCTTGACAGAGAAGTGGAGGACCTAACTCTAGCGCAGTTAACCCAACGCCTTCAGCAGCTATTCGAAGCCTCTACAAACACCGATGACACCTATCACAAGTGGCAGAATATCCGTCAGACAGCAGGTGGACAGCCAGCATGCATAACGAAGATAGCTGGAGAGCTAGCGGACCTCCAAGGATCCCTTCCAGCAGGATCTATTTCAGACTATGCACAAAAGCAACCATTCCTCGATGCTATGGACTCTAGACTACGCCGCAATGTTGAGCCCCAGCTCAGACCAGAAGATACCGGGGACCAGATGGTGGCTGTAGCGGAACGCTATGACGCTACCATGTATAGGACTGGCGGTTACAAAGGCAGCGATAGAAGCCAGGCATCTAGCAGCAAAACCCATACACCAAAGAAAGAGAGTACCTACCGCAAGCCCTCTACCATATCAACGCCCAGGAGCACAGGCAAAGGAAAGGCCCCGGCTAAGAAGAGGACCTATACCAAGTCCAACAAGCCACGTAAGGCTGAGATGGACCGCCGCATGGCAGAAGGAGCCTGTTTCTACTGTGACGAAAGCGGACACATGGCAAATGAATGCCCAAACAAAGAAGTTAAGACCAACCATGTTCGCCTCTCTGAGGGAAGCCCAGACAGCAGCGAAGGCGAATATGAGCCCGATACAGACAGCACAGAGGAGCTAGATGGCAGCGGCTCCATTAGAACCTACAACACTACAGTAGGCACACCAAAGGATAGGCCATTCCAGGCACTCGAATTCACTACCAACATCAATGGCAAGCCCGCCAGAGCCCTCGCAGATATAGGTACCATTGGCGGTACCCTGATATCCAACAAATTCGTTACAACACACAACATCCCCTACACAGCTAGGAAGAATCTCGTCACTCTGAAAATGGCAGTTAAACGATCGCGATCAACTAGCAACTTCTCTGTTGAGGTTATGATTCAGCTAGGCAAGATGAAAGTCGATAAGGTGCCTATGCTAGTCACGCCAGTATCAGACT
>Ga0307510_10001552_pt1 | contig 25413 bp, 18 predicted proteins | sample 12_EM_MG_FD_207224 | JGI IMG/M metagenome (GOLD analysis project Ga0307510, IMG submission 207224) | Populus trichocarpa ectomycorrhiza microbial communities from riparian zone in the Pacific Northwest, United States - 12_EM | ecosystem: Host-associated > Plants > Roots > Unclassified | place... | reverse complement strand
AGCTCAGCGGCATCAACCCGCACGACTGGCTGACCCGCACCCTCACCGAACTCGTCAATGGTCACCCCGCCAACGACGTCGGCAGCCTCATGCCATGGACAGCCGTGGGCTGAGCACACCGCTTACGCTGATCCGCTCGCCAACCGACAGAAAACCGGTTCGCGCCGCTGGCGCCTCCGGTCGGGCTACGCCCTCCCTACGCCGCAAGCAGCGCGAACGTCGCGCGCTCCATACACGTGCGCCAGCTCGCCAAGGGGGTCCCTGTTCGACGCCGATCGGGGACCCCTCAAGCCACCGCACGGGCAGTGGTCGGCACGACCTGGGGTCACAAGCTACAGGATCATTCGACCTGTGGCATGCGCCATTTCACGCGAATTCCAGAGTGATTTTGCCATTCCCGTCTTTGGCCCCTTTTCCTTGGTTCCAGTCACGGTGCGCGGCTTATCCGTCTACTTGCTCAATCCCGCTGATCAGGTCGTTGTCCGCCCTGCTACGGATCGCATGGTCCCAAAGCTCTTTCATGCGCCAGTGTCCGAGCAGCGCCGGTGCAGGATCGGGGACCGCTCCATCCTGGGCGAGGTTCAATAGCTCGATCACACATTCGATATAGGACTCGGGCCAAGGGAAGTTCGGATTCCATTTATGGATGACTGCATCGAGATAATCGGATGCGCCTTCAAGGTTACCGCTACGGACTTTATCGAATTGAAGGAGCATGAGGAGCAGGTGCGCGGTGATTGGCGAGCCGGAAAGCGCTCTGAGCAACTCTATCGACGCCGATTTCCGGGTCGGATCAAGGAGGGTGGCCGCGATCGGGGCAAATGGTTCGAAGGCGCGGTTTCGCCAAACGCCATCATTGTTCGCGTCGAATGCAGGAAGAGCCGCCGCCATGGTTTCCAGCAGTTTCTGCTGCACGAAGCGGTCGTCGCGGGCCGCCAAGGCAGCCGCAGCGAAAAACGGCCGAAGCCCTTCAAAAAGCCCGTTGCAGTCGGCGCGTTCAAGTCTGCCCAAAATATCTGCCCGGCCAATAACCTGGTCCCACGACACGGTGGCGGGGATATCCAGGATATCGAATCGCTCAAGGAGGGTCGTAACATGGCGAGCGCGCCGGATCGGATCCAGTGACGTACGGAATAATAGCGGTAAGGGACCGGCCGAACGTATCGCGCTCAGACGCTCAAGGCGCTGCAAGCGCCGACGTTCGCCCCCGCTCGGCCGCACGAGGTCGTCGGAGCCGAACGAGCTTGCCGCCACGACGGCATGGAAGAACGGCACTGTCGCAAGACCTGCTGCGCGGGTGATTTGAATGAAGGCGTTGCGAACCGCAGGGTCCGCCAGGAGGGGCTGCATTTCGTCGACCGAGTTGGCCGCCTCTTCATCTGATCCGGCGAGGATCAGCAGGTCGGGCACGTCGGTGACATCGTGGGGCAGCGGCCGATGTGCCGCGCCAGTGTCGGCCAGCCAAAGTCGCTGCTGCAGAAAGATGAAGATCAACAGGAATTCACTACCGCTATAATCTTCCGATGCCAGAGTCTGGGCCAGCGCGGGGGAGAGTATCTCCGTCGCTGTTTGCGACAGCCAACTCCGTGGATCCGGGATCAGCGCGCCATAAAACTCGCGGCGCCGCGCTACGTTTTGTTCAGCTGCGAGCTTGAGATCGATTGCCGCCCACATGAGCACGAAGGCCCGCTCGCGCTCGGGCGCTACACCGTGCAGTGACTTCGGCTCACCGAACCATATGTCATTGTCGCGCGGTCTCTTGGAACCGCCAGCCGCCGCGGCTTGAGCAGGCACTTCCTCGGGCGCCCGCGCAAAGCGACCGGTGAAAGTGTGCCAATCGGCGAAATATGGCTGCATGTGGTTCGTCAGGGCGAGATAACGACGCACAGTGAGATCGAGTTCGCTTGAAAGCTTTTCCCGGCCCAATATGCCCGCGGCATAAGCCATGAGTGCATCTGAATCATTGTCCGTCAAAATGTCTGCAAGGGCGTTGGGATCGTGGCGGATCCAAGGCAGGAATTCGAAGAGGCCCTGGAGTCGCAGCAATGCCGAAAAATCCGCGGGATGGACAAGGCCGAGCGTGACACTGGTGGTCGCCGCGATATTCAGGAATTGATAGCAGAACCGGACACTGTGTTTTCGGTGCGCGAGCAGGATCCTTGCGAGGTCGCCCGCCACGGCGGGAAAGCGCAGGAAACGCCACGGCGCGCCGAGCGCCGTGTCAGGCGTGCGTTCAAGCAGGTCGTACAGATGGCCAAGAATTGCGAGCACATCCGCCTCTGTCATGGGATATAGACGAACGACAGTGGTGAAGATCTTGGCCATCAACTCCTGTGGCGCTTCAGGATCGGGATCGGCGAGCGTCAGCGGCGTCTCGTCAAATGCCACGAGCACAACGGGCGGAAGATAGCGCCGATGCCGGCGCAGGCTGCGCAAGAAGGCGCGCTGTTGTTCGACTGTCGCGCGATCAAGGTTGTCCACGATCAGGATATCCGGGCGACCCCGGACCAGCGCGAACAGAGACTTCCCAATGCGCCGATGATCTCCAAAATTGGCGGCCGTCGCCATCTCGCGAAAAATCGGGGCACCTTGCGCCAGGCCCGATGCGAGCGCGCGTATTCCGACAATCACCGATGGCAATCCCATCGCGGCAAATACCGTGGTCATTGTCGCGAGGTTTGCGGGAAGGCCGACAGCGACGGCGAGGGCATATATCAGCAGAAAACCGACGCCGGCGGCCGCCGCCATCATCAGTCGACTGGCGAGTGTCCAGTTGGCAACAAGCCGGTCAAATTCATAATGTATGAGATCTGGCTTGTGGGCCGCAATGTCGAATTCGCCGACCGTAATCGGATGAATTTGATAGGGGTCAGCTCTGAAGCCATTGATAAGCCGCGATAAAACCGTTGTCTTGCCCTGACCAAAGCGACCGCACAACGCGATAGTAGTCGGGACTCTGCGGGCAGGATTCGTGGTTCGCGGCGAGCGAAGCGCGGTCAGGCAGATGTCGTTCAAGGTCTCAACTGCGGCGCGCTGGCCGAAAAGGTCAGGTAGTGCGTCGGCTCGGTCGATATCCGGCTCAAGCGGGAAGAGGTGGGGCGGTGGCTCGGCCAGCAGCAGTGGAACCTGCGCATCGCTTCTGCCGGTCCACAAGACCGAAGGTGTCCGCTCGGGCGTCAATCCTATCTCGTCTGGTTCAGTCCGAACGCCGCGAACGCGCGCTGTTCTGTCGGCGTTACCGGAACTCCCTCGATTATCTCTCCGGAGATGAGCGACCGTCGGACATATCCCCGCGGCTTTGGCAGTAGAAGCGCGGGAACTGGGGGTTTGCCAGCCCGTTCCACCATCGAGGCGAAGGGGAACATGTCGATGAGTTGGTCCTTCCCGTCCGAGCGGTGGAGGAACTGAATCGACACCCGACGATCGGCTGTCTTCAGTGGCAGGGCCTCGCTCAGAATATCGGCAATCGGCCAGGACGTCGTGCCCACCAACTTCTGATATTGGAGCCTGGAGCGATCATCGGGGTGATTTCGCGTGCCGTACATGAGCGGCCGGTCCGCCCATGCCGCCAGCGCATCGATGACTGCCAGCAGATCGGAGGACACGTCGTGGAGATCCAGCGGTGAGAGTGCCTCGATCGCACCATGTGCGTCTCGGTTCCGGACGTTGCGCAGGCGATTGAGCGCGCGCACCAGCCTTCCGCCCGGCTGACCCCAGCCTCCACTCACATCGCTTTCCGTTATATAACCGCGCCATCCGCCCAAGTGATTATCGCGCCCAAGCACAATGAACTGGGATTCCAGATCGGAAATCAATGCCGCAAGGTCGGCAGGGGCGTAGCGGACGCCCAATGGCTTCACTTTGCAATGAAGCGCCAGAGCGCTTGCATGCGCCCAGGCAAGTTCGGCGACCCTCTCGATTAGGAGAGACAGCGCCTTGGACGCCTTGTCACTGTCAAAGCTGCCCATCCAGGCATCGTGGAGTCGCCCGGCCTGAACACCGATCATTCCAGGCAACTGATCGCGCGAGCGACCGAGAGCCCAGTGAACGTAGCCGCGTTCGACGGTGCCGTCGCGGCGCTTACCTCCGCTGATCAGGATGCCCATCAACTTGACATAGTCGATGACATCGATCCCATTGGTTTCGTCGCTGGCTTGCTGCTTCTCGAAATATTCCGTGCCGCCCAGTCGGCCGGCGCGATTTCCGAAAAAAGTCGCGCCAAACTTCGTGTACATCAAGGTGCGGACAAGCGGCCGCTCCTTGACGATCTCTTCGAGCAGTTCGAACCCGTACCGATCGGCAGCCATTTCTCCCGCGAGAAGCGGCAGGTTCTGATCGAGCGATGCGACATGTACCGGTCTCGCCGCCAATGCCTTTTTAGCCGATTCCACATTCTCGCGAAAATCGAAATTGGCTGCAGTCTCCCTGGCCGCAACCAGCCGAAACATATCAAGCCATTCTTTCAGATCCTCGACGATCAGGATCCGGTAGGGGGTCATTGCGGGAGCTCCAGAGGAAGGGACAGCTCAAAGAGTGTCCCCGTCTCATTGGACCATATCATGTTCAGGTGTCCACCAAGGTCGCTAGCCAGAATCTGGGAAAGATAGAGGCCAAGACCCGTCGAGTCTGCCGTCGTGGTGACCATGGGCTCGAAGAGACTATCGTGGACTGAAGGATGAATGCCCTTGCCACTGTCCAGAATCCCGATGTAGAAAAGCCCGTCGGCTTGGCGACTTTGCGCCGAAACCTCAGTTCCCATGCCACCATGCCGAAGTGCGTTATCGACGAGGTTGAACAAGATCGTCCGCAACATTTCGGGGTCGCTCTCGATTTGCTGGCCTGATAGCTGACCATCGAGTACTGATGTTTGGGTCTCTTCGCATACGCCACCGAGATGGTCGCGAATGCCTTCCCATAACTCGTCCAGGTTGACAATCGACTTAACCGCGGTCTTGATCAGCGCGCGGTTTTTGTTCATGTCCTGCAGCATTTCGCCGAGCAAAATTTCAATTTTCTTGGAAGAATCGTCCCATGATTGGAAGTCCTGCCGGGCAAGAAGCATGTTCTGCCGGATGAGGGATAATCTGCCTCCCAGGTTGTGCTTCATCTGGGCTAGCAAGCGGCCGAGTCGAGCTTCTTGCTCGTTAATCCGTAACTTTCCGAGCATTTGCTGTGACCGCTGCCATTGCCACAACAGGCTGGCGAGGAAAGAACCCAGGCGTTCCAGAAGTTGGGCGCGGCTATCGCTCATGCCGTGCCGGTGTTGAATCAAGAGTCCGACCATCGCCGAGATCTCGCTGCCCGCCGCTCTCCGGACAACAATTACCGCTTGTGTGCGTGTTTTGGCATCCTTGCCACGTCCGGGCATGCCGGCATCATCGAGCCCTATGTCGTTGGGATCTTGCGTCCATTCGACGTTTCGACCGCCGTGGAGCACGTGGCGAACAAATGACTGGTTCCAACCTCCGGCGATATAGTCATTCCATTTTTCTTCGTCCTTGCCACTCAATTCAACGATCTCGCCTCGGCGCCGCTGGAAGACGCTTTGAACCGTCCAAACGGTGTCGAATCCTCCGTCCTCCGGGGGGACGAGGTAGATGATCTCGGAGCAGCCGGTGAAGTCGAACAGGAGGCGCAGCACGTCTGTGTATAGACCCTTGATCAGCAACGGGCTTTGCTCGGCAAGCGTCGCTGCAATGTCGGTCATGCGTTCAAGCAGGCGCCGGACGCGCAATCTCAATATCGCAGCCGCGGCAGCCTCGACGAGAACCTCAACCAACTGTTGGTCAGCATTGCTAAAGCCGTTGGGAAATCGGCATTCGAGATTGACTACGCCGACGCACAGTTCCTGCGCCAAAGCGGGCACGGCGAGGGCCGAGCGAATGTTCTGATCGAGGAACATGAAGCGCCCACGGTCACGCGAATGAACCAGGTTGTCCTCCCGATCTACTTTTCCCTCCCAGACCGCGCGTGCGATTGAAGACGAATCCTTGTTTTCCAGGCAGATTTCGTTTGGTGTTTCCTTCACCTGAAATCCCATCGGCCGGCCTACGCTCACGGCACTGTTGCTGCCGAGGCCGATCTTGCGAACCACCACCTTCAGGTTGCGCTCCGTGTCGACGATGAAGCCCTTGAAGGCTTCGAAAACTGCTTGCTTGAGATGCTCCCAGATGACCTCTTCGGTGGTGGCAAGATCAATCTGTCTGATGCTCAGCAAGAGTTTTTGTTGCCGCCCCCGCAGGCGTTCGGCCTCCTGCCGCTTCTCGTCGGCAAGATTATGCTGCGTGATTGCTGCGCTCATGAGCGATGCCAGCCTGTAGAGTCCCTCGGCATCCCGCTTTCGGAATTCCCGCTCCTCGGGCCTTCGGTACATTGTCAGCAACCCAAGTGTCTCCGCTCCGACGCCAATTCGCGCGATCGCGGCGTGATGGTCTAACAACGTTGGCGCAAATCGCTCTCCAACATCCGCCGGGGTCAGTCGCGGCAAGAAATCCCACGGCTTGTGATCTGCGTCATCGATAAACTTCCGTAGGAAAGGAATATTTGCGATATTGAGCGTCCGTATTTTGACTTGTAGGTGATCCTCGGCCGCGATCTCCTCCAGAACATTCGGATTGCCCAGCTTTCGGGCATACAATGCCTTCACTTTGAAATTATCGTAGACGAAAGTGAGAACCTTCGCGCATGCCTCCTCCCAGTCATTGTCGAGAAGCAATTTTACCAGTTCCGCGGATGCATCCGCCCAGAGCTGATCCTCAGCCTGCTCGTGTGTTTCGCGTGCCTCGAAGATCATGCGATGGACGAAGCTTCCGATGATATCGGACGCGCGTTTTTCTGTCGTCTTGATGATGAAGCGGATTGCCCCACGCTCGCGTGCATCGCGTTCGCGGATGGGGTTTGGGAAAGCGGTTATGACGACGAAGGGAATATATCGCAGACGGTGCACCTCGTCTCGCAGGCGCTGGATAAGGCCGATGCCGGCGTCGTCGCCCCCCTCGGCCATGTTCATGTCGACATAAACTGTATCGAATGGCCGGTGACCGTTGAACGACTCCTTGAGGAGCGCGACAAGCTCTGGCCAGCGCGCTTCAGAATAGGCGAAGAACTCGAAGTCTGCGAAGTCTCTTAGTTCGGTGGTTGTCCACACCACCCGGGCATTCTTGATGAACGTCTCGTCGTCGTCGACAAGCAATATCCGCGGCAAAGGTCCGTCAGGGCGGTCTCCGACCGGCGGCGTTTTGGGGCCGGGGCCGAGCCGTTCCTCAAGGGTCCGGGGGCGGGTGCCCTGCGGACTTTTGTCTCTTTGCACAGGCTCTCGCGCCGGCGGCAGTTTCGAGAAAGCAGAGTCAGAATCTTTGAATTCATCTGGCATGCCGCGGCATCTCCCCCCGCGTTGACCTGGTCGTCAGCAAAACCCTCAGGCATTTTGTTTCCGCCTGATTTTGGTGACGGGCGGTAGTACGTCATCGTTGCCAAGGCGATTTATCGGAAGCAATAGGCGAAAGCCCGCGCCGAATGATGCTGGCAGCGCATCGTTGTCAAGCACTCTTATATTTCCGCCTAGGTAAGACATGATTATTTTGCAGTTATAAAGGCCGAGTCCGTGACCCACGCCCCTGGCCTTTGTTGTGAAGCCTTTTTCGAACACTTGTTCTGGGCGGAGCACATCGATCGCCGGGCCATTATTGGTAAGATCGATTTCAACCGCATCGTCGATATTTCGACACACTACCTTTATGATAGGCAATCGGGGTCGCGGTCCCGTGTTGTGCTCGATCGATTCAAGCGCATTGGCAATGATATTGATCAGGACATGCTCGACAAGTGACGCGTCCGTTACGACTTGCGTTTCAACGTCGCCCTGGATGTCCAGCAGAGCGCCGACCTGGGCAGTCTTGAAGTGCATGATTGTCGCAATCTCGGCCAACAGGTCGCCGAGGCTAACAGGCGCGTCGGTCGGGCGTCGCTCAAGATTGTTGAACGCATCAGCGATGCGATGGAGGCGGGCGACCGCTTCGAGAACATTCTCCAAACCATCGGCCGCAGCGCTCAAATTGGAGTCTCCGACCTCCAGACTTGGCTCGATCCGTCGCAACGCCCAATTGATGACATTGGTGGACTCGTCGAGAACTTTCAATTGCTGGTTGATTTCGTGGTTCACCAGTCCCGGCGCAAGCTCGTGAAGGATGTCGCGGCGCTCCTGCGCGACGCGTTCGCCCGTACTGGCAAGCTGATGATTGAGCATCTCATAAGCGACGCGAAGCATCGTCAACGTTCGCCATTCCTGAAGAGCGCCCCGCGGCAGGGCGGGCGCACTGTCTGATCCCATCATGGGGTAGATCGCGACCAACATACGGCATGGCCTAAGCGCCTCGGCGGGCGGCAACGGTAAAATGCAGATCCAGGCGTCATGCCGCCGCGCATCGATTAGATCATCAAATTCGCCAAAATATGTCGTGTCGCGAAGAGAGGTGGTCGCGAGAAACTCGTGCGATTCCAGATTTACCATCACGTCGAGTATGAGCTGACTCTTGGCCAGATTTTCCAGTTGTGATTTCGCGAAATTCTCGACTCTCTTTCTGTGCATTGCCTCCGAGGAGATTATCTTGAGATCGGAAATCGTCCCGCTTGGTCGAACATAGGCTTCAAAGACGAGATAGCAGATGCCGGCCCGGGCCGCAGCATCCTCGCCAAGTGCGCGAATCGTCATTTCGACGAGCGCCTCTCGGGACTCTGCTCGCTTCACTTGATCGAGCATGCTCTCAATCAATCTATCGTAGAAAGTGCGCCCTCGCAGGGCGGCGCCTGTCGGTTCCTCGACCGGGTGACGGTCGATCTCGGCAATTGCGCGTTCGATGCGCCGACGGGCGTCATCTACTGAAGAAGCGCCATCGATCAGCTCAAGAGCCTTGCGCAATTGACCGGTCGGGCGCTGTGCCAAGTTACCCTCCTCGCGACGCGCTAGCATGATCAACTTTGATCATTCGCGCAACGAGAGTTATAGCCACTATGGACTGTAACAGGAACAAGCTCATGCTGTCCGAGCGCTTGTGATTCGGACGCTTGAAGCCTCAATTCAGCGATTTCTGTAGCGCCCTGTCCCGTCCATGCCATAATCTCGCGGCGCTGTTCGCCGGGCATCGGTAATGAGGTTTGGATGGCTTGATCCCACCGCCTTCGAGTTTGGCCAATCGCATGACATCGTCGGAGATTTTGCGCAGACGAGCACGGTCTACCCGTCGTCCGGCCCTATGGAGCATTGGAGATAAGTCTGGCTGTGGGGCCGCACGAGACCACCACACCGGCCTCCGTATCAAGCCTGCGAAAAAATCGGCCGGGTGATTCTGCTTCCTGATGGTCTCGATCCGGAAGCTCGCCGCGCAGGTCAGGGTTTCCGTTCTTCCTTCGCAAAGCGCGCTACTGATCGGTGGAAAAGCCAGGTGGTCGGCGAAGATCGCCTCCCGGGCATTGCCGTCGAAGCAGGCCTTGACCCCGCATGGATGCCCTCCACCCGCGTTGGCCGGGTCGCCGAAACCTCAGAATTGCGCTTTCCCATAGGGCCTTTCGGCACGGGTCAGGCCGACATCATCCGTGCAGCATTCGCCCAGTGCGTCGCGAGGTCGCGCTGCGTGTTCGCTGGATCAGCCGTGACGGGCGTGTGGGCCGGCTGGTTCGCGATCTGATTGGCGCTGCGCGTTCTCGGGTAAAAGGTGAATTTGCCGGGGAAGATTTTCCTCATAGCGCCGCTCTCCTGGCCCGTGCTGGCCGCACGGTGTTCCTGTCAGATTATCAGGCGGACAAAGGCCGGCAATGGCTGCTCACGGGATGCTGTTTTGCGATTTGCGCAAGATGACCGTGGATCTTGGTTTCGACGTCGAGCCGTCGTGCCGACAGCGGCGCGGCGCGGCGCTGCTTGCCGGGGGGCAGGGAGCGAACGGCGACCTGTGCCGTGCTTGCCCCTCCGGCTACCGTTGGCCGACCGTCAGCTTGCTCTGATGACGGGGTTCGTGATCTTGCCGATGCCTTCGATCTCGATCTCCACCACATCGCCATGGCTGATCTGGCGGACGCTGCCCTCCGAGCCCATCCAGATCACGTCGCCGGGGTGCAGCGTGACGTAACGCGTCATCGTCGCGATGACCTGGGCGATGCCGAAGATCATGGTGTTGGTCCGGTGCTCCATCTCGAGTTCGCCGTTGATCCTGACGCGCGTGACCAGCGCATCGAGATCGACTTCTGTCTCGATCCACGGGCCCATCGGCTTGAACGTGTCGGAGTTCTTGGCGCGCCAGATCATATTGTCCGACTTCAGCCAGTCGCGCTGGCCGATATCGTTGCCGACCGTATAGCCCAGCACCTTCGACAGCGCGTCGGCTTCGGACACGTTCTTGCAGCGCTGCCCGATCACGACCACCAGCTCGCCCTCGGGATGGACATTGGGGCCGGCATCGGCCGGGATCACGATCGTCTCGCCATCGGCGATCAGCGCATTGTTCGAGCGCTGGCTGGGGTCGGGCATCTTCGATGCCGGATATTTCGCGCCGAAATCGTCATACAGCACATTGTTGTGCGTCGCGTAGTTGCGGCCCTGGCAATAGAAGGAGCCCGGGGTGACGGGATAGGTCAGCCTGACCGAGGCGAGCTTGCGCGTTTCGCCGGTTCGCTCCCACCGCCCGAAAGGCGAACCCGAGACGAACGCCACATCGTCACTCTCCACGATACCGTAGGTCGTCGTCTCGCCGTCAATCGCACGAACCCATTTCACCGAAGACTCTCCTTCGCTTTGCCCTCCCTGGCCGGAGGCGGAATCGCACGGACTGGTGCCGTGCCGTCTGGCCATTCTGATGCTGCATGACCGTCGCGCTGTACATTGCCGGGCGGGGAAACTTTGTTGAGGTGGCGGCAACAATCAGACCGCTAGAGCGATGCCCGGGCGGCGTCGCCGAACCCCGCCGGCACCGCTGCCCCTGGGACGGGCACGGCCGCCTGCCCATCCGACCAGCGGCGGAAGTCGCGGCGGGCCGACAGCAGGAGAAAGGCGGCGAGGGGGAGGCAGGCACCGATCACGATCGCCAGCGACTTGCCGACCGCCAGGTCCGAGCGAAAGGCGAAGTCGGTCAGCCCGGCAACGATCATCGGGCCAAAGCCGAGGGCGGCGAAGATCAGCACCAGCAGCAACAGGCCGGTCGACTTGCCCCGGGCATGCGGCGGCGTGATCAGCTGGATGAAACCGAATGCCGGGCCGATATGGGAATAGACCAGGCATTGCACGACGGCCGCCACCGCGAAAAAGGCGATGCTGCTATTGGCCAGCAGCCCGATGACGGCCAAGGGTGCGGCGATGATCGCGCCCAGCGCCGCGAGCCACAGACAGGCGTCGCGATGCCCCTTGCCGTACAGATAGTCGGTCAGCAGGCCGGCGAGCAGCGTGCCGCCGACACCGCCGAAGATCGTCACCTGTCCGATCACGCTGCCGACCTCGCCCGCCGACAGGCCCAGCACACGGCGCGCATAAGCAGGCCCCCATGACAGCATCGCCTGGTTGACCAGCGAGAGCAGCGAAAAGCCGATAATGACTTTCACGAACAAACCGAGATGGCTGCGGACATAATGCCGGTATTGCGTCCAGCCGGCGTCTTCGCGACGCGCGGCCCCGCGCCCGGCGGGTTCGCGCAGGAAAAGCGCGAGGAACGCGAACAGGATGCCGGGCAGGCTCATCAGCAGCACGACGACGCGCCACGGGGCGAGGCTGCCCATGATCGTCGCGTGGAAGGGATGGCTGGCGGTAATCCAGTCGAGCAACAGGCCGCCCAGCGCCAGCGCCAGGCCGCCGCCGACGACCGCCGAGGCCGAGAAGACCGACATCACGGTGAGCAGGCGCTTCGGCGAGAAGAGGTCGGACGCCAGCGAACCGAAACAGGGACTGAGCGAGGCCTCGCCGAAACCGACGAAGATCCGCGCAACGAACAATTGCACGAAATTCGTGGCAAGTCCGCACGCGGCCGACGCGACCGACCAGATGGTGACGCCGAGATACAGGATCCTGTTGCGGGCATGACGATCGGCGAGGCCACCGAGCGCGAGGCCGCCGATCGCATAGAAGATCATCGCAGCGAGGCTCTGCGCCGCGCTGAACTGGAAGTCGCTGATCGCGAGGTCGCGCTTCACATCGTCGACCATGATCGACAGCACCGCGAGATCGCCTTTCGACAGCAACTGGAACAGGATCATCAGGGCGATGAAATAGACGCGCTGCCCCGCCGACCCGGCTCCGTCTCCCTTCGCTCGCCTGTCGTTCTCGGCAAATTCTCTCATCGCGATTTCCCGGCCGCGCCGCCATGGCATCGGCGTGTTCGAGCCCGAGCCTATGCGGGTCGTCGCGCCCGGACCACCCGAACTGTCAGGCCGCACGAGATTTCAGTTTTCGTCTGTGCGCAACAATGACGCCGGCGTGCCGGTCGCGGGCGGTCCGTCAGAGCAGGTCCCAGGGCGCCGGCTTGCCGATCCGGGCCTCGATCGCGGCCACGAACGATGCGACCTTGGGGAGCGTGCTCATCCGCTCCGGGCACAGCGCATAGATCGCGCTGTCGACCGGTGTCGGGTCGAAATCGCGGAGCAGGATTTCGAGCCTCCCCGCCTGTACGTCTTCCGCCACGAGCCAGCCGGGCAGGCGTGCTATCCCCAGGCCTGCGAGCGCTGCATGCAGCAGCGCCTCGCGGTCGGAGCTCTCCAGGCTGCCGGCGACCGCGACATGATCCTCGATCGTCGTCCCGGGCGAACGAAACCGCCACTCGCTTTCGCGTGTCAACACCTGGCAGCTGTGCCGCACCAGGTCGATCGGATGCTTCACCGGTTCGCGGCCCTGCATATAGGACGGCGCGCAGACGATGAAATCGCGACTGGTCGCGATCTGCCGGGCAAAATAGCGCGAGTCCCGCAGCTCGCCGGTGTGAATGGTGAGGTCGCTCTCCATCGAGAAATCGTCCCGGCTCTCCAGGCCCATGGCCAGCTGGATCTTCACGCCGGGATTGGCCGCGAGATAGGTGTCGAGCACCGGAATGATGTGTCTTCGCCCGAACTCGATCGGTGATCGTACCACAAGCACGCCGGTCGGCTGCTCCGCCAGCGAACCGGCAAAGCTGCGCGCCTCGTCGAGCGATGCCAGCAGCGCCGTCGCCCGGTCGTAAAAGGCCGCGCCCGCGCTGGTGAGCTGCACATGCCGCGTCGAGCGCCGCAACAGCGTGACACCCAGATCCTTTTCCAGCGCGGCGATCGAGCGCGACACGGACGAGGTGCGCAGCTCGTAGGATTCGGCCGTGCGGGAAAAGCTCTCCAGCTTGACGACCCGCACGAACAGGCGAAGGGCGAGGAAATAATCCACCGGTAAACCCTGCCCGATCGTTGCGCCCATCGCAACTATCGCGGCCTTGTCCGCGGCGCATTAGAGTTTTCCCAAAACTGCCGAAAATGCGGCCGTCGCCCGTCAGTCGAGCAGCGCCACCTGGACGTCGCGCGTGCCGGCATAGGGATGACGCCCGTGCGACACGAGCAGGTTGTCGAGGATCATGACATCGCCGCTGTGCCAGGGCCAGGCGACGGTGATCTCGCTGAAGATCCGCGCAACCATATCGGCATCCTGCTGCGGCATCTCCTCGCCGTTCAGCATGGTATGGCGCGAGCGCATCTTCTGCGACGCGCGCAGCGCCTCGGTGATGGCCCTGCGGTCATCGGCCTCGAACGAGCGATTGGTGTGCATCTGGCTGCGATAGCAGAGCTCGCCGGTCGCGGGATGATGCGCGAACGGCTCGGCTTCGCTGATCAGCGTCAGGCTGCCATCCTCGTTCCAGATCGCTTCCATCGCCATGGCGGCGCAGTGCGCCTCGACCTCGACACGGTCTTCGGTGTCGAAGGTCTCGTCCCAGCCGCGCTTGTCCGGATGATCGCTCACCCGCTGGCCGCGCGAGGCGCCCGCCGGGGCAAGGTTGCGGATCGTCCGCGCGCCATTTTCCCGGATGCGCTCGCGCAGGTCGTTCGGCAGACGGGCGATGAATGCCCGCATGCTGCCGATGGTCGTCTCGCCGCCGAACTCGGCCGGTTTCGCACAGTAGAAGGCGATGCGCTTCGGATAGGTCTTCAAATACCCCATTTCGGAATGCAGCGTCAGGTTCATGGTCTCGCTGAGCTGCGTTGCCTCCATCACCTTGTCGGAGATCCTGGCGCGCGAGCCGCCGCCGCCGACATAGCCGCGGCTGTAGCTGGGAAAGGTGTCGACGACCGCCCCGAAATCGCGTGACGAGCGGACCGGAAAGCCGCGCAGCACGATCCCGCCATGGCGTATGATCAGGCCATCGAGCGCCGCACGGTTGGCACGCAGCCAGCTTATGGTCTCGTCGATCGTGGTGATCCGGGCAGGATCGGCGGTGATGAACAGCGGCGGCCCGCCACCGGCCGGCACATGGGCGGCGACATCCGGCAGGTCTGAGCTCTCCTCTGCGAGGACCAGCGGTGGTGCCGACACGACACCGCGCCGCGCTGCGGATTCACGATAGCTCTCCATCACCTCGTTATCGGTCATCGCGCCATTCCCTTGTTTGAAGCGCCCGCTACGCCGGGCCTGTGCATTCGCTTGCCGCTCACATCCTGAAGCCGGGATCGATCCGGTCGAGCTTGCGCAGCAGCGCGGGCCAGGCGAGGCCGCCATTGGCACCGTGAAAGCTGGGCAGCGACAGGGCGGCCATCTGTTCGGCGACGCCCTGGTGCGCACGGTAGAGGGGCGCGCCGCCGGCCATCGCCGCGATCTGCGCGGCGCAGGCCCGCTGCAACACATAGGCCCGGATGAAGGCGTCCGCGCAGCTGCGCCCGACGCTCAGCGTGCCGTGCCCGCGCAGGATCATATTGTGGCGTTCGCCAAGCTCGGCGGCGATCGCTGTACCTTCGTCGGCATGCATGCCGGGCCCGCCGAAATCGTGATAGGCAAGGTCGCCACCCATCACCATGCCATATTGGGTGACCGGCAGCAGCCCGTCCGCCTGTGCGGCGACCGCCATGCCGGCATCGGTATGGAGATGCAGCACGCAGTGTGCATTGTCATGCGCGCGGTGAATGGCGCTGTGGATCGCGAAGCCGGCCGGGTTCACGGCATGGGGCGATGCGTCGATCTTGTAGCCGTCGACGTCGATCCGGACCAGGCTGGAGGCTGTCACCTCCTCGAACAACAGGCCATAAGGGTTGATCAGGAAGTGCTTGTCCGGTCCCGGAATGCGGCAGGAAATGTGCGTGAAGACGAGGTCGTCCCAGCCGTACAGCGCGACCAGCCGGTAGGTCGCCGCCAAATCGACCCGCAGCTGCCATTCCCCCGCGTCGATCTCGCTTTGCCTGCTGCCGACATTGCCGGTGAACGCCCGGATCTTCTCGAACGATGACAATTCGATCTGTTCTCTGCTCACGATTATGCTCCCGACCGACCGGCCGCCATGCGCGATGACGCTGCTCGCCGCGCGCCCTCGCTTATTCCTCGGCGGCGATCTCGACCCTCACGCCGCCCAGCGCCGCGTCGCAGCGTATCTGGCAGGCGAGGCGCGAATGGGGACGGCGATGCGCGGACGCATCGAGCAGTTCGTCCTCATCGGGCGATGCCGGCGGCAGGCGATCGAAAAACGCCCCGTCGATATAGACATGGCAGGTCGAGCAGGAGCAATTGCCGCCGCACAGGGCGAGCACCTCCTCGTTGCCGCTCTCGCGGATCGCCTCCATCAGCGACAGGTCGGTGCCGCCCTGGATGCTTTGCTCGGTGCCGTCGCGGCTGATGAGGACGATATCCATCATGTCGGTGTCATTCTCTTAAAAAAAGATCTGGTCTCGACGGGGTCGGGCGCGTCGCGCCGGCCTAGCTTGCCGACGGGCGGTCGAACTCGAGGTGAAGGCTGTCCAGCAGATGGACGAAGGCGTGCGAGACATATTGCGGCGCGGGATAATCCGCCGACAGGCGCATATTGGGCAGGCGCGTCAGCAGCCGCTCCAGCGCGGTGCGCAGTTCGGCCTTGGCGAGCAGATGCCCGAGGCAGAAATGCGCGCCGCGCCCGAACGTCAGATGGCTGCGCAGGCCCTTGCGGGCGATGTCGAACTCGTCGGGATTGCCCCATTTTCCCGGATCGAGATTGGCGCCCATCCAGCTCAGCACGATCGTGCTGCCCCTGGCGATCGGCACGCCGGCGACCTCGGTGTCCTCCGCGGCGAGGCGGAACAGCACCGGCACGGGCGAGTGCATGCGCAGCACTTCCTCGACGAAGCTCGGAATCAGCAGCGGGTCGGCGAGCAGCTTGGCCTTCATGTCGGGGCGTTGCAGCACCTCATACACCGCCGAAAGGATCGCGGTGGCCGAGGTCTCGTTGCCGCCGACCATGATCTGGAAGCTGATCGATACCGCCTCCGCGTCGGTCAGCCGGCCCTGCTCGTCCTCGACATTGGCGATCGCGCTGAGCAGGCAGTCCTGCGGCTCGCGGCGGAAGCGCTCGAGATTTTCATGCAGGTAATTCTGCATCTCGATCACTTCTTCGGTCAGCTCCAGCTCGCGCTCGCCCGACAGGACCGGATCATTGCGTTCCATGATCACGTCCGACCAGCGCCGGATCTTCTTCCAGTCGTCGCGCGGCAGGCCGAGTTTGTCGACGATCACGAACATCGGCAGCAGATTGGCGAACTCGTTGGCGACATCGACACTGCCCCGGTCGACAAAGGCATCGATGAGATCGTCGGCGATCTTGCGGATCTTGGGTTCGACACCCTTGACGAAGGTCGGGGTGAAGACCTTGTCGACCATGCCGCGAAAGCGCGGATGATTGGGATGGTCGGCGGTCGACAGGGTGTGGAGTTCGGGAAAACCACGTTCGCGAAAACGCTTCTGCACCTCGGCTGCCACAGGCGATTTCGCGCGGCCGATCATGATGTCGGCCTGGTTCAGGAACAACCGCGGCTGGTTGCAGATCTGGATCACATCGGCATAGCGGGTGACGATATAGTGGCCCGTGCCCGGATCGCGGTAGACCGGCGCCTCGCTCAGCAGATTCTTGAAAAAGGGTATCGGGCAGCCCCGGACTTCCTTTGACGACAGGGATCCGAAGTCCCTGGCTTGCGGCGCATTCATGGTCGATCCTCCTGGGTGCCGGATGTCCTTGCCGGCTATATTTCTGCGATTCCCGATCGGCCGTTTTCGCCGATGTCCGGCAAACCGTGACTCAAGTGGCCCGCACCGGCAAGTCCATCGCCGCAACACTGTTGGCATCGCAGCGCAACAGCGCGCTCGGTCGTCACCCCGCGCGCTGGTTGAACCGGCGGCCGACCATGGCGGACGCGATGTTGACCTTCTGGATGTCGATCGCGCCGCCGGCGATGCCCCAGCCCCAGGCGTCGCGCAGCCGGCGTTCCACCGCGTTCTCGGCAGAATAGCCATAACCGCCCATCAACTGCATGGCCGAGCCCGTCACCTCGCGCGCCATTTCGTTGGCGAAGCATTTGGCCAGCGAGCTGTCGAGGATGCTGGGCATCCCGCCTTGTGCGTTCGCCGCGGCGCGGTGGATCAGCAGCCCCGCCGCCTCCACCTTCATCTTCATCTCGGCAAGTCTCAGCTGCACCGCCTGGAAGTCGACCAGCGGCTTGCCGAACTGGTGCCGCTGCGCGACGTAATCGGTCACCTCGTCGAGCGCGGCGGCCGCCTGCGCCATCGACATGGTGGCATTGCCGCAGCGCTCGAGATCGAACGCCTCCATCAGCTTGCCGAAGCCGCCGGCGGGCACCACGATATGGTCGGCGGGGAGCACGACATTGTCGAAATACAGGTCGCTCGACGGAACGCCGCGAAAGCCCATCAGCTTCTCGTTCTCGCCGAATGTCAGGCCTGGTGTCCCTGCGGGAACATAGACCGCGCCGATCCCCTTTGCGCCGGGGCTGTCGGCCAGCCGGACATAGACCAGATAGCCATCGGCATGGCCGCCGCCCGAGCACCAGCGCTTGCCGCCATTGATCGTGACCTGACCGTCCGCCACCACGCCGCGCGTCCTGAGATCGGTGAGCGCGGTGCCGGCGTCGGGTTCCGACATGGCGATGGCGATGATCGCATCGCCGGCGATGACCGCGGGCAGCAGCCGGCTGCTCAGGGAAGCCGGTGCGAAATGCTCGATCACCTTGATCGGACCGACACAGGCCTCGAACACCGGAAAGGCCACGGCCGAGGAGATTTTCGCGAATTCCTCGACGACGAGCAGCGCTTCGAGATTGCCGAGACCCATTCCGCCATGCGCGGCGGGCAGGTTGACGCCGAGAAAGCCGAGATCGGCGTAGCGCCTGACCCATTCGCGCGGCACCGGCTTGTTCTCGCGCTCGAGCCGCGCCGCCAGTTCGGGCAGTTCGGCGCGCGCGAAATCGCGCGCTGCCTGCCGGATCGCGGCCTGGTCGCTGGTGAGATTGAAATCCATTTCGTCGCTGCTTCCCGTCGTGACGTGTATTGCCGGTTTGTGTTTACGCCGCGACGTCGGGCGGTGCGGCGATGCCGACGATCCCCCTGGCGACCAGCGTGTCGATGTCGGTGCCGGACAGGCCGAGCTCGCGCAGGATATCGCTGCTGTCCTGTCCCAGGCGCGGTGCGGCAAAGGCGATGTTTCCCGGCGTGCGGGAGAAGCGCGTCGGAATGCCGGGATAGCGCACCGAGCCGCTGCCGACCGCAGCGCGCTTCCAGAATCCGACCGCCTCGAGATGCTCGTCGCGCAGCAGATCCTCGGTGGTATAGAGTTCCATCGCGGGGATCTCGGCGGCACGCATCAGCTCCAGCCATTGCGCGCTGGTCCGTTCCAGCAGCACCTCGGCGAGCTTTCCGTAAACGCTGTCGATCGCCTCGGTGCGCGTCGTCATCGACATGAACTCCGGGGCCTCGCTCCATGCCGGGTGGTTCATTGCCCGAAAGAAGCTGCGCCATTGCTTGTCATTGTAGATCATGACCGCAATGTACCCGTCGCGCGTCCGATAGGGTCGTCGATCCGTGGCGACGATGCGGGGATAGACGGGCTCGCCGAGGCGCGGCTGGAAGATGGCGCCGCTCAGATGTTCGGTCATGACAAAGGCGACCAGCGTCTCGAACATCGGCACTTCGATTTCCTGGCCTTCGCCCGTGCGCGCGCGGCTGAGCAGGGCTGCGATAATGGCATAGACCGCCGTCAGGCCGCCGACCTTGTCGGCGATCGCGGTGGCAAGATAGGCAGGTTCGCCATTCTGGAGCTGGCCCTGCAGCATCGCAAGACCCGAGGCCGCCTGGATGACGTCGTCATAGGCCGGCAGGTCCGCATAGGGGCCGTCGCGGCCGAAGCCGTAGAGGTTGGCGTAGACCAGATCGGGCTTGATCTGCTGGAGCACGTCGTAATGCAGGTTCAACCGGCGCATCGCCTGGCCGCGCATCGAATGGACGAAGACATCCGATCGCTCGACCAGCCCGATCAGGATATCGCGCCCCGCCGGTTCCTTCAGATTGAGCACGATGCTACGTTTGCCGCGGTTCAGGTTCATGAACATGCCGCCCAGCTCAGGCTCGGCGCAGGGCGGCAGGCCGCGCGTCGTGTCGCCATATTGCGCCTCCACCTTGATGACGTCGGCGCCAAGGTCGGCCATGATCTGGGTGCAATAGGGGCCCATCAACGTGCCCGTCAGGTCCAGTACGCGAATTCCGTGCAATGGCCCCGACTTGGCGCCCTTTCCGTCCACATCACCCGGCACCCGGTTTCTCCCGCCCGCTCTGCTTTTTCGTCACGATGACTTCGTGACGATGTCGGGCATACAGAAGCGGCGGGACGCGAACAGCTACGCTACGGCACTACATTATTCCGCTGAGGGAAAAATCAAATCGTGACAGGCGCCGCGCGGCGCCCCGGTCAGCTGAACTGATCGGAATAATGAAGTGCGATCGGTGCGGCGATCGCCCGCCGCAGCGGCTCCTTGCGCAGCTTGCCCGACGCCGTGCGCGGCAGGCGCGAGACATATTCGATCCGCTCGGGGAATTTTTCCGGCACCAGACCCTGATGGCGCAGGTAGGCGGCGATCTCGTGCAGCCCCAGCGCAGCTGCGCCGTCGCTCGTCTCCAGGAAAGCGCAGGGAACCTCGCCCAGCGAGGGATGGGGCATCGCGACGATCGCCGCCGCCGCGATCGCCGGGTGGCGTTCCAGCGCCTCCTCGATCTCCTTGGGCGACAATTTCTCGCCGGCGCGCACGATGAGGTCGCGTGACCGCCCCGTCACCACGACCGCGTCGTCGGCGGTGAGATAGCCGATATCGCCTGTATGGTAGAAACCGTCCTCGTCGACCGCAGCCCGCGTTTCCTCCGCATCGGTATAGCCGATCATCATGCCCGGACCGCGCAGCAGGATCTCGCCGGGCCGGGCAATGAGCGCGTCGGTGCCGTCCGGCAGGATCACCCGGACATCGTAATTCACGATCCGTCCGTCGGTTTCGGCCGCGAGCGCCAGTTCGTCGGGGCCGAGAAATCCCTTGGTCGCCATCGGCACTTCCGTCGCGCCATAGACGCGGAAAGCGCGGCAGCCGGCGGTCAGGCGCGAGGCGCGGTAGATCAGCGACGGCGGAATCGCGACGCCGCCACAGGCATAGAAGCGCAGCGAGGGGAGGTGGGCGCCGCGCCGCTCCGCCTCGTCGAGCAGCGACGACAGCAATGGTGTCGAGCCGACCGTGCAGGTCACTTCGAGCGCCTCGATCGTGTCCACCGCGATGGCGGCGTCCCATTCGCGCAGCATCACCATGGAAAGGTTGCCGCGCAGCGCCAGTTCCAGCCCGCACATATAGCCTGTGACGTGGGCGACGGACGAGCCGGCCAGCATCACGTCCATGCTGGTGATGCTCCACGGCACCACCGAGGAAACCGCCGAATGGGCGGCCGATCTGTGACTGTGGATGACGCCCTTCGCGCGCCCGCTGGTGCCCGCGGTATAGAGGATCACCTTCCTGTCGTCGGCGGCGATGGTCGGACAGGTGACGGTCTTGCCCCGACCTGCTGCCAGCAGATCCTCATAGGCTGGAAAGGCGGTGTCGCTGCATTCGACCGTGAAGACATGGCGCAACTCCGGCATATCGGAAGGCTTTGACAATAGCGGCGGCAGGAACCTCAGGGCGGCCGATTGCGGGCCGGCGAAGAGCAGCTGGACCTTGGCATCGCGCAGGATGAAGCTGATCTCGTGCGAGCGATAGCGCGGCGGGATGGGGACGACCGTCAGGCCGAGCGCCGCGGCCGCCGCGTTGATGACGATCGCGGCGCGGCAGTTGGTGAGCTGGAAGCCGATCGCGTCGCCCTGGACGAGGCCCAGCCGGAAGAGCGATGCAGCCAGGCTGCGGACATCGTCGGCGAGCACGCCGATGCTCAGCGCCTCCTCATCCTGGAAGCGGTACAATATTTCGTCCGGATTGCCCGCGGCGCGTTCCCACAGGCACTGCGCGATCGTCGCATGATCGGTGTCGAGCGCCGATTTACGCCGCTTCGCGGATGTCCTGGTCGCCATCGCTTCGTCCTTTTCGCCCCGGTGCGAGCGCCTGGCCTGTGCGCCGCGGCACGAGACCAGACAATGACCGGCAAAGCAAAGTTGATCGGGGATGATAGTCGCGGCCCCACCTCCGGCAACACGTTTTGCGCAATAGAGTATGGCCGAATCCGCAACACCCGATGCCTCGACAAGCGGGGGCGCCGCTGACACAGACTTGCCGGGGAGAGGCTGAAGCGGTCGCTGTGGCGACGACGCGATACCGGCCTGAACAACGATAATTCGGCGGGAAAAAAGGCATGACGATGAACAGTGGTGACATTCCCCGGACAGGCGCGGTCGCCCTGGTCGACCAGCTGCGGATCCACGGGGTACGCCGCATCTTCTGTGTTCCCGGCGAAAGCTATCTCGCCGTCCTCGACGCGCTCGTCGATGCGCCCGATATCGACATCGTGGTCTGCCGGCATGAGGGCGGCGCGGCGATGATGGCGGACGCCTATGGCAAGCTGACCGGCGAGCCGGGCATCGTGTTCGTGACGCGCGGGCCGGGGGCGACCAACGCCTGTTGCGGGATCCATGTCGCGCAGCAGGACTCGACGCCGCTGATCATGTTCATCGGTCACGTCGAGCGCGCCGTCCTTGGGCGCGAGGCGTTCCAGGAAATCGACTATGCGAGCATGTTCGCGCCGATCACCAAATGGGTCACCCGGATCGACGATCCGGCGCGCGTTCCCGAACTGGTGTCGCGCGCCTTTCACTGCGCGACCGCCGGGCGGGCGGGGCCGGTCGTCATCGCCTTGCCCGAAGACATGCTGACCGAGACCGCGCGCTGCGCGGATGCCGCGCCCTACCGCAAGACCACGCCCGGCGTCGCGCCGCGGCATGCAGCCGAGATACGCGCCCTGCTCGAGGGCGCCGAACGCCCGGTGGTGATCCTGGGCGGCTGTGGCTGGGACACAGCAGCGTGCGCCGCGATGGTCCGCTTCGCCGAGGAATGGCAGGTGCCGGTGTGCACCAGCTTCCGGCGCAACGACCTGTTCGACAATGGACACGATCATTATGTCGGCAATCTCGCCATCGGCAGCAATCCGGACCTGCTCCGGGCGATCGCGGAGTCCGATCTGCTGCTCGTCATCGGCACCAGGCTGAGCGAGATCGCGAGCGGAAACTACACGCTGCTCACCATCCCGCGCCCGGCCCAGCGCACGGTCCACATCCATCCCGACCCCGAGGAACTCGGCCGCGTCTACCAGACCGACCTCGGCGTCTGCGCGAGCATGACCGAGGCGGCAGCCACGCTGGCGGCGATGGGCGCGCCGCCGGCGCGTGCAAATCCCGCGGTTGCCGCGCTGCGCCAGAGCTTTCTTGCCTGGACGTCGCCGCGCCCGGTCGTCGGCGACGTCCAGATGGGCGAGATCATCGCCTGGTTGCGCGATCGGTTGCCGGCCACCGCGATCCTGACCAATGGCGCCGGCAACTTCGCCATCTGGCCGAACCGCTTCTATCATTACCGCCAGCTCGGCACGATCCTCGCGCCGACCTCGGGCTCGATGGGCTATGGCATCCCGGCAGCGGTGGCCGCGAAGATCGAGCATCCCGAGCGCCTGGTCATCTGCTTTGCCGGCGACGGCGACTTCATGATGTCGGGCCAGGAACTCGCGACCGCGGCGGCAAAAGGCGCCGGCATCATCGTCATCCTGGTCAATAACGGCATGTACGGCACCATCCGCATGCATCAGGAGACCAGCTATCCCGGACGCGAGAGCGCGACCGCGCTCTGCAACCCGGATTTCCCGACCCTGGTCCGCGCCTATGGCGGCCATGCCGAACGGGTGACGCGGACCGACCAGTTCGCCGACGCCTTCGAGCGTGCCACGGCGTCCGGCGGCACCGCCCTGATCGAGATCGTGATCGACCCGGAAATGATCTCGCCGACCAGCACGCTTTCGCAGATCCGCGAACGCGGCGAGGCGCGCATCGCCGCCGGGCAGTGAGCCTGCGTTGATATCGAAGGACGCACGACGATGAACATGTTCAGAAACTGGATCGGCGGCGCCTGGACCGACGGGGCCGATGCCGGACAGGACATCAACCCGTCCGATCTCGCCGATCCTGTCGGTGACTTTGCCATCGCGAACGGGCGCCAGGTCGACGATGCCTTTGCCGCCGCGCGCGCGGCCTTCCCGCGATGGGCGGCAAGCACGGCGCAGGTCCGTGCGGATGTTCTCGCGGCCATCGCCGCGGAGCTGTTTGCGTGCCGGAGCCAGCTCGGGACACTGCTGGCGCGCGAGGAAGGCAAGCTGCTCGCCGAGGCGACCGGCGAGGTGGTGCGCGCGAGCCAGAGCTTCAGTTATTTCGCCGCCGAGGCGCTGCGGCTGCGCGGCGACCTGTTGCCGGCGGTGCGCCCCGGGGTCGAGATCGAAATCTCGCGCGAGCCGGTCGGTGTCATCGGCGTGATCACGCCGTGGAACTTCCCGATCGCGATTCCGGCATGGAAAATCGCGCCGGCGCTCGCCTTTGGCAACTGCGTCGTGTTCAAGCCGTCCGAGATCACACCGGCGATGGGCTGGGCCCTGACGGACATTGCGAGCCGGTGCGGGGTGCCCGCCGGCGTGCTCAACCTCGTCATGGGCGGTGGCGATGTGGGTGCGGCGATCGTCGACCGGGCGGATGCCGTCACCTTCACCGGCTCCGGCATGACCGGCCGCAGGATCGCTGCGCGCGCGATCGAACGCATGATCCCGGTGCAGCTGGAAATGGGCGGCAAGAACCCGCTCGTCGTCCTGGACGACGCCGATCTCGACCAGGCGGTCGAGATTGCGCTCAATGGCGCCTTCTTCCAGACCGGCCAGCGTTGCACGGCCTCGAGCAGGCTGATCGTCACGCCGGCCGTGCATGATGCTTTCGTGCACAAGCTGCAGCAGCGCCTCGCCACGTTGACGGTCGGCCCGGCCCTCGACCCGGAAAGCGGCATGGGGCCGGTGGTCAGCGAGCGGCAGCTCGAGAGCAACCTTGCATATGTCGCGCTCGGCCGAAGCGAGGGCGCGCGCTGCATCGGCGGCGAGCGCATCGAATGCCGCACAAGGGGATTCTATATGCGGCCGGCGCTGATGCTGGAGGCGACCAACGACATGCGCATCAGCCGGGAGGAGATTTTCGGACCCGTCGCGTCGGTGATCGCGGTGGCCGATTATGAGGAGGCGCTGGCGCTGGCGAACGATACGCCGTTCGGCCTTTCGGCGGGCATCTGCACGCGCTCGCTCAAATATGCCCGGCATTTCCAGCGCAACGCCGTGGCGGGCCTGACCATGGTCAATCTGCCGACCGCCGGCGCCGATTATCACGCGCCGTTCGGCGGCCGCAAGGCGTCGAGCTTCGGCCCGCGCGAGCAGGGCAGCGTCGCCGCCGACTTCTTCACCTGTCTCAAGACCTCCTATGTCGCGGCATCATTGTAGGCCCCGCATTTTAGTTTTGCGCGCAGCGCTATGATCGGGCGCGCAATCGCCTTCCCTTGTCGCACCGCGCGGCGCAGAACATTTCGGGCATGATCCGGTGCCGGCGCTGGCGGACTGACCGGACATCCCAGCCAGGAGAGTGGAATCGATGACCGGGGACATGGCGCGTTTCAAGGGCAAGGTGGCGATCGTGACCGGTGCCGGCCGCGGGATCGGGCGCGAGACCGCGCTGCTGCTGGCACGAAACGGCGCGGCGGTCGTGGTCAATGATGTCGGCGCTGGGCCGATGGGCGGCGGCAGCGAAAGCCCGGTCGCCCAGCAGGTGGCGGACGAGATCATCGCCACAGGCGGCAACGGCATCGCCAACATGGCCGACCTCTCGACCATGGCCGGCGGCGAAGACGTGGTGAACGCGGCCGTCCGGCGCTTCGGGC
>Ga0307510_10001551_pt1 | contig 25413 bp, 21 predicted proteins | sample 12_EM_MG_FD_207224 | JGI IMG/M metagenome (GOLD analysis project Ga0307510, IMG submission 207224) | Populus trichocarpa ectomycorrhiza microbial communities from riparian zone in the Pacific Northwest, United States - 12_EM | ecosystem: Host-associated > Plants > Roots > Unclassified | place... | reverse complement strand
GGTATAGAGTGTCCGTGACGAACGTCATCGCAGGAACTGGGCATCAAGGTTGGCCTTGATACCCGTGCGGCATCACCTCTTATGTCATTGAATATAAAAATGCACCGTCCAATCAACGCTTAGATTCGTCGCCTGTCGAGCGAGAGTTATCATGATCAAAAGCTTTTCATTGCTGGTCGATTTTGAGAAACTTCCAAGTCCTTCCCCCTAGCATCCCGGCTAATCTCCCGTGTCAATGGGGTAATGATACAGTAGCCTGTTGGGTTGGTCACGTACGCATGAACTTGCGTTCTCATTGCCGTCGTGCCCCAAGACTCGGAGCTGTAAATTCATCATCAACAACCTACCACCTCTCCCGGAAACTTGAAGGAGAACCCCCGTTCTGTGCCGTGCACCGGGCAGTATGTATGTGTTTTGGATTACGAGGTACCGACCATACCGGAGACGGTCACAGAGAGTGTACAGTTGGGTCCTATGATTGCCTTGACGCAAGCTCCACGTACCACGCCCCGCTCGCAGACTCCAACACCGCACAGTCCTAGAGCAGACACCGGCACGCCTACTCGTGAGATGAGCCGCTCATGAGAATTAGCAAATCTATTTCATGGAGGAGCCGACAGCGAAGGTGCCAACATAAAATCAGCCCCGCTCCCGCTGACATTGCACGAAGAAGATGCGAGGATCGGGGACAGCGTTCGTCTCCGAGACCAAAAAGGTTGTAATTTCCCAGCACGTGACTAATATTCATCATGTAACAACAAGTGGGCACAACATTCGTCGCGTCGTGATCGGCGAGCGGTCGGCAGGAGCTGCGGATCGGATAGTCACAACCATGAAGTACCAAAGTGCCTTCATCCTCATCTCTGCTATCGGGGCTCTGGCAAGGCCTGCGCAGGATGTTCTGGGAATCTCAAAGCCTCGACCCCTTGTGATTTGGCACGGGCTTGGTCCGTCTGTTCCGTTCCCTTCAATTATTCGTTTCGCGTGCCGATGAACCAACGCACCTTAGGTGACTCATATGATTCGCCTGGCATTCTCAAATTCCAGTCATACATAGAGGAGATGCATCCCGGGATATTCATACACTCGGTGTATATCCACCCGGACTCAAAGGAGGACAAACGGGCTACTTTCGTGAGTTTGGAGCCTTCCCGTGTAGCCTTTACTACGGCTCACCTTTACTTACACAAATTCGTGAACAGTATGGAAATGTTGACGACCAAGTGGAACTCGTCGCACAGCAACTTAAACACCTGCCTCAGCTGTCAGGGGGCTTCGATGCAATGGGGTTCTCCCAAGGTGTGTACCGAATAACGAAGGACGGTGCCTACGACCCGTTTCTGATGACAACCGCATCCAGGGGGGCAATTTCTTAGAGCATACCTCGAACGCTACAACAATCCGCCAATCCGGAATCTCATCACCTTTGGCTCGCAACACATGGGCATATCTGATATCCCCCCGTGCAAGCCCTACGACATTCTCTGCAACCTTGTGCGGAATGCGGCACGCGCTGGTGTGTACAATGAGTGGGCGCAGGAGAATCTCGTTCAGGTAACGGGGCCCTTTTTCTTTACCTTCCTTGCAACGACTCACATTACAATTCCACCCTCTCCGCCTTCCGCCTCTATCACCAATAGGCGCAATATTATCGCGATTCAGCCCAACTCGCGCGATACCTCGAATCGAATCACTTCCTAACATCGATCAACAACGAGCTGCCACGCAAAAACGCGACGTACGCCACGCATCTCAAACAACTTGATGCCCTCGTCCTCGTTCTCTTCGAGCAAGACCGCACAGTCGTGCCCAAGGAGAGCTCCTGGTTCGGGTCATACCCTCCGGAGGAAGAGGACGATCGCGCCCTGAGCGCCGTCTTCGGCTTGGAATACAGGGGAGGGGGAGGGGAGAAGGCGATTGTGCCTATGCGCGAACAGCCGCTGTATGTCGAAGACTGGATTGGGCTGCGCGCCCTCGACGAGAGCGGTCGCGTCATCCAAGTGTCATGTGAGGGAGAGCACATGCAACTTTCGACCGAGTGCTGGCGGCCGCTCGTGGAGAAATATGTCGGCTCGCGATCGTAACTCTCGAACCATCGAACCCCCGTTGTCCGTCTTTTACCTGTGGGAGATGATTGCGCTATTATATTTTTGTATTGTATTGTTGTTTGCGATGTCATTTTCCCTCGTTGCTAATAGCACTGTACGGTGGTCGATCAAAACCTGTGGGCCCTGCGTCCCGGAAGTGTCTGCTGCTCTATTGACGTCTTCCCACACTTTCGATGTTTAACTGACATCGAGTCGCTACAGACCCTACAGCCTTGTTCTTTGCTCCCCACGTATTGTGCAACCATAGGAAAAGCTCATCCAAAGGAAGTCGTCCCACCCTCGGGACAATTCTCACAACACTTTCGAGTTGCAGCATTGATGTCGATGACGAGTCGGCAATCACTCATCTCAGAGTCGAGTGATCTTTAGTCCAGTTGGACCTATTACACCTACCAGCGTTGTATTTCGAGGGTAAGAAATAACTTCCCGAAGAGAAGGTAAAAGGAATTGGGTTTAAAATCGCAGGCTTTTGAAAGCCGACAACATCTGACACAAAGCACGGCTGATGATGATGGCGGTAATAGTAGGGTGGTCGAGTATTTATTAACACAGACGTGCCAGATGTGAGAAAGCTGGTGAGGATACAGAACGAAGTTCCTTGAGAAAGCGTGAGGCGTGACAGTGGAAATAGTGACGACGCTACGAAAGGTGTGGCAGTGGGTATAGGTAGCGCGAGAATCAGTATGTTGACGTCGGTACGGTCACGGTGCGATAGCGGCCATCATAATTCAAAGCGACAGGTGTTCGAGAATGAGCGCCGAGGGGGGATGAGGACAAGAAGGATAACGTCTGTGTGGTGAGAGAAAAGAGTTTGCGTGTGTGTATTGTTGTATTATTTTTTTTGTAACCTTTTTTAGTTGTTCCATTTCGGGCAACCTTTTTTGTGCTGTCACTGGCATGGTTCCTTTCCTACAGCTTCTCTTAAGGCCGCGTCTTATATCGTGAGTGGATACAACACAGCCGAGTCACTAGTCAATCACGTCACTGAGTCTCCCTGGCCGGAGTACGGAGTACTACTGACGATGCGAGCCGTGGTTCTTGGGAAGCTCCTGAGTCCTGACTGGTGAGCGAGGTGAGCGATGTCTATGAATTTAGACCGGAGAGTGCAAACGGGTTGTGGCCGCCATTAAGTGCTGAAGGCGAGAAACTTCCCAGGGTTCATAGCATCATCAGACCGCCTGGACGGTCCTTGTGCCCCAATTGTTATCGTCATATCTAGAATTTCGTCCTGGCCCATTCTAATACGATTGCTCCCTGACGACGTCGTACATCGACAAAGCATATAGTATGGGCACCTGTGGGTCCACACTGTCCACAATTTCCCACTGCTGCACGATCACCTGTTTTCTGGCATTCATGTCCATGACATCCACTCTATCGGATCACAACGTCGACCTTGAGGCCCAGCGCGATGCCCCACACCCCTTAGGTGTGTCCACTATCTTGTATATTGTTTGCGTGCTAATGGATCTCGAGAAAGAGGTGAGAGGAAGTGGGCTACATAAGATGGTACTCTGTTCGGGTCTGTCCATCAGTCCGCCACTGTTGGTGACGAATGACCAAGATGTCAACTCCGGGGCACAGAAAGGCATCGTCATCTCGGATAAGGAAGGTGCGACTTATGGCTTATTCCTCACCATTGCATCTCGGGCTAAATAGTCCTCACCAACTCCTTTATTGATAAGTAGGATACAGTGCAAGCGAGGTTCGCGAGATAAATGGCTGCCAGCCGGACGATGAAGACTTGGACGATATAGGGCACGCGCCGACACGAGTTGGACCAGAGGTTCAGGCTGACGCAACAACTTTGTCAGAGTTTGATGTAAATTCTGGAATTTCAGGTGTGTATGCCTCATGTTGCCCCGGGGTGCCCAATAATCTTATGGAAACCTAAACGATCAGTAGTGAAGGACCTACCTTTCGATGTTACTCTTGACAGCAGTCCTGAAGAAGGACTTAAAGAAAAGCGCATGATAGGAGATTTTGACGGAAGCGCTAACTCTCTATGGACCCTTTACGGAAAGGAAGCCAAGAGCTACGACGAGGCCCGAATTCAAACACTGAAAGAAGATATGGATGGTGTCCTCATATTTGTCCGTTTATATTTAGCCCATACCTACAGACATGACCATCCTGATTCATGATCCCACAGGCTGGTTTATTTTCCGCCATCCTCACCGCGTTCATAATCGACAGCAAACAAGACTTGAAAGTCAGCCCTGCAGATCAAATGGTCTATTATCTCCAACAAAACGTCGCTATCCTTGATCAGATCTCCCACCAAATATCCTCCATCGCTCCACAGGTTTCCATCTCTTCCACTCCACCGCCCCCTTTCCCTTCTTTCAAACCACTGGCATCCGACCTCCGCGTGAATGCATTCTGGTTCATGGCCCTCATCTTCAGTCTATCCACAGCACTCCTCGCGACCCTCGTGCAGCAATGGGTGCGCGAATACATGCATGTCTTCCAACGGTACAGCGATCCTCTGAAGAGTGCGCGACTTCGACAATACTTGCATGAAGGATCAGAAGGGTGGTACATGCCTGTTGTAGCAGAAGCTGTTCCTGGTCTCCTCCACGTATCTCTCTTCCTCTTCTTATTGGGCCTTTGCGACTTTGTGTTGAACATCAACACGACAGTCGGTCTAGGCACTACTATCCCCATCGGCATCACCGGTATTCTCTATATCTTCACGATCTTTGCGCCCATCATATATCCGCAGTCGCCGTACCAGAATTCATTTTCTGGTCTTATCTGGTATCTCTCGCAGAAATTGGGTGGCCGTCAATACAAGGATCGGAGTTCTGATGGTGCACTAAAACCTGTCAGCTGGAACATGGCCCAGGGAAAGTTGCAACTTGCTATGGAAGAGACAGAGGGTCGCAAAGGGCGAGATGAACGGGCAATTCGGTGGTTGGTTGACAACATGACAGAAGATGCCGAAATGGAATCATTTGTGGTGGCAATTCCCGGCTCATTTAACGGTGAATGGGGTACGGATGTGTGGAAAAAAGTTTCGAACGCGATAGAGGTCAAGAACAAGAACAGAGACGGGAACCAGCCTCCACACATCCGGAGCATCTTTGGCACGATCACTCGTCTGGTCGGAATTCTTACTGCCAGTGACGCTCGTGTCAACACAGCAATGCTCCCTCCTGCCCCGCATCCGACTCATATTCATTGGCACTCCACCGCACATATTCAAGGAGAGGACACCGTACGTGAACTCAGCGCACGAGTTGCCCATGTACTGGAGGCATGCAAGAACCGTCATCTTTTTGCAAGTGATGAGCTATGGCGGAGGCGTACACGTGCATGCATCGAGACAACTGCGTCGCTTGTATGCTGTGCAGAAGCCGAGCTTGCCCAGTTTGGAGACATAGTAAAGGTGCTAGGAGATATCAGTAGCGACCACAAGATGCGCGAATCTTTGGTGGCAAAGGACCAGTCTTTTGCAATGCGCTATACCTGCCTTTCACTAGTTGCCATTCGACCAATTCTGAAATCCAACCAGTCGTTGGCGGAATCTGCGCGAAGTGCCTGGGGGGTACTCATTTCAAGGAGCTCGGACGATGTCCCCTGCGATGAACCCATGAAGGGTATTCCGAATGTGGTCCAAACTTTCGACAATACGTTGAGATACCTACACGAGTTATCACGTGTGCTGGACGGGGGAACAAACCTGACGGAAGGGGAAGTACAGGAGATCCTGCGTAATCACGAATCTCAAATCTCGGAGTTGGAGCAAATCGATACGCAAAGTCAAAACATTCAAAGCGCCGACGATTGGATGAGACTCGTCCGAGACGGGATCGACGGAAGTACTCATGGAATAATAACTCGCCAATTACCTGGCGTCGAATTCGATGACTTGGATACAGAGCCGATCCACTTCAGCCAATTTGTCGAATTGTTCCGCCGTCGTTGCAATTGCATATTGTTATTCCCTTTGCAGAATCTCAAGAGAATTCGATCCCTCGCCTATACATTGCGGAATATCCAAGGACAGTGGGACGCCCATGCCTTTCGGAAAACGCTCAAGAGCCTGCAACCATTCTTCGAGCCGCCTTCCAGGCGAGATAACCCATGTTATCGGCTGGTATGGCTTCTAAGGGATCTCAATCATGGCGGTGGACTAGGCTTTACCGTCGAACTCTTTTTCCTCGCACTCAGGCAGCTGTTATCCACATCCTCATCAATTGAATCCCACTCAGCTCTTTACACCGGCACGTTCCGCGCCATTACATCCGACTGGAGCAAGTACAAACGATCAGTCGGAACGCAAAACCTCCTTCTTGACATGATTGTGCCACATAGTGGTATCCTTTCCAAGTTCGACTACCCTGCCTATATCACACACGAGTTCTTGTCATTACTTGGCAATGTTCTTGAAGGGCAGAAAGGTCGTCATATCGCCGACGTTGAGCGGGAGATTTCTTGTGACGTCCCCATTCACGACGAGCACAAAAGAGCGTTTTTCGTCACGGCGTTGGGTGTTATCGCCCGGGCGCGGGCATCATCTTCGTAGCATTCCTATACAAGAGTCTCTATCGTCTTATACATTCTCATCGCATGACTGAGCGAACCCACGCTTGCTCTCAATTCCTTAACTACCGTGGTGAAGTGATCGAGGTCCACCAACTCGCTACATCATATTTTATGGAGGCGGACCACGGTGGTACAGAGCGTTTCATGGGCCGTGTGGGCGCTTCGGCCATGGAGTAGGAAACGAAGGTTTTGAGGGTAACATAAGTCGTGTCGGTGTAAAGAAGGGGAAGACTCAACTCGAGGGGAAAAGTATAAACAGGGGGGACTGGGCCGTCGCATGTACGGACGAACATATCATCACGGTTCAAGTCACCGTTACTCCTGAGCATGACATGTTACCGAATGGCTTTGAGGAGCTCGAGAAACATAGTCCTCAATCGGTTTAGAAGAATCGCACAGAGCACCATGTGTTCGTTGCTGATAATGCCAGCAATGCGGCGAAATTGCGGAGGCAAAACATCGAGTACTACCTCGTGAAGAAGCAGGTCATGCCGGTGTACTGCTGTCCTTGACATCTCTGAGTTAGGGTGAGTTAGGGTTGGCTTTCGAGCAAGTAGCACTCGCAGAAACCTCTGTGCTGAGTAGTTTTTGGCTATTTGCGCCTAATGCAGGCCTACAACATCTTCAGGACCGGCACACGAGTGAGGGGGATGAAAAGGTATGGGTCCGAAGACCTGCTGTGGTGACGCTACCAGTTGCGTTCCTGGAACGTGTCACAAATTACTACTGCAGTAGACGGGTGTTGATAGGTGTTAATACTGACGGGATGTGCGTCGTAAACAGATTTTCTTCCTCACCCCGGCCCTAGCGGTCCGGCCTCAGCATGCGGGCTGACGCTCATCCGCCATGTGGCTGTTTCTCAATAATTAGTTTTTGGTAGCTACTTATTGGGAAATATATCGCATTCAAAAATAAAAAAGGTGAGAGAAGCGGCGGTCTTTGAGCGAAATTGAGACTCAGCTGGGTAAGGGTGGCTGACTCAGCAAGATAAAGGTACTAGGCAAGGTTGGCAAAGACTACATACCAGGTTCATTTTGGTCGTCATGCAGACAGAACCAGCTGTCGAAGACATCGTTAATACAGTTGAACGGTAAGGAGAATGTCTTTGGACCTAACGGTTCATTCTCAATCCCCTTTTTCAGCTTTCGTATTCTTTGTGTGGGTCGGGTAGGTTACCACCGTCTCCACTGATACCATCAGACTGTATGTTTACCTATTAATCTCCAGGCAGGGGTCGGAAAGTCGTCACTAATCAATCGTGTATTCCGTTTGGGGCCTTTGGAAAGACCTGTGAGGAGACATTGCCAGATTTTGCCTGCTACTGACTTATTTGGCTGTTGACTAAGCCCGTTGAAGATTGGACGCCAGGAGAAGCAAATATAAAAAATGGATTCACCTCACCAGATAATGAACTCTTCGTTCTACACGACTCCAAAGGGTTCGAAGCAGGGAATGAGAATACCTTTAGTGCCGTCAATGAATTCATCCGAGCGCGGCGCAAGGAGAACCTCCCCCTCAAAGACCAACTCCATGCTGTGTGGTGAGGATCCTCTTGGAGGCGACTTCAGGCCAAGCTCACTACTATTAGGCTCTGTACGGAGTTGCCGACAGCCGGTGGGCGTGCTCTTGAGACGGGGGACGAGAACTTGCTTCAGCTCGCCCATCAAACCCAAAGTGCGTTCCTCCCCGCTACCCCCCTGACGCACGGTGAATTTATCGATATTCACGGAATCAGCTCCTATCGTGGTCGTCTTCACAAAGTCTGACAAAATATTGGATTCAAAGAGGATCGAGTTGCAAGAGGACGATAAGAACCTGGTTGGAGAGGATCTGGATAAGCGGAGCAAAGAGGAGGCCAAGAAAGTACATGATGCCTGCGTGGAGTCTCTCAAGAGCGCCGTGAGCAGAATGAAGCCGGCGATACTAGAGCCACGTCATGTGAAGGTTTCGGGTATAATCCCTCATTCTTTATTTTGATCAGTGTCACGGTTGATCTCTCTCTTCAGACCGTCCGGGCTACGAAGACACCATCGAGTCCCTCGTTACAGACACTCTCAATCTTGTCCGTAACCAGCTCAAGGTGATGTGGGGAGTCGCACAACGTGCAAGCCTCCGAGGCAAAATCGAGGGCTGTGTCGAGTAAACGTCTCAATCACATCCGAATCAATTTGGTCACTTACGCTGCTTACCTGACTTGATATGCATAACTACTCGCTGTAGGTATCTCTCACGGCGTTTCTCCGTCAGTCATTTATCATTTACCACACCTCAGATCACAGCAATGCTCTCCGTGGTATTAAAATTGATGGTATCAAGCTGAACGATTGCCTTGAAAAGGTTTATCAAAATATCGTCGCTTATTGGAACTTCTCGGATAAGGATAAGGTGAGGTACTCTGTGGTGTAATGAGCAATATAGTGTCAACACACTAACAATGTTCCCCCGTTAGGCCCTTAGCAATCAGGATTTCAAGGACTTAATGCTGTGCCTTGTCCAAGATGTCCAACAACCACAGAAATGGGATGGGTCCCACACTACGTATGTGCTGATATGATGAGGTTGAAATAAAATGTGACAGCCATTTCATAGCGATACCGCGTCCGCGCCCGCAATTAGTTTGATGGCCTCTTTCAGCGAGTGGCTCTTGAATACTGACCTGAATGACGAGTATGCGTTTTCTATTGGTCTGTAATTCGGTCGCTGATGGAAGGTGTGAAGGCCCTCAGTTCAGTTTGTTTTAATGGCCTACACCGCAGATCTCATGGCAGTGCTGAAATCATTGTTTGAACAAGTAACACGATCAAGTTCCTCAGAGACTCCGAGGGTAACAAGGCAGGCACTGACCGAGGTATACCAAACGCATAAAACATCAGACACTCGTCGACAGTTCTATCGGCGTATTAGCGCAGACTTCCAGCAGAAGCGACAGATCCCGGGCCGTGATGAGGATATCTTTCGTCGCTTGTTGCGTGAGTTGTTGGGATATGAGCCCGTGTCGGCACCCGACCCGGGAAGTACGACAGCCGCCGCATCATCATCCCTAAGTTCCGGAGTGGTCGCACCATCAAACCAAATGGCCACTAGTACACCACTGCCCCTTACCGGAGGCGCTGCGCCACCACCCAGCAGTGCCGGAATGCACTCACAGTCACCCCAAAGAAATGGAGTGCCCGCGGCACCACCCCGAAGTACCAGTCCGCCCGTCTGGAGCTGCCTCTTTCCTTGTTTGGCCTCTCCCTCTCAGCATTCTTAAACCCCTGTGATGACCTGGTTCAAAGTGTTGGTGACTATCTTTTGATATGATATATATCTATTGCCATGATCTTTTTTCTTTCTCATTTTGACGGGTTTCCTTCTCTCCATATGTGACCCCTTCCTCTCTTCTTCCACTATCACTCGCCCTTCCGTACTCATGTTATTTCCTCTACGCCCAGGCGCAGCCATGAGTGCCTGCATCCCACCATCTCATGACCTGTAGTATCGTCTCGTATTGTCTTATTATTGTCTGCGTTTGACACCTCGCCCTTTGGTAGTTGCAATGTCACCGTGGCCTTCCCCTTCCTATCTGCTCTCTGCCTTTGGCATCCGATGACCTTTCGTACTTATCGTGCGGTATCTCTATGTATAACAAAACTCTGCATTTCGTCTTTAACAACAGCCCATTCAGCGAGAAACTCGCATTTGCTCGTATTTTCTCTTGGTTATTAAGCTTCGTCCCTCACTTCGCCTCGAACCCTCGCTACCTCACTGAGATGTCACACGTCCCAGTCTCGAAGCCTTGGTCCCTTTTCCTTCTATCTCACTTATCGTCCCAACTCTGCTTCTTGCTATTGTTCGTGCGGTGCCCTAGGCGCTGGGCCCTGTGGGACAACTCGAAGGATGACGATCCGCGTCCATACATGCCTGGGTAGCCGCGTTGATTGCGTCCAAGTTACGTTGGATATTGCGGCAGCGGAGGATGTGTATGCGGATGAGGTCCACAAGTTGTCCAAAATGGTTTGTGGCAGTCAATTGAGCTGAAGGAAAGAACTTGCAATTGGCCGATATGTGTTCATACAGTCATCAAAGCGGCGCGGGCACTCAAGTACTCAAGTTCAAGTTGTTGTGACGCGAATGATACTAACCTCAGTCTTCGAATGAACGACTGAGGGCCAGGGAGCCTGGTAGTACCATACTGGTGACTACTAACTAGGAGAAGGGCACCATCTGAACTGATCACGCGACCAGGTGAACCCATATCTCGTCTCAATATCTCGTCTCATGTCTTATCGTATCCTTATTTCCCAAACTCAGCCAACGAGGCAACGTAGTTATATTACCTGAGAGCATAGATCACCGAAAATATAACGTTTCATGCATTCATTCATGTCTCGTGCCAGTGTAGCGCCCGCGCCTCCGGGTATGTCCGGGCATCGAAGTTGAAGTTGGCGTCGCGTGTGTGCAGCGTTGTGAACCACGCCGCAGTGGTTACGCCTCACCTCCTACACATTTGTATTCTACCAACTTGCATCTGAATCCATGAAACCTACTCTATCGTATCCTAACGACGACCTCGAAGCAGGGAGTATTATCCCACATCCTTCTGGTACGCCCTCTATTGTTCTCGCTCAATCCCCGCCGTGCAAAGTGCTAATGGTTGTCCCCGTCTGCCAGAGACGACGAACAACGCTACGTCGCCGGTGACTACCAACCAAGCAGTGGACACTGTTCCACAGCCAGTTATCACACACGGTGCAGGTGCGTTAGTCTTTTCCCCTTGCAATCGTATCTCGGATCAAATAAACCATACAAACTCTTCTGTCTATGGGTAGGACCGGGGGGAAGTGGCCCAGGAAATGCGACAATGCAAGCGGGACGAGGTGGGGTTCCCGCTAGTGCACAAGCTCGGGAAAACCCAGAGGTGGACCGCGGGCCCCCAGGTGTGTATATGCTCCATGACCGAGATCTCTATGAGGTCTGATGCAAATATAAATGTCCAGTAGCTACCCCACCACCTGTTGGCAGCGGTCACCATAATGACAGTTCCGAACCAGGACGTGAAGAAAGGCCCTCGATAGGGGACTTTGATGGCAGTGCTAATTCCCTCTGGACGCTCTACGGAAAGGAGGCTAAGAGCAATGACGAGTCCCAAATTCAATCACTGAAAGAGGATATGGATGGCGTCCTCATATTCGTACGTTCACTTTTTCCCCACATCTGAGTCATGCTGATTCACGACCCCGTAGGCGGGTTTATTTTCCGCTGTCCTCACCGCATTCATAATTGACAGCAAACAGAACCTGACAGTCAACCCCCAAGACCAAATGGTGTATTACCTCCAACAAAATGTCGCCCTCCTCGATCAGATCTCCAGGCAAATCTTCTCCATCGCTCCACAAATCCCCATCCCTTCCACTCCGCCCCCATTCCCTTCTTTCAAACCATCGGAAACCGACGTCCGCGTGAACGTTTTCTGGTTCATGGCTCTCATCTTCAGTCTTGTCGCGGCCCTCCTCGCAATCCTCATTCAGCAATGGGTCCGCGATTACATGCACGTCTTCCAGCGGTACAGCGACCCTCTGAAGTGTGCACGACTTCGACAATACTTGCACGACGGATTGGAAGGATGGTACATGCCTGTTGTTGCAGAGGCCGTTCCTGGTTTCCTGCATGTGTCCCTCTTCCTCTTCTTCGCGGGGCTCTGCGTCTTTGTGCTGAACATCAACACGACGGTTGGTATCAGTACCACCGTTCCCATCGCCATTAGCGGCTTGGTGTATATCCTCGCTACGTTTGTCCCCATCATTCGTCCACAGTCGCCATACCAGACTTCGTTCTCCACCATTTTCTCCGTCATCTTCTCCTTCATCACCTCCGTCATCTGGTATCTGAAGCAAAAGTGGGGTGGTAGGCGATACCAGGACAGGGGTTCTGACGCGGCAAAGAAACCCGTGAGGTTGAACACGACTCAAGGGCGGATGCAGCTTGCAATGAGAGAGACAGAAACGCGCAAGGGGCGAGATGAAAAAGCGATTCGATGGCTGATTGGCAACATGACGGAAGACGCCGAAATGGAATCACTCGTCATGGCAATTCCTGGCTCATTTAACGGTAAATGGGCCATGGAGGTGTGGGAGAATGTCTCGAACCCACTTGCCGACGATCCTGATACCGGTCCCATGGCCCTCCAACCCAGGCCAGATCCACCTAACGTCCGTCCGTATTCCATCACTGCACATATCCAAGGAGAGCACACCATGCATGAGCTCAACACACGTGTGGCCCATTTACTGGAGACCTGCAAGAACCGTGATCTTTTCGCCAGCGAAGAACTATGGCGGAAGCGTACACGTGGATGTGTTGAGACTGCTGTATCGCTTGTACGCTGCGTGGGTGCCGAGCTTGGCCAGTTTGGCGACATAGTTAAGCTGCTAGGGGATATCGGTGTTGATCTAAAAGTACGGGAATCGTCCTCCGAAGGAAAGGACCTGATGTTTGTGATGCGCTGGACTTGCCTTTCACTGGTGTCCATTCAACCCATTCTGGCATCCGATCGGAACCTGCACAACCATGCGAGTCTGGCCATATCATCTCTCACCGGGGACCAAGATCACACTGGTGAAAAACAAACCTCGACGCGTATTATCGAGACTTTCAATAACGCAATGAAGTGCCTACAAGATTTATCTGACGCGCTCATTTTGGCTGGAAATATAAAAGAAGCGGAAGCAAGAGATATTCTCCGTAACAACAAATCTCTGATTTCAACGCTGGGGGGCATTGGTGATCAATATGACGACAGTGCCGATACGTGGATACAAGCCGTCCAACGTGACCTGGTCAAAACTACTCATCGCATAATCTGCCAATTGCCAGGAATAAAATTCGACGACCCGGACACAGAGTCCGTCCACCTTAGCCAACCCAAGGAATCGTACCGCGATCGTCATAAATTCCAACTCATGTCCCCCTCGCATCGTCTCAAGAGAATTAGCGAAGTGGCCCGCCCATTCCGGAATATTCTTGAAGGTCAGTGGAACAACGTTGCCTTCAAGGAAGGAATCAAGGACCTGCAAGAAGTGTTATCGCTCATTCGGGATGATCCGTTGCGCCGAGAGAGAGAGGTCTGGCGCCTGCAAGATCTGCATGAAGGCGGCGGGCTTGGCTTCACAGTCGAACTCTTTTTCCTCGCACTCAGGCAGCTGTTATCCACGTCCTCGTCAGAAGAATACCACTCTGCGCTCCTCATCGGCACGTTTCAAGCCATTACATCCGACTGGGGGAAGTACAAAAAAAATATCGGAACGCAAAAGCTCCTTCTTGAGTGGGTGGTGTCAGACAATGGCATCATTTTTGACGCGACCAACACCTACCCTGGCCCTATCGTTGACGCGTTCTTGAAATTGTTAGCCAACGTTCTTGAAGGACAGGGAGGATCACATATCGACGACATCGTGCAAGAGCTTACCGAGAAGTCGAATTCTCCTTGGGTAATTCCCACGCGTCGAACGTTTTACTCCAAGGCGTTGGGATATCTCCGGCCGGGGCGCAGGGGCCGTCTTCGTAGGTAGTCCCCGTATTTGTCGCGCTGTATTCTGTACGTTCTAGGTGTATCTGTTGATACTTTTTGATATGCTACGTTCAGAACAACCCTCCTCATCATACTATTCATTTATTTCCCGTCACACCTTCGCAAGGTGCAGCAGGCCGAACAATTGAGTTTCCGGGATGCTGCCTGATAGCGTACCCAGCATGGGCCTTCGCTTGTTCGAGCCCATTCATTCCATCTTTGCCAGCACCAAGCAGCAGTAACAGCGGCAGTAACAGCGATGCAGGACACGTATTCGTCAGGTCGGGTTTATATACTGTTGTGTCATTTATAACCTACCCCGGGAACACCGAGTAACCGAGACAAAATATTTCTTTTATCTTTGGTGGGGCGAACTTTAACGCCAGTGGCCCCGGGCTTGCCAGTGGGTACTACTTACTACAGTAGTAATGAACAGAGTTACGGATGCTGCGCCCGAACTTGAACGTACTCAAATGACGCTAAATCGATCTTCAAACTCGGAGTCCATCGGGAGTCAAGGTTCAGCTCCAATGGTCAGTCCGACAAGAAAAGGAACAAAAGGCAAGGTTATCACTGAATCCGAAAAGTTGAGAGGCAAGTTGCGACTCGTACAATGACATAAATTCGGGTAGAAACCCCTTGCAAGCAAAGAAAAACAAATTTAGATACCATGGAGATTCACGTCTTCACGGCGAGTCATGGCGAAGTGAAGTGACAGTGCAGCGCCACGAACAGGTATTTATTAAGAACTCATGTAAGTTTCTGCTGCGCAGCTGACGAGGTGTTGCCATACCGAACGTGGAGTGAACCCTCCATGGGGTAAATGGCTTGACAGACAAGATGATGCCATACAATGTCCGAGTCGAAGGGGCATGAGAGTTTGTATGCTCGGCCAAAGGCGCTGCACTCCACTCTTTTTTTCCTCCCGGGGGGTTTTTTTTTTACCTTCCGCCACTAACATTTACCGTGAGTCTGAGGCGAGACGACCTCACAAGGACAACATTTTCCTCTTCTCTTCGGTTCAGATGTGACGAATTGCTGGGATACGCGGAAACTTGGTGAACCGGACCTAGGTCCGGTCCGGACTCGGAGGTCGGCATATCATGTGCTTTCGTTCTCACCCGACCATCCGACGACTACTACCCGAGCCTCAGGCTGCTACGCCGTCGCTCGTCCCCCCGGTCTTCCGCCTTTGTGTTTTCGCTCGCCATTCTCGTCTGCTTCAACCGACCGCCTTCGCTTCGCCAACATCGGCCGCCTTTCGCCTCGCCACCGCCTCAAGACAGCTTCGCCTTCGCCTCGCATCTCTCGCCCCTCCTGCATCGCCCTCTCCTCGCATCGTTCAACATCTTTCGCGGGTTCTCGTTCGTTCGGGATGGTGGCCTCTCTTCCTCAAGAACTACCTTCGAACTTACTTGCTAGGTCACTCCGACCCGGCTACTTACAGACAGGGAACAGATGGTATCGTATCGATGACTAAGAGAAAGGCACTGTCTTAACAGGAGGAACCGAAGAAAGAACGTGATCAAGCGGCCACGTGTGGTGAATCTATACCTCGTGCCAGTGGAGCATTCAAGTTAGCAAGGCATGTGTGCACTGCGCCGCAGGGGTCATGCCTCATTTAAGGATATGTGTAGGCATGCGTAGATAGGAGGGAGAATAGACGATGTTCTGTGTTGTGCTGCGCAGTCTAATATGTGTGCGGGTACATCCCTACAGTAAGGCTGTGCCATGATCGCTGGGGACGCCACAACTCTGAGTCCGGGTGCGCGCACTAATGCACCGATCCTTGTATCAGGTTGCCACCACCTCACCTCCTACACACTTGTATTCTACCATCTCCCATCTGCATCCATGAAACCTACTCTATCCTATCCTAACGACGACCTCGAAGCAGCGAGTATCGTTTTACGTCCTTCTGGTGCGCCCTCAATCATTCTCGCTCAATCCCCAGCGAGAAGTGCTAATGGTTGTCCCCGTCTGCTAGAGACGACGAACAACGCTACGCTGCCGGTGACTACCAACCAAGCAGTGGACACTGTTCCACAGCCAGTTATCGCACACGGTGCAGGTGTGTTAGTATGTTTCCCTTGCGATCGGATCTCGGATCAAATAAACCACACAAACTCTTCTGTTTATGAGTAGGACTGGGGGGAAGTGGCTCAGGAAATGCGCCAACACAAGCGGGACAAGGTGGGGTCCCCGTTGATGCACAAGCCCGGGAAAAACCAGAGGTGGACCCCGGGCCCCCAGGTGTGTATATGCTCCACGGCCGAGGTCTCTATGCGGTCTGATGCGAGCATAAATGACCAGCAACTACCTCAGCACCTGTTGGCAGCGGTCACCGCAATGACATCCGAACCAGGACGTGAAGAAAAGCCCTCGATAGGGGACTTTGATGGCAGTGCTAATCCCCTCTGGGCGCTCTACGGAAAGGAGGCCAAAAGCAATGACGAGTCCCAGATTCAGTCACTGAAAGAGGATATGGATGGCGTCCTCATATTCGTACGTTCACTTTTCCCCCACACCTATAAGTCATGCTGATTCATGACCCCGTAGGCGGGTTTATTTTCCGCTGTCCTTACCACATTCATAATTGACAGCAAACAGAACCTGACAGTCAACCCCCAAGACCAAATGGTGTATTACCTCCAACAAAATGTCGCCCTCCTCGATCAGATCTCCAGGCAAATCTTCTCCATCGCTCCACAAATCCCCATCCCTTCCACTCCGCCCCCATTCCCTTCTTTCAAACCATCGGAAACCGACGTCCGCGTGAACGTTTTCTGGTTCATGGCTCTCATCTTCAGTCTTGCCGCGGCCCTCCTCGCAATCCTCACCCAGCAATGGGTTCGTGATTACATGCACGTCTTCCAGCGGTACAGCGACCCTCTGAAGTGTGCACGAGTTCGACAATACTTGCACGATGGATTGGAAGGATGGTACATGCCTGTTGTTGCAGAGGCAGTTCCTGGCTTCCTGCATGTGTCTCTCTTCCTCTTCTTCTTGGGGCTCTGCGACTTTGTGCTGAACATCAACACGACGGTTGGTGTCACTACCACTGTTCCCATCGCCATTACCGGCTTGCTGTATATCTTCGCTACATTTATCCCCATCGTTCGTCCACAGTCGCCATACCAGACTTCGTTCTCCACCATCTTCTCCGTCATCATCTGGTATCCGAAGCAGAAGTGGGGTGGCACGCAACACCAGGACAGTGGTTCTGACGGGGCAAAGAAACCCGTGAGGTGGAACACGACTCAAGGACGGATGCAGCTTGCAATGAAAGAGACAGAAGAGCGCAAGGGGCGAGATGAAAATGCGATTCGATGGCTGATTGACAATATGACGGAAGACGCCGAAATGGAATCACTCGTCATGGCAATTCCTGGCTCATTCAACGGTAAATGGGCCATGGAGGTGTGGGAGAATGTCTCGAACCCCCTTGCCGATGGTCCTCATACCGGTCCCATGGCACTCCTACCCAGGCCTGATCCACCTAATGTCCGTCCGTATTCCGACACTGCACACAACCAAGAAGAGCATACCATGCATGGGCTCAACACACGTGTTGCCCACTTACTGGAGACCTGCAAGAACCGTGGTCGTTTCGCCAGCGAAGAACTATGGCGGAAGCGTACACGTGGATGTGTCGAGACCACCGTGTCGCTTGTACGCTGCGCGAGCACTGAGCTTGTCCAGTTTGGAGACATAGTTCAGCTACTAGGGGATATTGGTGTTGATCAAAAAGTACGGGAATTATCCTCCGAAGGAAAGGACCAGATGTTTGTGATGCGCTGGACTTGCCTTTCACTGGTGGCCATTCAACCAGTTCTGGCATCCGATCGGAAGCTGCACAACCATGCGAGTTGGGTCATATCATCTCTTACCGAGGACCAAGATCACACTAGCGAAAAACAAACCCATACGCGTACTATCGAGACTTTCCATAACGCATTGGAGGGGTTATCTGGCGCGCTCAACTTGGCTGGAAATGTAAAGGAAGCGGAAGCAAGAGAGATCCTCCGTAACAATGAATCTCTGATCTCAACGCTGGGAGGCATTGGTGATCAATACGACGACAGTGCCGATTGGTGGATACAAGCCATCCAACGTGAGGTGGTCAGAACTACTCATCGCATAATCTGCCAATTGCCAGGAATAAAATTCGACGACCCAGACAAAGAGTCCGTCCACCTTAGCCAACCCAAGGAATCATACCGCGATCGTCATAAATTCCAATTCATATCCCCCTCGCATCGTTTCAAGAGAATTAGCGAAGTCGCCCACACATTCCAGAATATTCTTGAAGGTCAGTGGAACAACGTTACCTTCAAGGAAGGAATCAAGGACCTGCAAGAAATGTTATCGCTCGTTCGGGATGATCCGTTGCGCCGAGAGAGAGAGGTCTGGCGCCTGCAAGATCTGCATGAAGGCGGCGGGCTTGGCTTCACAGTCGAGCTCTTTTTCCTCGCACTCAGGCAGCTGCTATCCACATCCTCATCAGAAGAATCCCACTCTGCGCTCCTCACCGGCACGTTTGAAGCCATTACATCCGACTGGAGGAAGTACAAAAATTCACTCGGAACGCAAAAGCTCCTTCTGGATTGGGTGGTGTCAGACAATGGCATCATTTTTAACGATACCGATACCTACCCTGGCCCTATCGTTGACGCGTTCTTAAGATTATTAGCCAACGTTCTTGAAGGACAGGGAGGATCACATATCGACGACATCGTGCAAGAGCTTGCCGAGAAGTCGCATTCTCCTTGGGTAATTCCCACGCGTCGAGCGTTTTACTCCAAGGTGTTGGGATATATCTCTCCGGCAGGGGCGCAGGGGCCGTCTTCGTGGTTTACGTAGACGGATTGTCCACGCGCGAGTTCGGGGAATGGGAAGGCGAGAACACGGATAGAACCAAGGCACGTCGATCCGAGAGCGTGCGATGGAGCAAATGTTGAAGCGGGCCGGGATTGTTAGTCGCTCTACTGCTGTGGAAGAGGGAAAGGATAGGAAAGAGAGAGAGCCACTTGGACGATAGCAAAACGCGAACAGAAGGGGGGAAAGCGCAACGCAAAACCGTGGTACGGCTGAGGTACTACTCGCCTCCGAGTCCTGCTCACGGTGCTGCGCGCGGGTCTTTATATTATGGCTGGTAGCTACTTACAGACTACTACTGTCCTTAGGAATGTAAAAGATGGCGTCCTGAAAACGAGCGCGCAATAACGAGGGTGAGGGCGAGGCAGCGAGTGGGGAGGCGACGCGACGCGTGCGCACTGTCCTGCCAGTGTGTGGCATTGGTCGAATCGGGTGAGGCGGCCGGATGTGTCGAGCGAAGGTCGAATGAGGGCGTTCCAAGCCCAGTGCGCGTGCACGCATTACAGTAGGTAGCCCCCGTATTTGTCGCGCTGTATTCTGTACGTTCTGGGTGTATCTGTTGAGACCTTTTGATATGGCTACATTTTAGAACAGGCCAAGATGGACGAATATAGTTCTGCTCTCACCTGCTCTCTCCGGGCGTTCCACTCTCATCTACACGTCCGATCCTCAACCTTAGACGAATTTCAACGCAAACGTTGCTCGGAGCTGATACCAGTAGGCATGTATACTTCTTATAGCACAATAAGTAGACCGAGGAGTTACTATGAATCAATCCGCGGGTGTATCTGACAAACTCAATAGTCTCGTACTATCCTAAATCCATCTTTTGTTGTCCACGGGACTACTGTATAGGGAGTTCAACGTTCAACTCCAAATAGGCGGGATAACAAGATGCGATAATCTAACACGTCACGTCTGCGAAAGGACGAAAGGCAATATGAGGTAACCCCGATGGAATCATGCCTGACAAAATCGGATCTGGCGCCGCGTACTGTATGTACTCGCTGAGTCCGCGCGCCAAGGTGGACTGAGGTGGTGGCGCCGATGTTGCTGCATCGCCGTGTATCAAAGGCCCCGAGCAGGTACGCAAGGTTTTTGGTGTGCAACTGACCGAGTCAAATAAGATGTCACCGTCAAACGTGGAGTGGAATCTCCCCGAGATGAATGGACCACTAGACGATACAATAAACAACCAACTCACCCATGGGCTTCACAGCGCACGAGCGAATGACTTAGACGGGTGTAGTGGGTATACAGGAATCGTGTACTCGATTATACTTCGAGAGAAGATCGGGATGTCAGTTAGCATGCGCAAGGAGATAAATACTCTGCTCGGAAACAAGCCAAACAAAGATAATAAATAGGGCCCAAAGCATGTAAAGATTCCGTGTGTAGTAGAGCAGCCCCAGATACATAGACAAACAAGGTGTGTAAAAAAGATATATGTACCAAAACAAAGTGAGACGAAAGGACAACGAGTGAGTGAGGGCGTGACAAAGGCGTCGTCAGGTGAGTTCGAAGTTATAAACCCCTCCTTTCCCCTAAGCAGCGAGGACAAATATAGCAGTGAGCAGCGAAAGCGCGCTTGTAACGACAGTGCCAGGGATGCCAAGCGGCGCTGCCCAGGCTACAATAGCATCGTCGTTCATCGTTAGACCGGAATGGGAAGAGGAGGGGGAACAACACTCACAAGCGCCACCAGGTCGAGGTGTACCAGTGCCAGTGGGCGAAGAGCCCGAGCGCGTACCCGTGCCCGTGCCCGAGCCCTTCGCCGAAGCGGTTGCGACAGATGGACTATTTGGGTTACCTACACCGAGTAATCATAGCGGTGAGGGAGGAGTCAGTGGGGATGAGGCGAGCGTAGGAAAGGGTAGTCCGATGAGCAAGACGTATGGGAAACGAGACACAGGTCAGACCGTTAACAAAATCAAAAAAAGATAAGAGGAAGAAAAATTTGCGAACCCGATGCACCAGCAGCTGCTGCCGAGAGTTTTGCAAAGCCGACTGCGGGCGGGTCGGCACGGAAGACGGTATACACGTTTTTCTACGTTTGTTTAAGCAGCCATGTCAGGGCGGGCGAGATGTGAGTTGTCAGCAAATGAAAACGCACGAGGAAAGTGTCGCCAACGATCCATGACGGGACACCTGACGACGGACTGATGTTCGTGCCCTGTTCGATATCGAAAATGGCGCCGACACACAAGCCATCAGTATTGGTGCCAAGGCTCAGATCAGCATTGCTGATAGGCCACGAGGGACCCCCAAACGACATCGAAACGTTCAACTTGGTGTCACATGCTGTGTGATGGAACAAAGGGATCAGGTCCATGCAGGGCTTCTTGGCGTTGGAACACGCCAAGAGAGGACGCATGGGAGTACGTACGGAAGGCCCAAAAGCCGGCCATTTGACCGCTGAGTGCTTGTGCATCAGGAATCGAGCTCCAGATAGCAGTGACAGCCGTAGTGGGCCCGCCGATAAGTGTTGTACCAGTGTCGATGGCCGATGACTTCCCAGTGCCGATGCTGACGCTCGCACCATTCACGGTGATATCTGACAAACGTGGTTTGCGTTAATCACACGACTGCACCACGAAAACACCAAGTGCATCACTCACCGGATATGGTCTGGAGCCAAAATGAGCCACCGGTCGCCGAAGATGTAAACGTCTGAAAGTCAGGGTCACCCTCGAAAAAGGTGCTGTTCGTTCCGCCAAGTGTGAACACTCCTCCAGGCTCTTCATCTCCAGCAGAGGCATCGTTGACAAAGCGTGTGATGAAGAAGGAAAATTCGGGATTTGTGAGTTCATTGGCGGTAAGGAGAGCTTGCCAGAAGGGTGGAGCAGCAGTGTTGGCAATGCCCTCAAATGCGAGACCCATAATACCGGACATTCTGCCATCGATCAGCCCAGAGGTTAACGAGTCGACAACAACTAAACCCTCAAGTTAGCACCACTGATGAAGGGAAAACCAATGACGATTGGAGGTAGAGAAAATAGCAAATGGGACGGCATGGCGACCAACAGACCATGCGGAACTTGTTGGCTGCAGGCGCCAAGCGGCTTGTCCTGCCGTGGTCCGCCTTGGCGCCGCGTGATTAAAATTGTGATCGACAGCCACCCTACCACAACGCTTCTTGGCGCTTATTGTACTCGCACACGCAACGAGGGAGCGCTGGGAAACGGCCCCCGTTTCCACACAACACAAGATCGAAGGAATTACCCACCAAAAGCCTGTGAATTAACGGTAAAAGGGCCCATCGAAACGGTGTCCTGAGCGAGGGTACCGTCGGCACTACCGGATCCATAACTCAAGGGAATATCTGTGGTTCCTTTCTTGAAAGAAGATGATTTTGTCGAGTCAAACAAGGGTGTATCCACCGAACAGCTGGTGCAGTCGGTGGTGGTGACCCAGAGGTCTGACGACCCCGTGTCGAGGACGACCTGCATGTTCTGGGCCCTGAGCGTAGCACAGCAACGGACCGAGTGAGATCGGAGAAGCAAAGGACATTCTCAGCGGTGGGGCACTCACGGAGTGCCGATGTCGACTTGGGCAAAGTACGACGTATCCTGGTTCTTTATTGCGCGACGCGACCATGAGACCGAATCCCAAGAAGCTCAGTTGTGTGGGAGAGAGACGTTACCTGATCGGTGATACCGATGTCCGCCGTTTGGGCCCTGCGGGACGGTCGGGGACCATACCCATACTTTTTCTTCAACCCTTCGACTGCCGCGCTTATATGTTCCGGGCTGATGTTGCCGCCGCGTGGTACATTGTGTCGGCGGACGACGGGGATGTGGAGGGGGTCACGACCCTGTGGGGGCGCTGCCGCCACGGAGTACGAGACGGAAAGAGCAAGAGCGACGATTATTGGAGATAACATAAGGTTAGTGTGGCTGGAGTGAGTGAGAGTGAGGAGAGGGGTGAGGAAAGCAGAAGGGAGCCAAGGGAGGGTGAGGGTGTTATTGGGCTTTTAGAGGGACGACTTTGTTCGCGCCGGCTTGTCAGGAACGGCAAGGCTAGGCCGAGCTAACCTTGACGAGAGGTAGAATGTTGAGTGGGTGATAAAAGAAAAGAATGGAATGATAAATAGTACAGGAGCGGAGACAAGAGGGAGGGATTAAAGGAAAGGGGGAAAGCACAGCTTTCTGTCTTTGTGAAATGCAACGGAGAGGCGGCTTGGCCATTGACTTGACAGCAAGGCTGCCCCTTATCCCCTTTTCGGGTTATACAATTTCCTCCCAATCAAGGCCCAGAAGGTCTTCTCGGCTTCCGCGCACGGCTGCTTCCAACGCCTCAGCCAATCCCCGCATTCCGTGCCTTTCTCCCTCGCCGATCCCGACCAGAGCTCGCTCCCCAATCTCGGAACCAATCTCTCCTCCACTACGCCCTACATCCCGCCGCGAAACGCCGAGAGCGATTTGCAGTGCCTCCTCCCGCTCCAAGCCCCGCAGTCCGTCGATCGTCCGCAGGACCTCTTTCAGTCTCGGGTGGGCCGTCAGCGCGGCACGGACCGCAGGTGATGTGGCTAGTGTGTGGTTTTGGTTTTGAATTGAATTTTTTGTTTGTTATCGCAACGGTCACGGCCGCCCATAATAGACAACACAATCAAATGTCTTATTTTAGAACGCCCCTGCCCAGCGAATTTTTAAAAAAAAAAAAAGAGTTGGCGAACCAATGGCCTCATACTGTGCCAACTGCAGCGGCTTCGGGTCGTCCCGTTTCAAGGGGTCCGGGTATGCGCTCTCTTCTGGCAAGTAAGGCCACTTGAGCGAAGTCAACGGTCGGAGGGGGACGTCCTTTGCAATATCGTCATCTAATTGCAAGCGTCAATGTTATCAGACGACACGTCACCTGCGTGCCCACAATTCCTCGTTGACAGGACGAGAGCCACAGACCATCAGAGGAAAGTGGTTGCGGCCCTTGGTCTCGGTCTTTTGAGACATCGTTTCGTTCTGCCTTTTTTAATTCCGAGCCACAGGATGTTTCTTTGGGAAAGTTTGTAGTCCGCCCAAGTCAGGCAAAAAAAATTTCATTGTGGAGGCTGAGACAGACTCGAACCAACCTTTGTGCTGTTTGTAGCACGCCACAGAGCAACTGGGCACCAACTCAGCAATCAACACCCCAACAACCCCTTCGTGACTCACTATTCCACGAGGCAGCCACTCCCAGGACAGGTGTATCTGGCTTCCTTTTCGTCGCATATCTGACATCGAGCGCCAGTCTTTCTTGGCATGATGGTTGCAACGGTTACAGTACAGCGCGTGTTGTACAGCAGCAATTACTTGTGATTATGGAGCGTGATGAATGTATGAGTCACTTTCAAGTTCACTCCAATTATCGGAGTGTGGTGGGAATGATGCGATGAGGCTCCACGCGGTAGTCGTCTTGAGAACGCGTTTTCTTATTTGACATGTCAGGCCCTCCTTACCACCCACCACGCATGTGATCCCACCATGCAAGTGCCAGAAAAAAAAAGTCATGCCAACAGCATCTTTCCACTGCTAACTTAGAAGTGCAAGTCCCAAATATCACATTTATGGTCAGATTAGATATACTTTCCATAATCGAACTAGCGCAGCGATCAAAACGACAAGCAATGCGACCAAAAACAGCGGGCGGAACAGCGGAACCCGATGATGAAACCACATGACCCCATGATCCGTGAGTGGATCATTCCATGTCCTCGTCCGAGTCTGATATCGTCTCTTTGCTTATGCTAAAAGAAAAGGGAAGAATGGGGGCGCGCTCAGCACACCTGCAGGGATTTTGAGCCACGACAACGAGAGATAGAGAACTCACTATTGCTTTTTGCGGGGTGCGGCGGCCGTGGGCTCCTCGTCCTCTTCGCGCGCGACGCGTTTCCTCGTCGCCCCACGCTAATCATTAGTGAGCGTCCGCAGTAACCAAAAGTCAAAAAAGAAATGAAAATGAAAAGAGACGGCACCTTCTTGGTGGGCTTCTCATCTTCCGCCCCCGAAAACAGCGCCCCGCCGTCCTCGGCGTCCGAAACCTGCGCACTGGCAGCAGCGCTCGGCGCCCCACTCCCCTTCTTCAACTTGCGCCGTTTCTTTTTCGGCTCGCCGCCGCCAGCAGCCCCAGGCGTGCTCAAGCCCTCGTCGCCACTCGGCGCCTCCGACTTGACCTTCCGGCTCGCCACTTTCCGCGCCTTGCGCTGCTCCCGCTCCTCGTCGCTCTCATTCTTCACCAAGTCCGCGCTCCACTGCTGCGCCTCCTGCCGCGCGCGCGCACGCTCCGCCGCGAGCGCTTCGGCCTCGACTCTCAGCTGTGCCTCTCGTTGGCGCTGGTCAACGAACATCAGCCGTC